>Ga0187893_10004917_pt1 | contig 24729 bp, 22 predicted proteins | sample MA1701074metaG_FD_139574 | JGI IMG/M metagenome (GOLD analysis project Ga0187893, IMG submission 139574) | White microbial mat communities from a basaltic lava cave in the Kipuka Kanohina Cave System on the Island of Hawaii, USA - MA170107-4 metaG ... | reverse complement strand
TCTTCGCTCTCTCGAACCGTTTTTTGAATAGAATTTTTATTCTATTTTCAAATATCTCAACACTTAACCTCTTCCGGCTAACCTCCCCCCATTTTTCGCTTTCATGGGGTTAGCCGGAAACTGTTTTGCAAGTGCGCCTACTTTATTCCGGCTCGGCGCATTTGTCAATTCTGAGAGATGGTTTTTGACCCGGAAAAATCGTCGGACAGTGGCTTATGCAATATATACCGCAGCGAGAATCGTGGTCCTGGCTTGCCCTAACGTTATGATGCCACGATTGCACATTTGACATATCTCGTAATAACGCACCTCACCCTCGTCGCCCCCAATCAACCGCGCGACCTCATCGCGCATCTCGGCGAACTGCCCTTCGCTGATTATGGCCTCGAATACGCTCAGTTGCACAGGCTCGCCATAACGCTTCAACAGCTTGAAGAGTTTCGTCCGTGTCCGGTTATCCACGATGTCATACATGATGACGAGTTTAGGCATTGGTGATTCGTCCCCTGTCCGTTGTCTCTGGCTGCGGCAGCGTTTCAATCCGCTCGAAGTCGAGCCGCGATTAATAGAGCGAAGAAAGGACGGCTTACGACCTCCCTTTCTTGATGCGCTCTTTGATTCGTCCGAAGGCGCTCCTGGCACGGCTCTCCGTCTGTGCCGCAATCTGTGACGCTTTTCCGGCGAAGCGTTTTATCGCGTGGTTGGTGAATTCGACGACGCGTCGTGCGACGACTTCCGGGATGTTGGGAGGCGGCACGACGCGGCCCGCGGGTGTGAACTCATAACCGAGAAAGACGAACGATTCGGCAGGCGAAACCAGCCGCGTCTTTTCCGGGTGAAGCCGCAAGCGTTTCGATTTCAAGACTTCCTCGACGTCTTCGAGCGCCCGCCGCGCCTCGCTCTCGCTCGCGCACGGAATCACGAAATCGTCGCAGTAACGAATCAGCTTGTGGCCGCGTGCGGTTAGCGTCCTGTCGAACGTCGTCAGATAGACGTTTGACAAGAGCGGCGACAACGGTGCGCCCTGCAGAGCGCCGGTCTTTGGCGAAACCATCTCGCGCAACTTCCTGACGACGGGCGGTCCGGCCAGCGCCAGCGCGACTACTGCGCCGCCTAATCCCAGTAGCTTCGCCGACATCAGCCCCCTGAGAGCGGCGCGCTCTGCTATCGCCAGCAACAAGCCATCCTGTACCAGACGCCGCACTGCTGCTTTTCGTGGCGATACGCCTGCGGTTTCGCGGCTCGTGTCGCTGGCAAGCTCATCTTCAGGCAATGCCTCATCTGCCAGCGCGCTGCCGCAGTACGACTCGCCATCGACGCCGAGTTTTTGCGACAGCAAATCATTGAACAAACCGTTCATCGCCTCGCGCGCTGCCAGATGCGCGTCGGCCAGCGACGCGCGCCATCGCGCCATAAAGCCCGCCGTCGGGCGCGCGCCGTCCAGCGCGCCTGCATCGAGCCAGAGTCGAATCAAATGCAGAACGTCCTCTGTATCGATGATTGAAGCCAGGTCTTCGATGAGCAGTTTGTGATTGATCGACGGGAAGAAGTCTTCGATATCAGCGTCAAGAGTCCATAGGCGACCCTGAGCGCGAGCCACAATAATGCGCTGCACAGCCATCTCTACTGAGCGCCCTGCTCTGAAAGCGAACGAACAGTCGAGCATCTGCGGCTCGAACAACGGCTCGATGCGGTCGAGGACAGCGCGTTGAGCCACGCGGTCTCGCACCGTTGGAATCGCCAGCTCGCGCGCTTTGCCGTTATCTTTGGAGATCAGGACATAGCGCGAAGGCAGAGGCTCGTAAGTTTTGTCGAGAAGGTTGCGAGACAGTTCTGCGAGATTGGCGTCGAGATCGCGCTCGAAGGCTTGAATGCTTATGGCGTCAATGCCTGCCGCGCCGCGATTGGCTTTGACCTTTCGCCATGCCTGATAAAGCGCCGGATGGGCGGCGATCTGCCGGAGCAGGCTCGATGGTGTGGGGTTCTGTGTTGGGTTGCGGGTAACGAGATCGTTGGTCATATATTCTCCTCCTTTTCTTCGCCGTCGGCGTTCGGCAGCGAACCTCGCGCATTCGTTTCATTTATTACCGTCCGCCCGGCACTCACGATAAAGTGCGACATAATGTGAATCTCGACGCCGACAAGATGCTGCAACTCATCTCTGATTTCGATGGGGACTCTCTCGAAGTCGAGGCGGTAAGTTTGCGATTCATCCTGCCCGGTCTCGTGCGCGAAACAGATGACGAAAGCCAGGTCGGCGAGCGACACCCCAAGAGCCTCAAGCTGCGCCGCCGCTGCCGCCGTCAATTTGAGCCGCGTAATCTTCAAATGGTTCATCATCTCCCTCTCCCGGCGTTCTGTTGCGTGAGGAACTGGCTGATGATCTCGGCGGTCGCAAGCTGCATATCGCCATTCACTTCGGGGCTGCGCGGCCCTGTGTATAACACGATGCGACCGTCGCTGCGGCGCAGGTAATAAACGATGATCGTTCCCTGCGCCGAACGAAACGGCCCTGTCGCGCCCACACGCTTGACCGCTATGCCGCGACGTTGCATATCGAGCATGACCAGATCGTTTTCTGTTGCCCGGCGCGTCGGCCTGCCAGTCTCCGGGTCATAATCGCGTTCGATGATTTTGAGCCTGCCGTCCGTCCCCTCGACTACGCGAACTCGAACGCGGCCTTTTTCATCTACAGCCAGCCTGCCGTAGCTGTACCAGCCAATCGCGCCATGCAGCAGAGCGAGAGAGAGCGAGAAGTAGAGCATCAGGCGTTTGTGCTTGCCGAAGAAAACGAAGCTCAGAATCGCGCCCGCCTGTGCCAGCACCAGCGATGTGATAAGCAGCGCGATGGTTTCGATCTGCCATGGAGCCAGCATGGGCAGCCGCTCCCGTAGATAACCGCAGATCAATCCGTAGGGAAGAACCCATGCCGTCAGCCAGATCAGCCTGTAGAGCAGAAACAACCCGGTCAGCAGTGCTACTCCCAGAATCACTCTTCTCCAGAAGGGTGAGAGCCGTGAGCGCTTAACGGCAGCTGCCGTTTGTTCAGGTAATTCATCGGCGCTTGCAGTGGATGGAGGAGCGCTCGTTCTACTGATTCGGACATTTTGAATGATACGTAGAAAATTCTTCATCACGCCTCCCGGACAGTGGTTAGCGGCTCGCGGTTGAAAGTTCGCCTATCACCTAACACCGATCACCGATCAAGACCGTCAGCAGACATAGACATCTGCATCCTTTGTGATCCCCCGTCCGATGTGTCGCTCCGAACGATGCATACAGGATTGGCAGAGCGCGATCACCGTCACTTTGTCCTGCCTGCGATTGATGATGCTTTTTATGTCGGCAAGCAGGCGTTTGATAATCTCTTTATCGAGACGGCATTCGAAGGCGCTGCGCTGCACACGCACACCGTATTGTTCCATCATAGTGGCAATGCGCCGCAATCGCCGCCTGTCGCGCACGTCGTAAGCGACGATGATCAGCCTGGCCTGATGCTTATGGTTTGAGCCTCGATCCATCAGATGAAACCTTTGCCTTTTGCTATTCGGTTTCCTAACGCCAGCCATCGAATGGTTTGTAATCGCTGCCATTCAGTATGGTCTTCTGCAAGACCAGAGCTTGAGCGTGGAGCGCGCGGCGCATATCTGTTCGCTCGCCAGTCTGCTTGTGCGCGAACTCGGCTGTCGTCATTCGCTCGTACTCGCGCAGAAAGCGTTTTCGCGCGTCGTCGTTAAGGTAAAAGCCTTGCCCTTCTTTTTTGTGAAAGTCATCGGCTTTGATGATATCGAGATTGACCAGATTGAGCGCCAGACGGTCGGCAACAAGCGGGCGAAACTCCTCCATCAGATCGAGAGCCAGTGAGCAGCGCCCGTAATGAATCGCGTGAAAGAAGCCGATGTAGCAATCGAAGCCTGTGGCGGCGCAGGCGCTGATAGCTTCGTTGTAAAGCAAAGTGTATGCAAAACTGAGCAACGAATTTACCGGGTCGGCCGGCGGTCGCCGCGTGCGCTTATGAAAATTGAAGTTGCGGCGCAGACAATGGGCGAAGCCCTGAAAGTAAATCGCCGCTGCTGTGCCTTCGATGCCTCGCAGGCTTTCAAGCCCTCGACCCCGCCGCGCTTTTTGACTTGCCGCCATGATCTGGGCGATCTCATTTTGCAGATTCCCCCCGGCGTGATTGCGCCCGTGACGGGCGAGGACTTCAGCGCAGTTGCTAATCTTGCCCGCTACCATTGCGCGTGCCAGATCGAGTGCGAATGCCGAATCGCGCGAGCGTTCATATTGGGCTATGCGGAGCGGTGAGTTCTTCGATTCAATCGGCGCAAGTCGACCCTTCAAGCGCCCGTGCGTACTCAAAAACGCCGTATCGATGCCACGTTCTAGCAGAAACGCCATGGCTTGTGTTGAAATCTGCGCATTGCCGAATACAACGACGCGCTCGACTTTGAAGTCATGAACTTCCATCAGGGCAAGGCCATCGCGCTCGACGACCAGGCGGTTGTGTTCTTTGCGCAATGTTGCCTGTTGTTCTGTGATATAAAGCGTTGCCATATCTCATCCCCGAAAAAAGATGTTAGAGGTCAGTGTTAGAGGTCAGTGTTAGAGGTCAGTGTTAGAGGTCAGTGAAACCCGCTCTGACCTGCTCCGACTACTAACATTTAACATCGAGCCTCTAACATCATCATTTCCCCCTCTCTTTTTGGTCTCGTTGTTGTTGCGCGAAGGTCGCCATCTGTCCTGCGCCGTCAGTCGCTGAGCGCACCGAAGCAGCACCCTGCCGGGTGAAGAATTCACGCCAGAATGTCTGCAAAGCGGCGCGCCTTGTTTGCGGCACGTTCTTCAATTCGACGCTTCGCAGCAAACCGAGGAATACCGCGCTGTTTTGCAAAGCCTGCTCTTGATCGCGCGGCAGCAGGGCGGCGAATTTTGCAGCCGCCTCGTTGCTTGCCAGCCGCGTATCGCGTTTGAAATCGTACTGCGCGTCGTCTTGCAGGAGGTCGCTCAACAGCACGATCGCGCGGCGTGCGCCGGACCTGGCACTGGCCAACTCTTCGCCAGCAAGTCGCACGGCTCCCATAATGTCGCTGTGGTTGTAGGGACTGTTCGCGGCTTCGTCGCGCATGTGCTGCAATCGTTCGGCGACTTCCTGAGAGAATCGGCGGAGGTCTTCGTCATAAGCTTCTCGTCGGTCGGAGAGTTGGAAGCGAATGATGCGCCCCTGCGACTGGGTCATCGCATCGCCAGTGATGGGAATGATGGCGATCCGGTCGCCGCGCCGCATCTCTTTGAGCGTCGATTGTATGGCATCGAAAGCTTCGCGCTGCGACTCCGTCTCGAGGCTTCGGGTCAGGTCGATGATACAGACAAGGCATAGCGATTCGCGCTGCTCTTTCCCGCACGCAGCAATAAGCAGGACGAAGATTGCCAGGGCGCAGATGTATGAGTTGCTTCTGGAATTCCTTAACATGCCTATGACCTCCTCGTTGACGAATGATTGCCGACCGCACATGCCGCAGTCGCTCGCGCCTGACACATTGCGCCATCGCTCGCCCGCTCGATGGGTTGGGCAGCGCCGGGAGCGAATGTTTGTTCGAGCAGTCGTTCATCTTCACGCCAGATGACGGCGCGATGTTTATAGACTTGCCCCGGCGATGGGCGTTCCCACGCTTGCAGGGCGCGATAGGCATAGCCGCCGCCGAGAGCTGCCGCCGCCAGCATTGCAAGGAAGCCTTTAGCGATTGACGAATCAAGCGGCACAGGGTCGAGCCAAAGCCAGAGGACCAGAATCGCCATAGCTACGGCGCTGATCTTGATGACGACTTGCCAGAGCGGTTGCCGACGCGCGCCGATGCGCTGGCCAAGGTTGTATTCGCGCATATAATCGCTCTCCCATGCCTCTCTTTGGTGATCAAGGGCGGCGATGCGACAGTCGCGTTCTTCGACCATCGCTTCGAGCGCTTTGTGTTTTCGGTTTAGAAGTTCGACGTCTCGCAAAAAGGCGCGGCGCGCTCTGCGCCAGGCGCGTGCCAGTCGCAGCCCTCGAAGCCCCCAGTTGAGCGCCGCAGCGGCATAAACCGGCAATGCTACCGTAAGTAGTGTGACTGTCCAGTTGGTTAGCTCTCCGTACTGACCGAAGAATCTGCCCAGGGCAGTTTGTTGTAACGAGGCGGCGAAGATCATCTGGCCTGCGCGGAAGCTGCCGAGGGCGAAGACCAGCGCCAGCGCGAAACAAATCACCAGCGTTTTGATCGTGATGTTCCTTATCTGCCGCGCTCGACTTTCCGTCGTCTCGCTTTCCTTCGCCTGCTCGTCGTCGGCTAGATCGAGCGCATGCATCGCGAGTTTGCACAGGCCGCCAGCACAGAGAACCAATATTCCTGCGGCCAGCCGCTGCTCATCTGGGTCGGCAATGCCAAAGCCATCCATCACTGGCGCAAGCAGTATCGCCTCGCCGTAGCTGGCCGCAGCGGCAGACAAAACGGCGAGCAACGGTTGTGCGATCTGCGGCGGCAGGCCGTTGGTGCGATCTTCGAGACTGCGCCACTGTGCTTCGGTGTCCGACTGGCGACTGGCGAGCGTTTCGATTTCAACCTCAATTCGTTTGCATCGGCCTGCGGCATCGCGGCGAACGAGCGTTTGCTGCTCGGCGAAGCGCGCGGCGATGCCCGCAAGCGACTCCTCTGAGCCGACATCCTGAGTGCCATCATAGAACGCCTGCGCCTTTTTGCCTTTGCCGAACATCAACTCACACCTCCCTAAACAATCAGGTTTGATAGTGCCGCACGCGCACTAATTCATGCCGCGCGCTTCGTTTGCTCGTCGAAATCGATTTCGATGAGCGCATATAGACCGTGTTCGTACTCCTTGCCGTTTCTGATAATCGCCTCGACGGTCTGCCCAAGATAGACGGCGAACAGTGCGCGATCGCGATGATCGTCATCCGTGAAGATCGCTTCGTCGAGCGCATCGGCGTGTGCTTCGATCCAGGCCGCCGCCTCCGGGCAATGTTCGTAGTCTTCGAGCAGAATGAGGTGTGGCGCTTTCAGTTTTTTGCAGGCGTTACGGTTGCCGCGCGGCGCTCCGCCCCTATTGCCGAGAGCATTCTTGTTGCCGCGTGGCGCTCCGCCCCTATTGCCTCTGGCGTTGTGATTTCCGGGCTGTCCGCCGCGTTTAGGCTTGCTGGTAGGTACAGGTATCACGCTTCTCTCCTATGCCAGATGAAATTCGATTCACGTTCTCCATCTCGGCTCGAACATGCCGGACAGTCTCACAGGCGGTCGCGCCTGCGCCTTGTCTCGTCAATCGAACCTGTGTGAAGTCGCTGCGCGCTTGTAGCGGGCAGCCGTCGTGAATTTTTTTCGAGATCCGACAGCATCGGCTTCACTCTTGCGAAACTGGTGCTGTCAAAGCTGAGGGTTTCCTTTGCGGAAACCTTCCTGACATAGGTTGCAAAGAGCGGGGCGTTAGACGCCGTGCCATTGCAAGTCTGACAACAGTGATTACCTGCAGGCGAACAACTGCCCGACAGGATCGAAGTCATCAGGAGAAGAAGCTCTCATAAGAGAAAACAACTCAACTCGAATCCATCGCTTCGCATTGAGTGATCTGAAAGAAAACAACTCAACTTGAATCGCAGTCGGATTGAGCTTGTTTTTTGAGAGGCCGGCTATCATTGGCAGGTGTACATACGCGGCAACGCGCGGAAAGGTTGCAGATCAGCGCGCCGGGATAGAAAAAGAAGGGATGCATGATTGTTTTGAAATCCTACGAGCGCAGATACCAGCAAGTGACCGCTCCCTGATTCAAAGTCCGGCCTTGCGCAACTCGTCCTGCAGGGCAGGTAGATTTTTGTGCGCTTCACGCAGTGACTCAAGGTACTCAGTCCAGGCCGCTAGGCCGTGAAGTTTTATGAATGATGGTTTGGCCTTTTTCAGATAGCTGCCAGCAGTTCTATACGAGTCGCGCGTGCGACCATCAATTTCCCGCTCCACTCTTTCCAGGTAGATTTTTGCGGCTTCGCGCGGGTAATCCTTCTCGGCTGCCTGCGCCACTCTCATCCTTAAATCGGTTGCGCCCCAGCCCGTCGCGCGCGGCAACAGTTCCAACGCCCGCGCTGCGTCGCCTTCGTCGATAGCGATCTCAATCAACGATTCAAACCGCTCTGCTCGCTCTAAAGCCGATAACACCTCGACGCGAACCTCCGGCCAGTCATGTGTCTTGCGACAGGCTTTTTGAAGCGATTTGAATTGTTCGACCGACGGGCTATTGATAAACAGCGACTTCTGCGCGTTGACGGCTTCCTGCGGCGTGCCATGATGGCGATAGTATTTGGCGAGCCATGGGTCGTGTTTCCAGTTCGCGGTTTCGTGCGCCGTGACGAATTCGAGCGCCGCATCCTTGGCTTTCGCCTCCAGCAGCATATCGCCGAATTCGGTCACGAGGCCGGGCTTGCCTCTTGCGATGTCGTTCATCAGCCGCACGGCTTCTTCGATACGGCCCTCTTCAACGAGTAACCGCGCCTGCTGCTCAGGAGTGCCGACCTCGCGAATGAGGCGGTCTGTATCGCCTTTGCGCCCCCGGTGGTCGAGACCTTCGATGAGGAACCCAACGAACTGCTCGCGACTCCACTCACGGCTTGTCGAGGCGCGTTCGCGGACTCGCTCTTCGATCCAGTTCCATTCATCATCGCTGGCCTGACCGATGATGATGTCAGAAGCGCTGGAAGCGAAATCAATCCCGCCAAGTTCGATATCTTTGGCAAAGGCGTCGAGCAGCGTCTCAAGCCAGGCGCGGCGGGTTCGCGTGTCGGCGCTGCTCTTTTCCAGGCATTTGCCCAACGATTCGACGAACTCGTCGATGACGATAGAGATTTCGCCGTCCTCATCGACCTGCTGAATGATGTCGTCATAGTTGGAAACGGTTTCATCGAGCAGTGCGTGATAGATGAGTCCCGCGTTGAGATGGTCGTTCGCTTTCAGGAGCGGGTCGGCGAGGTTGCCGAGCGAGCGCAGTTCTTTTTCCATCTTGCGCGAACTGAGATGATCCCCGAAATCATATTTCAAGGCGCGCCGCGCCTGTTTGCGTAGAGCGGCGATGTCTACTTGTTTTCCGGCTTTTGCATCCTGAGTAGTCATCGAGAGTTCGACCAGCGACAGTAGCTTTCGATCCTGTTTCGACATGGCGTTGATAATGGAGATCAACTCTTCTTTGCTGCGATCTTTGAGCATCTCTTCAATGGAGGCGACGGCGCGGAAATCTTGCGGTCGATGCACGTAGGTGAGCAGCAAAGCGACGATGTGTTTGCAGATGCCGCCATACTCATACGGGCATGTACACGAGGTGTCGGCGATTCCTTTTGCATTGAGCGTCACGCTGACTTCATAAGGTTCATACTTCGAGCCTTCGCACTCGCCGCGCAGTTCCATCCCCTGGCGCGTGGTTTCAGAGACCGCGCCGTCAAGATAGTAGATATTGCCGCGCTCGAAGCTTTTATCCGTAGCGAGCGAGCGCACGCGCGCTTCATTGAGTTTCGGCAGTTTCTCCTTAGCCATGATGAAATCTCGATTGGAAAATGTTTACGCAAAGGTGCGCCGACGAAAGAGCATTCCGGCGCAAAGGAAAGCTTAACGCAATCCGCTGATAAGCGTAAGAGCGCAGCTTGATTGATTCGCTTGGAGAGAATCCTTGCAACTCAAGCCTGAGTGATGATGGCGCGCAGGTCGATGCGGACAGGCCAGTAAGAGTTGGTCTTGCGGTCGAAGTGCAGAGTAGTCGCGGTCTTGCCTGTGATTTGAAAGATGGTCTCAGCCAGTTTTTGCAGCAGCACTCCGTAGCCTGACGGCACGAGGTAGATTTCCGCAAAGCCGCCTTCCTCTTTTATGAGTCGAGCGACGCGTTTACAGGCATCGGCTACGGTTTGATGGAGGGCTTCGGGCGTCTGATCAGAGATGTTGCCCGATGTTGCGGAAAAGACCCGTCCGGGCAGTTGATCTTTGGGGATAGGGTGCAGTCCGTCGTTGCATATGATGGTGAGCGTGTTTGATTGCTGGTCGGGCAACTGAGCAATCAATCGCTCGATTGCTGCTTGATCAAGTCCGGCGCGTTGAGCGGCTTCGATGATTCGCTGGCGAGTGAACATAAGGCAACTCTTGAACAGTAAAAGGGTCTCGTTAGGGCATCCGGCGCAGAGTCACTGCTTCGCCTCATCAATCTTTTCGCCGAGTTCGGCTTCGATCTCTTCGATAGTCGGCAGACTGCCCTTGAATTCTTCGGGCAGAGCGCGGGTCAGTTCATAAGCTGAAACACCTATGGGTTTGTTCATATCGCGCAGAGCGTATTCGGCTACAAGCTGATTATGTTTTCGACAAAGTAGAAGCCCGACCGTCGGCGCATCGGTTTCGTGTCGCAGCATCGAGTCAACTGCCGATAGGTAGAAGTTGAGTTTGCCAAGATATTCGGGGCGAAACTCAGTGGCTTTGAGTTCGAGCACGACGAAGCAGCGCAGCTTGAGGTGATAAAACAGTTGGTCGATAAAGAAATCTTCGCCGCCGACTTCGAGATGATACTGATTGCCTACAAAAGCGAAGCCCGCGCCGAGTTCCAGCAAAAAGGCGCGCAGGTGCTCCATCATAGCGCGTTCGATGTCGCGCTCGTGCGCTTCTTTACCGAGTCCGAGAAAGTCAAAGCTGTAGGGGTCTTTCAAGAGGTTCTGCGCCAGATCGGACTGCGGCTTAGGCAGAGTCAGATCAAAGTTGGTCAGGGCTTTGCCTTGTCTTTGATATAAACCGCTTTGAATCTGCAAGGCCAGCACATTGCGGCTCCAGCCGTTGGCGATGGTTTCACGAATATAGAACTCGCGCTCCGTCTGATCTTTGACTTTGTCCAAAATGCGAATGTTGTGTCCCCAGGGAATTTGTCCAACAACCTGTTGGACAAATCGCTCATTCGGGTAGGCTTCAGCAAAAGCGCGCATATAGAGGAGGTTAGCGCGCGAAAAGCCTTTCATTTCGGGAAACTCGCGGCGCAGGTCTTTGGAGAGTCGCTCAACGACTTTCGCGCCCCAGCCGAGGAGTTGCTGCTTTTGCAAAATCTCCCGCCCGATATTCCAGTAGAGCAGCACGAGTTCCCGATTGACCGCGAGGGCCGCGCGGATTTGCGCCTGCTGAATCCTTGCCTTGAGGTCTTGCAAGAATTCAGCGTAGCCCGCGACTGAATCAGATGGTTTCAGCTTGTCGGTCATAGCTCTACGTCCTTCGCCGCACATACCTCATTAAGCGGATACGGTTGATAAACGAAGACCCTTTAGGCGGTCAGGATACTTGCGTGTAGTCATTTCCAACCATCAAAGACTGCGTTGCTTGCGTTGCCATTTTGCCGAGTCACACGGGCGAAGAATAAATCATTCGCCTGTAATTTTGGGTAGTTAGGCATCGCCGCGCACTCAATCTCCTCGCCCTGTTCAGTTCGAACTCGTGCTTTCTTTTGGTTGATATACGCAATAAGAACTACTGATTCAGAAGTGACTGTTTTCACGGTTTGCTCTTGTCGAGGTTCCTCTGCAGTTTTTTTCAAATCTTCCAATATGTTCAGTGTTGCCGGATGAGCCTCTTGCGACGGTTTTGACTTTTCGCTTTGAGCATCCGTTTGAATTGTTGGATTAGTCAACGATTTATCTTTACCATCTCCGGTGTTTGTCATTTCTTTAGAAACAGATTGCTTACTCTCTACAAGCGGCAACTTTGCTTTGCTTTTATCTTCTTCGCCTGCTGATTTCGAGTCAGACTTATGGGGTTCACTCACAGATGGTTCATCCTTATTGGTAGATGGTTCAGCATATCCTGTTAGCCCTCCAAATATATCTGCGGATGGATCAGGCAAAACAGGGCGATCTTTGTATTCATTCTTTTGAGTTGATGGAACGCCATTCAACTCTATCGTCATATAGCGAGTATTAGGTTTGCCCTCAGGAGTTTCCGAACGGTTATTCCTGGTCGCAGGTAGTTTTGCGGGAAAACCTGGCCACTCCATCATCTTCAAAAGCATACCTATACGCTTGAGGTCTGCTAATTTTGAACATACGACTGACTGACCGTCTTTTTGAAATGGTTTTAGATCTTCCAGAATGCGGGTCTCAAAAGCGTCTGTAAATTTCTTCACCAATTCGCCACGATCATCTAATCGCTGCCCGGTTTCCGGAAACCCTGTCGCCCAACCTTTGCTGTTAAATAAAGAGCCATATCTCTCCTCACGTTTATTCAGATGCAGCACGGCATCCAGTTTCACTGCACCCATTCCAAATGGTTTGCCCATACCGAGGCTATGGCAATAATCTTTCTTATCATCGCCCAATGGATGTAGCGCCCAGCAGAGCGCGCCTAATTCTTCGTCCGAGAGATTTTCAAAATAGATGCGAAACGAGAAACTCACTCCTGATTTTACGGGTTTGAATTGAGTGTGTTGAGTGCTAGTTGGAGTAGGTTCCAATTCGCCGTACTCAGAATCAGGCTGTAACTGCTGGGCTGTGCGGTCACCCTGATGCCAGTAAAGCTTATGACCGCGAATGGTGGTGTTGTGTGGTGGTGGACTATCGTAGTGATCGAGTTCTCTCTTTCTATTAGGCTGTTGCTGGGTTAAATAATGCTGGAATGCTGTTGGTTTAGGTGTGGCAAGTATCTTTGGTGTTATCGCTTTGTCGGATAGCCACAATCCATCTAGAGCTTTTGCAACGGTTGCACCAGTCACAAAAACACGACTAGCGTATGCGTGTGCTTTGTCGCCTTGATCTGGCAATCGGATTCCACGTTTCTTCATGTCTTTTTTGGCTTCCTGCGTGAGTACGAAGCCAAAAATCGCCTCTGCATAATCGACTACCTCTGGTCGGCGTAGTAATACAGGAGCCAAATCAAGAGGGTGCTTAGTATAAGGCAAACGAAACATCTGTGCCCGACCAAAAAAAGTGAGCTCTCCGTTTTCGCGCAGAAAGAAAACCGGTTCACCTTGACCTTGTAAACTCCTGTTGAGCGTGCCGCTACGCTCTCTGGAATTCGTTGTAGGTTTATCTTTATGGAAAGCCTTCTCCTGCCATTGCGTCAACTGATCATCGTCGTGAAATCTTTCAATCATTTGTTCTGATACGATTATTTCATCTGTATCATCCGAAGGTAGTAAGAAAACAAATTCTTTTCTTTTATTCTGCATATCACCTGTGATTACTAATCGTCCCTCTGACAAGTCACTTTGGTGTTTAGTGTCCAGACGCTGCACGATCTGGCCGTTAGTTGCGAGATGCACCCATATTTGACGATGTTGAACAACTGGATCATTCCATCGGGGCGTTTTGTTCGGGCCGCGCCCTTCATACAAATTCTCAGGCAAATTCTCAGGCAAATCGTCTCGCCAAACGCGAGCCATTTGACATTTCTTAATGAAAAACCTGTTGCCTTGTTTCCTAAGAAATCCAGCTTCCACGTTGTTAGTCATTCGACCTCGATAATACTTACCTACTACTGAGTCATCCATCGTCCGAAAAAAGAGCTTTTTATCTGTTACCCATTGGACTTTGCTGTAGCTCACAATCTCCAACAATCCGCGCAGCATACCGCGAAGACTGCTGCTAGGAATGACTGGCCGAATTGGATCAGAGGTATAGAAGAAATGTGGAGTGTTTTTGATGCGGTCAGCAAAGCGTGTTTGACTGTCTACCTTGTGTCCGTTGCGATCCTTATCCTGTTCATCAAGATCAAACTCATCTCGTGTGAGCGGACAGCGAATATAAAGCGGTGACTTGGTCTCCATTGTGACCTCGAAATAACCTGTATGCGGAAAGCCTTCATTGGCGAAAGTATCGTGATCCGGCAAATCGTTTGCTTCATCCACTGCCAGAACCACTTTTTCAGGAAGCGGCACAAAGTTATAAGGCGCGCAGGCATTGTCATCAACCGGGTTTTTATGTTTCGGCAAATCTAATTTTTCACGTTTGCTCATTTCGTTTCCTCCAATTTCACAAGTCGGCTGGCGACGACACGGGCAAAGCCCTCTTTGTTAATGTAATGACGCACTGTCAAATAGAGCGGTGAGACTTTCCCTTTATCTTTCGTATCGAGCTTTACTGATATGGGTACAGCGTGCCGGAGTCCTTGCGCCCCATCTCGTAACAGTGTGAATCCCTCGGGCAAGGCGGTTCCGTGTGTTCCCCAGAGCATCTGCGGTTCGTCAAAAGATTCGCTCCATGCGGCGGTTTCTTTCTCATCACCTTTCGCATTACGAATCAAACGCGCTTGAAAAATGTTGTCACCATCGCGCCATATCAGAAGTTCCGCTTTTTCAGAAAAGAATCGGCACTGTTGTAACGTCTCCGTCATCAACCCAGGGCAGACCTCTATCGCTGCACCAAGCTCATCTTGATATTCTTTGCTCGTCTGAGCCGCCTGATTCTTCTTTATAACTTCTCCAGAAGTGATGAGAACGTCGTTTTCAATCTTGCCCCATATCACGCCATCATCGGCATGAGCCAACAACACTTTTAAGTCGTATTCTTTCGCCATTCCTTCCAGCCATTCTTTTATTTCCTTCGCTCCCGAATTGAGTTCGTCCGTTGCGATAGACGGATCAACGACAGCCGGATTATCATCTCTAATTTGACGTTCTATTGCATTCATATTTTCATGCTCCTAAATGCGTTTGCAGCGTAGAAACATAGGATTCCAACACTGTCTTGTCTCCTTCGACATCAAGCCCCTCGCCATTAGTTTTGATAATCCAACGCAATTCCTTGCCATCGAAGCGATATGTCAACTTTGCGTCTTTGCCCTTTAAGCGTCCCCGCCCAACGCTGCTTTCGCCGCCGAGTGGCAAATCGCTCGTCCACAAATCTTTCAGCAACAGCAACAGCAAGCCTATTTCGTGGCAGGCAGGATCAAACAGGCTCAACCTTACTCTTACGATAGTATTATCGCCGCCAAAGACAGGTTGCTCGTTGAATAAGGCCGTGTCACGCGCCCCGCCCGTGAAGCGATCAATGCTGACACGGTTCTGCACTAATTGAGGAGCGTCGGCAGGTTGTTCTACGACTTTTTCTTCAATTAGAACGCGGCTTGCGCAAGGCTGAACATCGCCTTTCATCTCTATGCCAAATACATCATTAATCAAATCTTCAGATTTTTTCTTGTCATTTTTTGCAATTGTATTAGCTATCTTCAACCCTCTAGCTCTCAATGCTCCGCCTAAACTTGTTCCTGAGAGAACGGGCTTCAAACTTCCATCAACATTAGTGTGAAGATGAACCATATCTGGTGCTGAAAAGTCTTGATTGTTCCCGGAGCGAATCAACAAAGAGCCGTCGAGTGAAAAGGTCGCATCAAGGTTGAAGATTTTGCGATAGTCTTCCAGGAATGAAGCAACGCCAAGCGCAACTTTAAGATTGGTCACTTTTTTTGATGCTGGGAGTTTCTTGTTGCCGTTTTCAAGCCAATCAAACAACTCCGCTTGTTTTGTCAGGGCATAGGTTTTAATGCGCCACTCCTTGATTTTTACCCTTCCGTAACCGCGACGCTTGCGTGCGCCAAGCGTGATCCCGTCATTATCAAAACCATTCAATGCTGTAGCCAGAGATTGCTTGAGAGAATTTTCATACGCTTGTTGTTCATCCGCTTCATCTTTGACCCTGCGAATCAACAACTCGAAGCGCAAAGTGAACTTCGTTCCGGCTTGCCAGAGTTGCAAATCGAATTTCTTTTTATCTTCAGCCGTGCGCGACTTTCCGTCTATCTTCACGCCATCGCGCATTTCTATAGCGCCGTTTTCGCCAAAAGCATCATCAATAATGAGTGGACTCTGCTCTCCGTCATTGTCACCCTTCACTGCGCCAAACAACTGCGCGCTAGCTGATTGCGCTTTCTCAGAAGCTTTGTAGCCGTGTTCCAACTCGCGCAAATAGCTTCGCAAGGCCCCAGCTATCGAAGCGCCTGTCAGAAGAGGTGTTGTCTTGCCTTCAACTTCATCACAAGGATCAAGCAGTAGCGGCATATCGGTTAAATCATCGCCATCACCATTGCCAAAATGCGCGGGCGTTTGCAATTCCAGATCGCCCTCCATTACGATTCGACTCTCTATTTTGCGTGAAGATGTCCCTGACCACATCGGGTAGGTCATGCTCAATCCCCCTTTCTCCTTTGTTTGGCGGCGCGGGCCAACACTGTGTCAATGTATCGAAGCAAATATTCCTTTCGAAGATTCTCTGAAATTTCAGGTGGAACGCCACCAACTTTCTTCCTGTAGCTTGCATCTGGGGCTTGAAGATCCAACAATGACTTCCACTTCTCCTCGTCGGTAGCGTTGAGAGCGTCTCTCAAAAACTTCAATAAGCTCTGATTGCTGATCTGCGCCTTCTCGAATTGCTTTCTTGTTGTTGCTCGCTCTTCAATGTTTTTCAGGTATTTTTCTATTTGATCCAGATCGGGCGCGGCTTTCATTAGCTCTGTGTGTATAACATCGCGCAGGCGCGAAATCTGAGAATTAAACGGGAGATTCTTTACAGCCTTCATAGCCGATTGCTCAATGACCTGTTCATCTAACTTCTTACGCAATAGACGTGCTGCCATACGCTGCGCCATCTCTTTGTACCCACCTTCAAGTTCTTGTGAGCTTGTTTCCTTGTTAGGGGTAGCTGTTTCAGCATTCAACTCAGGCTGTTTATGCCAATCAATAGCAACACGCCCAAAGCCTTCTGCTCGCCGCTCTCCTACGCCTTTTTCTTCGAGTGTTTTAATTTTCTCCTCATCACAGTTTGCTACTGAAAAAACGAAGACACTGCCCATTTGCACTGCGAGAGTCTGCGGCAAGGGCAAGCCCCACTTGCGATTGAAACCGCCAATCACACGCCCGCGCATAAAACATTTATCTATCTGCGGATTGAGAGTCACACCCGTCATCCGTGCTTCGATTGATGAACCGATGGCATCCAAATCAACTACAAATTGCCCGTTCTCATTGCGCACAAGAGCATCGCTCAACAATGTCACAGTCAGCATGCAAGGATCATAATCTTTGCCATCAGCACTGTCGGTTTCGTCGTCGTCAGATTGTGCTGAAACACTTTCATATTCCCGCCAGCCCTCGAAATTATCTATTTTCGCATCGTGAAACTCAGCGCGACCATAACCGCCCGTGCGCGAACCGCCTAAGACAGCTTCTTCTTTCACATCATTTTTTTCTTTAAGCAATTCATAAAGTATGTCTGCATCGCTGTCGTCTTCGCAGATTATGGCTGCCGCGAAGGTTTGCTCTGCTGCAAGAGATTCGTACCTATAAACCGCCCCTGGCGTGTCGTCTTTCTCTTTAGAAATTTTGTTTTGCGGCATAGCTCGACCAAACCGGCGAGTGCGAGATGTGTGGACAGCGAAGTGCCGCAGAGGCTTTATCATCTTCGCCTCATCATCACCGAGAAGACAAAACGGATGGCCGATATTTTGCGGCTGCTTCAATTCTTTAGAGTCTGCGCTTGATAGGTCATGGATGTCTGCCAATCTACCTTCAGGTTGTTTTACAACTTCATCTTTTTCCTGATGCCATGATAAAGGAACAGGCAAACTGCGTCCAGGTGACTGATGCCATAAATAGCCGTTCAGATAGCGCGTTTTGCTGTTGAAGAAAAGATTACGAACCTTATTATTATCGGCAGTCAGTTCAAAGCTTGGGGCGTTGCTTTTTTCATGTTGAATATACTTGCCGATTAACGCTCCGCGCAGGACGCCACCAGGTAGAAAATTGAAAGCAACCGCGCTATTCGGGTCACCATCCAGTTCTGTAACTAAAGTCGGCTCAAGCAAAGTTACTCGGTAAGTGATAACTTTCATTGCGTCACCCCTTTTCAGTCGGAAAGCCTTCCTTAAAATGAGCGAAGCACTCGTCTGTGATGTCTTTGCCTTCCTTATCGTGCAAGGTTGCATTCAAGCGCCCGCGCCCGCGATTGCGCCCGGTCCCCGCACGATGAAGCGATAACAAGCAAGCGGCGAGTAATCCTTTCAGGTCATCTTGATTGGCTTGCGGACTAGGCGCAATATTTAAGCGCGATATAAAAAGTGTTTCACGCAAGATAACGCGCATTGAGCGCAGGCTATTCTTTTCAGGAGCGCTTGTCTTTTCGCTGATGGCTGTTTGCCTACGGATTGCAGTGAGCGATTCTAAAATTTCTTCTGGTCGCCATTTTTCATCATTAACATCGTTCTTTAATGCTTCGCGCAAATCAGCGGGCAGCATCGCCGCGCCAACTTGCATTAAGCCATCGTCTTTGAGGGAACTTCCCGCTTGCCCGAATAGTTGTTTCGCCGCTTGCCCAAGTTTGCCTGCTACCGCAGGTTGCTTCTTGTTAATAGCGTAGAGCAGATTCGCACACTCCTCGACCAACAAACCTTTGAGCGTTCGCCCACGCAAATAGGGCATTCCATACTCGTCGTGCTCAACCTCTGCGTCAATCAATCCCGCGACGCCATCCCCACGCCCAAATGTCGCATCACTCTTGAGTCTCAGGTGAATTTCCAGAACCATCCTTCTCCTCTCCTTTCAACGGCAAGTACAGGTCTGCTAACTCAATCGCATCGAAGTATCCGCAGGTTTTACCACGCCAACCTTTTTTACTGAGATCGCTAAGGATATCCCGCTCGCCAAGATTTGGCAGCGAATCAAGCCTAAACATTTTAATAAATTTATCTACTGCTTCTTCTCCTTCGCGCAAAGCATCACGCAAAGATTTCATCTTATTGCGCTTGCCACTCCACTGTTTTTCTTTAGGCAAATCCGCATCAAAGCATCCTTGAAAAGCATCCAAAGCTTTTTTGACTACATTCCAAGCATGAATATCGGTTTGGTTTTCTTGCTCAAGAGAAACTGGTCGTTGATAAAGACGCTTGTTACGTGGTTCATACTCACGTTTGCGTATCTCCTCAAGGCTTCCCATTAAACCGCTTAGAGCAAAATGCCAGTCGAGACACGCGACATCCAGATCCTTTTTGCTCTTATATCTCTTTGCAGATTTGCACAACTCTTCAGCCAGTCCGTAAGCCCGCGCAAACGGGTAATGCGATTTCACGATAGCAATGCCCGCGCAAGAAGTTATTTTTCCTCTGCATTTTTCTTTTCGATTTTCGGTTTCTTTAGCAAAATACTTCATATATTCGAGCGCCAGTGAAATCCCCAAACGACCATCGCACACGAAGGTGATATCATCCCCGCCAAAAACAATCGGTCGTAGGGGCAGTAGATACTTATCATCGTTTATCTCAAGTTTAATCGGTGCGACCGTCGCGTTCGCTATAGTATGTGCAATCTCGCCTTTCTTGGTGTCTATACTCTTTATTAAAGCTAAAATCGTCGCAGTTAACGCCGCTTTTGCAGCAGCATCAACTGCTTCCGAGAAATCGCGCATAGCGTTAATGTATCGGCGATTCGGCTTTGAGTAGCTTCCGTCTTCCTTATTCTCGAAAGCTTCACGGATTTCTTTAATGCGATTACCCATTCCGTCGCCATCAGCGTGTACAACGGCAACAAAGCTCTGTTCTCTGAAGGAGCGGCCAAGCTTGTCGAAATCGAGCGGAAAATCGTATGAACTATACAATCCCTCTCCGCAAAGATCGCGCAGTCGCTTGTTTGCTTCATCAACTTTGCTTAGTTTGAAGAGAGTTTCTGCTGATGCAGGGTATGTTGAAAATTCATCATTTCCAACCTCTCGACTCATACCCATGGCAGGATGTCCAGTCGACTGGCACATCGCTGTCACACTCAACCCCAGCAATGGCGCAGACAAAGGGCGCGAACGTTTTTCAATTGCCAGTTGATCGAATGTTTCTTTAACTGCTTTAACTAATGAGTCGTTCCAGTCGAACTCTTTACTAGCTGTCACCACTTGCAAACTCGGCGCATTCTCTATGAGTTTTATCGAAAGAGCGCGAATGAATTTATCGGCGGTATCTTCATCTTTGAACAGAACGACCGTATTGCCGCCGCCTGCATACATCACTTCGGCATCTAACTGATCTTCTTCTATGCGAAGTTCTTTATTCAAACAACCTGTCTCCGCGTTTTGAATGTTGTGTTGAGTTGCAACCTCTTTAACCTTTTCCAATGCCCAATTGCCCGTCGCTTGCGCGACAAGATGCGATGCGCCAACATTCTCGCGCAAACGGTTGCTGCCGAAGACGTAAGGTTGAATTTGCGCTGTGTCCACAATGACTAGGTGCATTAGTTTCCCACTCCGCTTTGAGATTTAATCCATTTCTGAATGTTGTTGCTGAGATCGTTGAAATGTTTACGCCCGAAAACTTTGATTCGCCCTTCGAGATCATAATCTCGCCGCATCTCTTTTTCCAAAGATTCAGGATCTTTGCTGCAAGAGATAAGTGCAACACACGCTTCGTCGCCACCTAGCTGACGCGCACGTATGTAGGCTTCAAATAACTTCTTTTTGATTTGGCTTCTATCGCCTTTGCTTTGTTCTGTATCTGTACTGCAAGAAAATGCAAATAACTGATAGCCGCGAATAGCAACTACATCCAAGTCAAAGACTACTTCTCTAGGAACGATATTCTGCGCGCAACTATGAAGATTGAGAGGAGCAGATAAGTTGTGGAGAATAGCTAGGACGCAATGCTCCAACCACTTGCCATCAATCCATTCACAGAAAAAGTCTATGTTTGAGATTCTTTTCTTTGTGATTGCCTCATCTAGATTGATTGTACTCTCGCTCGTTTGATCCAATTCACTCAAAAGGGTTTCCGATATCGTCTGCAAACTCGCTGGTGGAAGCGGGATAGTATCTGTTTTTCCTCTCCAGGAATCCTTCAGCTTGCCTCTCTTATCCAAAATCTTACCTTTCCAACCAATCCATTCCCGTGATTTTTTTTCGTCTCCAAAAGCCTTTGCCAACGATTTCGATGTCAAAGGCAGTGCAGCGGTTCTGAGCGGGGCCTTTCCAAGCGTCCAACCGTGAAGTTTCAGTAACTCTTCAAGCTTTAGCTCCAAGGCATCTCCAACGTAAACTGCTTCTACATTGCTTGTGCCTTCTGGATCGGCAGGGTCGAAAAGCAGGTGTAGTGTAGGTGCATCAAGATAGCTGAATACAGCTTTGATCGGTTTACCATCACTCGTATTTGCCCACCATTCAACGGCGCGAAAAGCGTGTACGGACATGGCTTTCGTTCCGCCCGTGTAGTTCAAACCGATAGTCAAATTTTTGTACTTTTTTAGCTGTTCGCGCACTCCCAAGATAATCAAGCTTGGGTTAGCAGCTTTCACCTTCTGTAGTTCAGGTTGAAATTCATAATCGAGAAGCCACTGTTGCAGCTTTGTCGCAATATCCGCGGTGTCTGATGTGTAAATCAATGAGATTTTACCATAAGGATTTGTCAGTAATCTTCCTGCCACTGCGTTAGGTACCGGGTTCTTCCCAACCAAAAGCAGCAAATGATCAACTCGATGCTTTTTCAGCTTCTCATTCACTTGCTTTGCTTCTGGATTGACAGCATCACTCATCTCTTCTCCTTCTTGTTTCCCAGCGCGTCGCTGACGCCTTTTCGTGTTCGCCACGCAGTCTTGAATTTGTCTAATCCCGGCTTGAAAATGTTGCCACCATGCTAGGATGCTCTTGATTCGCTCGAATTTTTTCACAGTCTGTTCGTCGCAAAGATATGCCGTTAATCACCCGAAATTTCGATTAAAACCAGATTCCTGCAAATCTCTCAACAGGAAGATGTATGTAAGTTGGTTTACCTTCTCCCGAACAACTCGACCATTCCGCGCGAGGTGAGTGGCGAGATGATGATTCGCCGTTCCTGCACCGCGGCTGCATCCATCTCTACGGCCAAAGTCACGCGGCGGCTGAGGTATTCGATCTCGCGGTCTTCCTGCAATGTCGCCAGGATCATCCCGCCGCTCATCGCCGCTGTGCCTCCGGTAAAATCAGCAATGAGGTCCGAAGCTCTCAACTCCGGCGCGGTCTCTCCCAAATGACGATAAACATCGCTCACCCTTTCTGCTGCTTTGCCTATGTCGTTTTCGTCTTCCAACTCCACCACAAAGCAGGTAACATCACGACCCGATTCGTGCTTGACGATGGCCTTGATCAAACATTCAGCAGCATCGTAGCTGAGGCTTGAGCCTTTCTCACCCTGCGTGCAAACTACCCAGACATATCGCAATACCGGCGCATGATAGCGCACAGCAAACGCAAGCTGCCCCCAATTGCTATTGAAAGCCTCTGCAAGATCAACTTCATCCTTCAATGCCGCCTGACGGATTTGCTCAGCAGATTCATACCGGCTCTGCACGCCGGGACCGCGATCACTGTACGCGCTCAATTGCACAATCAAGCCTTTGTGCGGTTCAGGAACAACCGACCTGTAAATGTTTGGCATCGTGTTGCGCCAGGCGTTCACTCCCAGTCCGGCAACGGTCAGCAGAAAAACTAACCCAGGCAGAATCAACTTCATTGCCGGCTCCGAAAAATGATGCGTCCCCGCACTGCCTCGCAGCCAGTTCAGCACGTACTGGCTTAACTCCTGTCCCAAAGGCAGCAGCGAATCTACGAACCAACTGAAGACCGCCAGGCTCCATCCGAACAGTAAAACTGACCTGATGCCGCCGCCTTTCTCGAAGGCAAACATCCGGCTCAAGGCTTCGGCCAGTGTCGTGCGCATGGAAGGCGTCGTAAGCCGTCGCTCAATTGCCTTCCTCGCCTCTTCGGTTTTTCGCAAAGATTGCTTCATATCATTGCTTTCTTCGCGGCTCCCTTCGCGCATCTTCACTTATAGAGAATTCAACTCAACTCGAATCCCTTCACGCCACGATCTCATACTTGCCTAACCCAAAACTGGTGCCGGTGCCAACGTGCAGGATTTCTCCTGCAAGTATGAGCGGCAGGAATTCTCCTATCGCTTCGCCTCTGTATTCGATTTCACCAATGAAGCCGCCCAACTTCATCTTCGTCTCCTGGCGATTCGAGTAACGCTGCCAGTCGTGCCACGTCAACGATGCTTGTCCGATACGGACGCCTGCGGCGCGCGCGATCAGACCTCCATAATCCAAATCGAGCGGCGACTGACCATGCACGGCCATCAGCATCGAGACGCGCCGCAAAAGGCTTCTGATCAATAACTCGAAACTCAAACTCGTCTGCAAATCACCTTCGACACGGATGCGAGTCGGCGTCGTAAAACGCAACTTCACCGCATCGTCCGGCTTTCTCCCCGCGCGCTCGAGTTCGTTCAGGCAGGTTCCCACAAAATCGCTCAGGCGGCCTGCTGCATCAACCGGGACGAGTCTGCCCGCGTTGCCCGCCGTGTAAATCGTTTCGCACTCGTCTGCCTCGTCAATCAAATCGACACTGCTGAGCGCGAATCTGGCGCGCTCAACGCCCAGCCCCCGCCGCGCCATTTCACTGACTGTGTGAATCACATAAGACAGATAGTCGGTTGCCCGTCCCATCAACGTCAGGCGGAATCGCAATTGATCGCCTGCCGTAAACCTCAACCGCCTGTCAGGTAGTAAACTCTGCGATGCTTTACGCAAAACCGGAATGCCACCAAGCAGCGGGCGCTTCGAGCTTGCAACAGGATGATTCAAGACAGTTTGCTCAACCAGTTGCGGGGGGCGTTCATTTTCGGTAGCAGGTTTTTCGCTTGCTGACTTCAGCAGACCGGGCGGCGCGAGAATGAACGGATGCGGCGCTCGTTGCTGGCCGCGCAACTGTGGCAGGTCATTCGGCATGGGCGTCTCGAAGAGATAAGGATAGATACAGCGGTCAGCAACCAGACAATGATTGCAATCACGGTGGCTCATCATACAGGCCATTTCTTTCAGCGCATGTCCGAACGCGCCCCGCAAGGTCGATCCCAGAAACACCGGCAAGGATGCCGATTGTCGGGCTTCCAGCCTCAACTCATAACGTGAGAGGGTAAGAGATGAAAAATCTTGGGGGCGCATCTGTAAGCCTTCTTTGTAAAAGCAATGGGCCGCCAATCTTTCTTTCCTCTGATGAGGGAAGATAAATTCAAGCGAGTGCATCAACCCGGTTAGATAGCCTCTGACTTCGCGGATCAAGGATCGCTCAATCCGCTGTCTCTTTATAAAGACGCCCACATAAAAGCGTGCGTGAAAATCCAGCGCGTGCTTTATAGCATGATTGATAAAGGAATTCTAGCCGAAAAATCTACGTGGCAACATTTTTCGAATGGCAGTGATGACTGACATGAATTTGGCGAGCAGGCTTATTCTCCGGTATAAGCAGAAACCGGAATACGTTATTTAACGATCACTATTCAGATAGGTCAAATTTATCTCAATCTGCCTGCAAATCATCATTCAGGTTCAGTTCCCGCAACGCTGCTTTCGTTTCTTCGATCTTCTGCGCGGAAACTCCATCGTCAGGAGAAACCTCTACATTCAGCGTCAACTTCAATCCTTTTCCGGTCGCAAACTTTGACAGAACCTTCGTGTAAAAGTTCATCCATTTGGGAGGCGGTATTTCGCCCCGCCAAACCATTCGGCTAAAGCCGGAAGACTGTGACGACTTCTCTTCGCCCTCCTCTTCTTCAGGCTCCTTTCCGACAGGCGTTGTTTTGACACTCCTCGCCGCTAAAGCGGGAGGATTCTTGGGTCGTCGAGTCACCACGTTGACTCTCGCCAAAGGGCCTGCCCGGCCCTACGAGAACGATGCTGCTGCTCTCGATTATTTCTCTG
>Ga0187893_10004915_pt1 | contig 24731 bp, 20 predicted proteins | sample MA1701074metaG_FD_139574 | JGI IMG/M metagenome (GOLD analysis project Ga0187893, IMG submission 139574) | White microbial mat communities from a basaltic lava cave in the Kipuka Kanohina Cave System on the Island of Hawaii, USA - MA170107-4 metaG ... | reverse complement strand
GGATATATTTCGACGATGAGCAAGCAAGGTCATAATGTTCTAACAGCACTCAAGAGTGTTTTTGCCGGACAACCTATCCTACCCGCCCTATCGGGCTGAGTAGTTACAACTGAAAACTGTTTTTGAGGAGACCGCATGAATAAACTCGCACGCACGCTCGGATTCGGCGATATAACACTTCTGGTCATAGGATCGGTCATCGGGTCAGGAATTTTTCTCGTGCCGGGAACCGTTCTGACTCAGGTAGGCGGCGACATAGGCCCGGCGCTTTTGGTCTGGTTCGCGGGCGGCGCGCTTTCGCTCCTCGGCGCGCTCACATACGGCGAGTTGAGCGCGAGTAACCCGCACGCGGGCGGACTCTACGTTTACATACGCGATTGCTTCGGACGTTTTCTCGCTTTCCTGTTCGGATGGACTCTGTTTTTCGCCATCAGCGGAGGCACTATAGCCACTCTGGCCGTGGCCTTCGGCGACAATCTCGGCGAGTCGATTGAATTGTCTGCGGTCGCCAAAAAAATAATCGCGCTCGCTGTGATAGCAGTTCTTACAATGGTCAATGTCTACGGCACGCGCGAGAGCGCGAATCTTCAAAACGTGACTGCGGCCATCAAAATCGGAGCGATCCTCGTGATGAGCGCGGCTCTGCTCTGGTTCGGAAACAACCTGACCGGATCAGGAAAAGTATGGCCCGCAGAAGTCAACTCTTCGCTTGCTTCAGGGTTCGGGCTTGCGATGATAAGCGTGCTTTGGGCTTATGAAGGATGGCAATATGCGACCTACAGCGCGGGCGAAACCAAGGATGCGCAACGCACTTTTCCGCGAGCCTTTCTCATAGGGCTTGCCTCGCTCGTGGGGATTTATCTTCTGGCCAATGTGGCTTATCTCGCTGCGCTCGGCCCTGCGGAAGTGGCTGACTCGAAGAGCGCGGCAGCCGCTTCCGTTGGAGTCATCGTCGGGCCTGCGACAGCGAAAATCGTGGCGATAGTCATTGCCATATCGATATTCGGAGCGGCAAACGCGACGGTGCTTACGGCCTCACGGGTCTATTATGCGATGGCCGTCGATGGAGTTTTTTTCCGCCGACTGGCCGAGGTGCATCCGCGTTTCGGCACTCCGGCTTTCGCCGTCATAGCCGGGTCTTTGTGGGCGGCGGCGCTCTCGATGTTGAGTAACTTTCAGGAGCTTCTGACTTACGTGGTTTTCGCGGGCTGGGTATTTTACGGAATAGGGGCGGCGACGATTTTCGTCTATCGCCGTCGCATAGCGGATCGGCCCTACAGCGTTCCGGGCTATCCGCTGACGCCTGCTTTATTCATCCTCTCGGCAGCAGTTCTGGTCGTCAATACCCTTTGGACTGAGGTGGCGGCCAAGCCCCTGCGCGCAAGTCTGGCGTTGAGCATCATCTTTCTGGGGCTGCCCGCTTATCTCATCTGGCGCAAGGGCGCGGAAAAAAAATGATCCGGTAAAATCCACATCCCTCAGCCTTCGCGTAATAGCGGTTTGAGGCTTTTGGGTGGTAGAGAATTCAATTCGTATCAATCATTGCGCGCTTCATCGGAGGCTGATAAAATCGCAGCCCCGGAGTTGGTGCGCGCAGGGCATCATTCTTAACAGTCAGCTTTCGGGATTCGCCCGGTTGGCAATCTCTGAGCGTGACCGTTCAAAATCAATTCGAACCAATCACAAAAGCGGCGCTCGAAGAGCCGCTCTTCTTTAACCCGTAAGAAAGGAAGGATCAGCTTATGCGCAAGACTTTGACCGCAATCGCAATCGCCGCAATGCTGGCGCTGGGATCGTTGAGCGTTGCGCCGTCGTTCGCGATGCAGAAAGACAAAGACAAGGACAAAAAGAAGTCTGAAGAAAAAGAGATGAAGTCGGACGACAAGATGAAGTCCGATGACAAAATGAAGGAAGAGAAATCTTCCAAGTCTTCGAAGAAGAAGACGCTTTATTCGCGACTCGGAGGCAAGAAGGCGATAACGGCAGTCGTTGACGAATTCATCAACGTCGTCGGAGCCGATACTCGCATCAATAAATTCTTCGCCGATACAGTCAAGGATGCGGCCCGACTTCAGACCCTCAAGGACAATCTGGTCTCTCAGATTTGCGCGGCTACCGGCGGTCGCTGCAAATACAAAGGCAAGGATATGAAGACCTCTCATCAGGGTATGGGCATAACCGATGCCGATTTCGGCGCGCTGGTCGAAGACCTCGTCAAGGCGCTCGACAAATTCAGCGTGCCTGAGGCTGAAAAGAATGAACTGCTCGCCATCCTCGGATCGCTCAAGGGCGATATCGTCGGTCAGTAAAAATCATCAGCGAAAACTTCAGGGAAGCGGGATCATCTCTCGCTTCCTTTTTCATTTCGAATCAACTCGTCGACCCATCGAGCGATTTCATCCTGCGCGCGATGGAAAACTTCTTCCCGTGCGCCGAGTCTTTTCGGAACCGCGAAAGAATGATCGCCGCCCTCTATTCGATAAATCGTCGCATCGAGTTTCAGCCGTTTCTTCATGCGCGAGATTTCTTCCGACGTGCCGAACACGTCGCGCTCGCCCTGTAGGAAAAGCATTGGCGCAGGTATGAGCGAGAGATGCGCGTCGCGCCTTCGTTCGGGATTGCCCGGCGGATGAAGCGGATAGCCGAGAAAGACAAGGCCCGAAACCTCGACTCCCGCCGAGGCGACCTGCGAGGCTATGCGCCCGCCCATGGATTTTCCGCCGATGAGCAATCTGTTGCCTTTGAGTTTTTTGTGACTGCGGACAGAATCAATCGCGGCTCTGTAACAGCTTTCAAGTTTGTCGTTTCGGTCAGGAGCGCCCCGTCCCCGTTCGGTGTAGAGAAAGTTGAAAGTGACCGCATCGATTCCGCGCGAGGCAGCCCCACGGGCGAAGCTCACCATAAAATCGCTCCGCTGATCCGCGCCCGCGCCGTGTCCGAGAAGAAGTGTCACTCGCCGTCGTTTGCGCAAAGCAGCGAGATAAATCAATCCTGTGACGTGATCATCATCATTGATGCGTATGGAAAAATATTCGGTCGTCATGCGCCGCATCATAACTGGACTTGCTCTGGGCGGGCAATGTAGGCTGTTGAGCTTGAAAAACGCTGACAGTGAGTTCGAAAAATCGCTGCAAGAAAATGTGCAGCTTGCCCGTCTGACGACTCTTCGTTTGGGCGGCGCGGCGCGATTTTTCTGTGAGGCTCATTCAATCGAATGCCTGCAATCGGGCATGCGCTGGGCGAGAGAGCAGAATCTCCCGCTTTTTATTCTCGGCGGCGGCAGCAATATCGTCGTCTCCGACAGCGGCTTTCGCGGACTCGTCCTGCGCGTTGCAGTAAAAGGCATTCGCATCAGCGTAAGCGGCGAGTGGGCAACGGTCACAGCGGGCGCGGGCGAAGAGTGGGATGATCTCGTCGCGCTTTGTGTGGCGAGCCGTCTGGCCGGCGTCGAATGTCTTTCAGGGATACCGGGCAGCGTCGGAGCCACGCCCATTCAAAACGTCGGCGCTTACGGACAGGAGATAAGCGAGACGATGCTGAAACTTTCGGCAATCGATCTTGCGACGGGCGAGGCGGTTGAAATCAGTCGCGATCAGTGTCAGTTCGGCTATCGCACTTCGCGTTTCAAAGGTCAGGATCGCAATCGATTCATAATAACCGAAGTCGAGTATCGCCTCAGAGTGAACGGCAAACCTCGGATTCGATACTCCGAGCTTGAGCGATATTTTGCCGAGCGCGAAATCTCTTCTCCTTCGCTTACGGAAACACGCGAAGCGGTCATCGCGATACGCAGGCGCAAGGCTATGGTCATCGATGCGACCGATACTGATTCACGAAGCGTCGGCTCGTTTTTCGTCAACCCCGTGGTCGCTCCCGGCGAGTTTGAAGAAATCAAACGTCGCGCCTCGCGCTTCGTATCCGACACGGAGAAGATGCCCGCATTTCCTGCCGGAGACCAGGTAAAACTTTCGGCGGCGTGGCTCATAGAACACGCGGGATTCGAGAAAGGATACGCGCATGGCAATGTGGGAATATCGAGGAAGCACGCGCTTGCGATAATCAACTGCGGCGGCGGCACAGCGCGCGAAGTCCTCGATCTTGCGGAAGAGATAAAATCGCGCGTGCGGGATCGCTTCGGAGTCGCGCTCGATGTGGAGCCTGTGTTTGTAGGTTTCGATTGACAGGAGGTAAAGGCCATGAAAAAACTTTTCATCGCCATCGCGCTCGTTATCGCAGCGACAGCGCAAACGAAAAACAAAGGAATACTGCTCGAAGACCTTACGTGGATCGAAGCTGAAAAGGTTTTAACGCGCGACACCGTAGTGGTCATCCCTCTCGGCGCGGCAGCCAAAGAACATGGGCCGCACCTCAAGCTGAAAAACGATTTGATACTGGCCGAGTATCTCAAGCGGCGCGTGTTGAAAGCCTCGAACGCGGTCATTGCGCCGACTGTCAATTACAGTTTTTACCCGGCGTTCGTCGAGTATCCCGGATCGACGACGCTGAGGATGGAGACGGCGCGCGATATGATAGTCGATATCTGTCGAAGCCTCGCCCGCCACGGCCCGCGAAGGTTTTACATACTCAACACCGGAGTCTCTACGGTGCGCGCCCTGCGCCCCGCCGTAGAACTTCTCGCCGCCGACGGAATAGTGATGCGATTCACTGACCTGCTGAAAGTTACGGGGCCAGTAGAAAAGCAGATCGCCCGGCAGGAAGGCGGCACGCACGCCGACGAAATAGAGACCTCGATGATTCTTTATATGGACCCGAAATCGGTCGACATGAAAAAGGCCGTGAAGGATTATCGACCGGGGCAGGGAAGGCTGACGCGCAATCCTAATGGCGAAGGAACCTATTCGCCTTCGGGCGTATGGGGCGACGCAACGCTGGCCACGCGCGAGAAAGGCCGAATAGTTACGGAAGCTCTTGTCAAAGGCATACTCGACGATATAGAAGAACTGCGCCGCGCATCGGTTCCATAAATGAGCAAGGGATATTTATGAATATCATTCGAAGAAGCCATCTGGTTTTCGTTTGCAGCCTCGTTATGATCGCTGCGATACTCGTGCCGCCTGTCGCAATGACACAGGAACGAATGACGGGATTCTCTCTGCGCTCTGCCGCCAGACAAAAACAGATCGAAGAAAAATACAGGCGTATTCCTTCAGCGGAAGAAACCCGCCGTCATCATCGCTTCTTCACCGCCGAGCCTCACCCGGCAGGCTCCCCTCGTAACAACGAGCTTGCCCATCACATCGCCCGACTCTGGAAACAACAAGGCTGGGAAGATGTTCGAGTGCATCGCTACGACGTGATGGACACTCACCCGCGAGAGGTGACGGCTGAAATGATCGCGCCGGTTTATTACAAAGCGAGCCTGCGCGAAGACCCCTACGACGTAGACCCCGACACGAAAAACCCTCGCGTGCGATCAGCCTTCACCGGAATGTCCGCGTCGGGCGAAGTCACCGCGCCTGTGGTTTACGCCCACAGCGGCAACCCGGAAGATTACGAGTTGCTCAAAAAACATGGCATCGATGTGCGCGGCAAAATAGTTCTCGTTCGATATTCCAACCCGTACAGCTATCGCGGATTCAAAGCTCTCACGGCAGAACGCGAAGGAGCCGCCGCGATCATCATTTACTCCGACCCTGCGGAAGACGGATATAAACGCGGACGTGTTTTTCCCGATGGCCCGTGGGGGCCGGAAAGCCACATTCAACGCGGCGCGATCACTTATGATTTTCTCGTCGCGGGCGATCCGCTCACTCCGGGCTGGCCATCGGTTCCCGGCGCAAAACGCATATCTCCGAAACAGGCGCGTTCGGTTCCGAAAATAATCGCGCTCCCGATGTCGTGGCGCGATGCGCGGCCATTGCTGGAAAACATGGATGGCCCCCAAGCTCCCAACGAGTGGCAGGGCGGACTTCCGATCAAATATCGACTGGGCGGCGAGGCCGTGCGCGTCCATCTCAAAGTCGATATGGACAACTCGGTTAAACCGAATTATGTAGTCGAAGCTCGACTCCACGGATCGGAGTTGCCTGAGGAATGGATAGTCTTGGGCAATCATCGCGACGCATGGGAATTCGGCGGCGTCGATCCTTCGAGCGGGACGGCTTCGATGATGGAGATGACGCGCGCTCTGGGCGAATTGAAACGCGAGGGTATCAGGCCGCGTCGAACCATTGTCGTTTGCAGTTGGGACGGAGAAGAAGTGGCCCTGACAGGTTCGACCGAATGGGGCGAGCAGTTCGCTTCAGAGATCAAACGGAAAATGGTGGCCTACATCAACGTCGATTCATCGGTGTCAGGGCCGAACTTTCGCCCGTCGGCTGTCGCATCGCTCGCGCCTTTGATAATCGAAGTGAGCCGTTCGATTGATGCGCCTTCGGGCCGCAGCCTTTATCAGGAGTGGAAAGATTCGATCAATCGCGAGCGAAAAGAAAAAGGCGAGGAGAAAGAAGCGAGCGATGATGAGCTTGTCGATGTGCGAATAGGCAGCGGCTCGGATCACACGGTTTTTCTCAATCATCTCGGACGCCCGACCGTAGGGCTGACCTTCGACGGGCCTTACGGCGTTTATCATTCGATGTACGACAATCACTACTGGATGGCGAAGATAGGCGATCCCGAATTTCGCTATCACGCGCTGATGTCGGTCTACTGGGGCGCGCTCGCGCTTCGTCTCTCGAATGCCGACGTGCTGCCGTTCGATTTCGTTTTTTACGCGGACAAGCTCCGCGAGTTTGTCGAAGAGATAGCTCGCCGCGAGGATGCGAAAAAGTATCTCGACCTTTCAGGCGTCTTTCGATGTATAAGAGAAATGAAAGCCGCTGCCGAGGAATTCAAACTAGATGTGGAAGCGAAACTAGCGACGGATCAGTTGAGCCGGTTGCAATTGAAAAATATCAATCGGCGCATCTTTCAATTCGAATCGAACTGGCTTTACGGGCGAGGCATACCCGACCGCCCGTGGTTCAAGCATCTGCTTTACGCCGCTCGCTACACTTATGCTCATCTGGAACTGCCTGCGCTGACAGAAGCCGTAGAAAGCGGCAACCGGGTGAGAGCGCGCGAGCAGGCGCGAATACTCGAAGCCGCGATTGCAAGGAACGCGGCGCTGCTTCAGGCAAGGCAAAAGGCAAAAGGCAAAAGGTAAAAATGAACAATCGCTTTTGCCTTTTTACTTTTGCCTTACTTGCAGCCTCATTCGCACTTGTTCAAGTTCCTTTTGAAGCTGCATGTACTCGGCGTTGGCGCGCTCGACGTGAAGCCGCTTTTTGTTGAGCCGCGCGCTTGCGCGCTGGCGTCCTTCTTTGGCTCGTGACGCGGCCCGCATGATCTCGCGGTATTCTCTGAGAGCTTTCTTGACGAGTTCGGCGCGCTCCTTGACGCGGAGTTCAAGCTCGGCTGCGCGTTTTTTCAAACTCTGCGGCACTGACGTTTCCTCACCGGAATTTACACCAGTGGGGCTTGCTGGATAAAAAATCATTGAACATCAGCTAAGGCATTACCTTAACTTTTCTCCTGCAAACGATTGATTATGATAACATTGCCTTATACCTTGAACAGACTCGTCTTGTCAATGTTCGGGGCGCGAATTTTTCCGGCCCCGAATGACAGCCGAGGCGCGGCAGTGCTATCCTTCATCACGCTTCCCAAAAATCCCGGAGGTAACTTAATGAAGCAATCTATCGTGGCGGTCTGTCTGATAGCTTTGTCGGTCAACGGCTTTTTCAGTGTTTCCGCTCAAACCGCGAGTGTGCGGGCTTATCGCGAATCGAGAGAAGCGGAAATCCTGCGTGAATTCGTCGAACTGCTTTCCATACCCAACCACGCGAACGATACGGTCAACATCCGTCGCAATGCCGATTGGCTCATCGCTATGTTGCGTCGTCGCGGAGCCGAAGCTCGATTGCTCGAAGGCAACGGGCCGCCCGCAGTTTTTGGAGAAATCAAAACTCCGGGCGCGACTCGCACCCTCGGTTTTTATGCTCACTACGACGGGCAGGCAGCCGACCCGACGACGTGGGCTTCTGATCCGTTCAAACCCGTCTTGAGAGACAAACCGCTCGAAGCGGGCGGGCGCGTGATCGATTTCCCTAAGGCGGGAGAAAAAGTCGACCCTGAGGCGCGGCTTTATGCGCGCTCGGCCTCGGATGACAAAGCTCCGATCATCGCCCTGATGATTGCGCTCGACGCGCTCAAAGCTACAGGCCAACGCCTGACATCGAATATTAAATTTCTCCTCGACGGTGAAGAGGAAGCCGGGTCTTTGCATCTCGAAGACATAGTGAAGCGAAACGCTGCGCTGCTGAAAGCCGATGCGTGGCTATGCGCAGACGGGCCGGTTCATCAGACGCGAAGGCCGTTGATTTATTTCGGCGTGCGCGGCGTGGTGACTGCTACGATCACCGTCTACGGGCCGGACAGGGGGCTTCACAGCGGGCATTACGGCAACTGGGCGCCCAACCCGGCGATGCGGCTCGCGCAATTGCTTGCAAGCATGAAAGACGACAAGGGCCGCGTGTTGATCGATGGTTTTTATACGGATGCGGAACCGCTCGGCGAGGAAGAAAAGAAAGCGTTGAAAGAGATGCCCGACATCGATGCTGACCTGATGCGCGAGTACGGGCTTGCTGCGGTCGAGGGGGACGGGCGGAGTCTGGCAGAACTTATAAATGAGCCGTCGCTCAACATCGACGGCATTCGTTCGGAGTATGTGGGACGCGAATCGCGGACTATCATCCCCGCGGAAGCGACGGCGACAATCGATCTAAGGCTGGTGAAAGGAATCGATCCGCGCCGTCAGGTCGAGCGCGTCATCGCTCATATCAAAAAACAAGGCTACTTCGTCACGACTGAAGAGCCTGATCGCGCGACTCGCCTCCGCTACCCGCTGATCGCTCGCGTAGTGAGCAACGACGGATATCGAGCAGTGCGAACATCGATGGGTCTGGCTATATCTCAGCAGATCATTCGCGCCGCGGAACAGGCTCTGGGAGGGCGTTTGGTGCTTGCGCCGACGCTTGGCGGGAGCGTCCCGCTTTACATTCTCGAAAGCGGAACCGGCTCGCCTCAGATCGGCGTCCCTATAGTCAATCACGACAACAATCAGCACTCGATAAACGAAAATGTGCGGATAAAAAATCTGTGGGACGGCATCGAGACCTTCGCCGCGATCATGACGATGAGGTGAAAAAAGGCGGGCCGGAACTCACCCGGCCCGCAAGACAGGAAGGGACTCTACTTGTACTCTCGGAACCATGACATAGCCGTCGATGCCGCGGCATCTACGGAGGCTATCGTGACTTTGCCTGAGACGGGAGCAGGACCTATGGCGTAAGTGGTTCCCGGAAAAAATGGCGGGCGAAAGGTGCCGCCTGAATAGCGCACATCGAAATAAATGTCCGCGTAGTTGTAATCGACCACGCTGTTGTTCTTCTCAACGTCGCTGCCGACGAGCCTGATGCGGTCATTGTTTCCGGGCGTCGCGTGACCTGACCCGGTGTAGGAAGTGATGCCGCCTTCGCTCTTGCCTTTATTATTCGTCTTGTCGCTGTCGAAAGCCACGACAGCAGCGTTGATCTCTATATTCAACCCCGATGAGACGTAACTGCTCTTCGCATCGAGGAAGAGATTCCCGTCATTGGTGAACAGGCCCAGCACGTTTTTAACCGAATCGATATTGGAAACGGGCGTGCCGTCCGAATTGACAACCGGATCGGCATACTTCAAATCGCCTGTCACTATCATGTGGCGTTGAGTGGTTATCGTGAGCGCGGTCTTCGAAGCGATGGCGGGATTTTTGGTCGAGCCGTTTTTGCCTCCGCGAAGGCTGTTGATGCTGCCCGCGACATAAACCGCCGTGCCGGGTCGCGGCGCGGTCGGGTCCTGCATATCTGTGAACACTCCGGTGTATGTCTTCGAGAAGCTGCCTGATGTCAGCGTAGTCATATTCGCCGTATAGTTGACGCTGATCGTCGTGGTCTTGCCGCTTTGAGTGATGACGTAGTACTGATCGCCGTTAGTGGTATAGAGTTGGAAATCAGTGACATCGCCCTGAATGTATATGCCTGCGCCGTCGATGTTGGCTCCGTCGGAAGACGAGATGTAGACGCCTGACGGGAGCGCGCCGCTTTGAAGCGCGGGTTTTTGATTCGAAGTGTTGCGCAGGTTCGCAGCCATCACGTCCGCGTTGACGCGGCCCGACGAGTCGAACACGGGAAGCGGATTCCCTTTGCTGTCTTTCGGTATCACAGGGGGCGCATCTACGGGCGAGCCGTCCGCGTTTTTATCCGTCAGCCCTGTGCGATTTATCACCGCGTATTCCTGAGAGAAAGTGTTTTGCGGAAGCGGCACGGCGGAAGCCTGCTTATATCCTTCCTTGCTCAACGTTATTCCCTGAATGCTCGTCGTCGGTATGGCGATGGTGTTGTTTTTGTTGTTGGTCCAGTATCGGATTTTAGGATCGACCTGTGATACTGCGCTGCGAAAGGTGTATTGCCAGCCGGAATAAAAAGCCAGTCGGGTGTTGGTATGAACCGCGCCAGAAAAAGTTCCGGGAGTCAGCACGGAGTTTACATCCGGGTCGCCTTCATCCCAGAAAGCCCCGAAGCCGGAGAAGCTGAAATCGCGATACCCTTGGGTCGAAGGGCCAGCCTGAATCGTGATGTTCGATGAAAGTCTTCCGGTTTCATTGACGGTCGCGCTGCCACCGGCCTGAGTTTTGCCCGTCACTTCTATCGCATAGCGCAACACAATCGCTTCCGTAGCCTGAGTCGCGCTTGCGGTGATGAGCGAAGGAAAGTTGCTGGGATTTTCATCTCGCAGGATTCGTTCGAAAGCAAACCCGCATGGGGAATGAAAACAGTTGCGAGCGTTTGATACGGGAGGCGCGTTTTTCAATCACGATGACTGCGTGCAAACGAAGCGGTTGCGCTGTGTCGAAGTTCGTCTGAGAAGGTCGCGAGATTTTTGATCAGAGAGGGTGTGGCGATTGGGGAGATGGTCAACAAACCTGATGTGGCGCAAACGATCACACGCGGGGCGGCGCAGCAATGCGTTCGCAGGCATCTCTCATTCGACGTGATGAGGCTTCGAAGTCTACTGCGGCGAAAGCAGCAGGCGAAGATCGAAGAGATGACGTTTGTTTATATACTGGCAGGCTCCGGCTTCGCGCGCTGCTTCTCGCAGGTCTGAGTCGTCATAGTCGGTCACTATCGCTATTCGAGCATCCGGGAATGATGATGTGATTCGCCTTGTGGATTCCAGCCCGTCCATCTCTTTCATCCGAAGATCCATTATCACCCAGTCCGGTCGCCGCTTTGTATAAAGCGCGATGGCCTCCGTGCCATCTTCGCATTCGTAAACTTCTTCAACGAGGTCGCCAATCACGCTCCTGATCGTCTTTCGCATCTGCTCGTTGTCATCGACTATCATCAACTTCATCAAGGCCGTCCATCGTAATGTCATCTTCTTCCTGTGCAGACCGCCGCAGACGCCATCGCGGTCGTGCAGAGGCGTCTGCGGCGGCAGTCGACCTGCGCCGGGGTGAGGAACCGGCGCAGGCATCATTCATGGTCAGTGATGCAGCTACAGGAATTATCTCTTATGTTCCTGTCGGTGATCGAACAGGGCGTGGAGCCGAGCGGAGATTGCAGCAGGGCCGAGCCTCTGGCAGCGCCATTATCGACTGTGGCCTGTACTCTGCGGTCAGCCGTGTTGTGAGTAAGCGTGAACGTGCTGCCCTTTCGCGTGACAACTCCCCTGCCGGTTTTGACAATGCCGCAGCAGAATCGATACTCGCCTGCCTGCGAGCCTGATGTGATCAACAGAAGCGCGCGAGCAGGGTTGGAATCATCCTGAAGGCATACATCGAAGAGCGTGACGGTGAAGCTGCACTGTGCGGTGTTAGCCGACGTGTCGGTCGCAATGCAGGTGACGGTCGTCGTTCCTAACGGGAATGAGGAGCCTGAAGGCGGATTGCACGCAATGCCCATCACGCCGCAGTCGTCCGTGGCCGTAGGCGGCGGGTAGCTGACTATCACCATCGCGGTACCGGGAGTTGTCGTCATCACGAGATTCGTTGGACAGGTGATCACAGGCGGATCGTTCGCAGTGACGTTGACTTGAAGATCGGCTTCAGCGATGAAGCCTCCGGTATCGGTGACGCGCAATCGAAGAGTGCCGCCGGTCGCCCCGCAGGTAGCCGCCACGTCAGCAGTGATCGCGCCGCCGATGTTAGCGATGTCAGTGAGAGTGATGCCGGTCGCAGTGCCGCCTACGACTGAGACGGAGAGCGCGGAGGCCGTTGTCTCGTTGTCTGATACGGTAGCGATGCTCGCGTCGGTGATAGCTCGCCCTTGCTGAATAGTGACAGTCGAGGCGGTGATCGCAGGAGGAGTGTTAGGCATGAAGATATAAGCCGAGCCTTGATTCTCGTTCTCTCCAACCTGATCGAAGGGAGAGCCAACGATGATCGCATCACCGCTGATCGAGACTGAGTTCCCGAACCGGTCATTATCCGCTCCGTCCGATGCCGTCAACGTCTGCTGCTCGCTCCACACCCCATTCATTTTCACAAACACATGCGCCGCGCCTTGCCCTCCATTCTCGTTGCGAGCGCCGACGACGATTGTATCGTCGCTGATGGAGGCTGAAATGCCGAACTCGCTCAATGCCACTGTCAACTTCTGTTGCTGGCTCCACACACCGCCTGATCTCGCGAACACATACGCCGCGCTGTCAAAGAGAGCGCCGACGATGATGGTGTCGCTGTTGATGGCGACTGATGAGCCGAAAAGACCATTGGCCCTCCCACCTGATGGGGTCAGACGTTGCTGCTCGCTCCACGCTCCGGCGGCTCTGACGTATACATAGGCCGAACCCAGTTCCAGCATTTGATTCTGATCGATACCGGCGGCGGCGACGACGATGGTGTCGCCGCTGATGGCGACCCCGTCGCCGTAGAACTCGGCCACCCCGCCATCGTTTGCCGTCAAATGCTGCTGCTGGCTCCACACACCGCCTGATCTCGCGAACACATACGCTGAGCCTTGTTGCGGGTGCGGTCCTGCTCCGTGAAATCTGGCGCCGACGACGATAGTATCGCCGCTCGCGGCGACTGAGATGCCGAAGTTGTCGTTCTCTATCCTGTCTGATGCGATCAACCTCTGCTGCTGGCTCCATACCCCGGCGGCTCTTACGAACACATACGCCGCTCCCGTGGACGAATCTTCACCGAATGCGCCGACCACGATTGTATCGCCGCTGATGGCGACCGAAATGCCGAAGGCGACACCCTCCACCCCCAACTTCTGTTGCAGGCTCCACAGCCCGCCTGTTCTGACAAACACATACACCTTTCCCACGGGGGAAGCGCCGACGACGGCAGTATCGCCGTCGATTGCGACTGAGTTGCCGAAGAATTGATTCGCTCCGCCGTCGGGCGCGGTCAATTTCTGTAGTTGTGAAAACATCTGTCCTGTAGCCGCGTGCAAGGCCGAACGGGTTATGAGCCAGAGTATCAGAGATAAAAAAGCGATGATCGATACGGATACTAAAATATGGAAGCAGGCGCGTTGCAATCGGGCAGACATCATGAAAATCCCTCCTGAATGCGAAGTGAATAAGTCAGCCAGTATCTCGATTCCCTCAACCTGTCACGAGCTATGATCAGTGAAAAGGCGTTTCGGTTAAATAGAGGAACCCTCACAAGCGGGATAAGTGTCGACACTCATTTTTCTAAGTGTGTACACTCAGGCAGAAGTCAGGAGTCAGGAGTCAGAAGTCAGAATAAATAAGGAGGCGCTTGAGAGCGGCTACGCTCGCGCCGACTTCCTTTTCCATTCTGTCTTCTGACTCCTGACTCCTATATTTCAGATTTATGCTCGATTGCAAATTTGACCAGCGCGTTCGAGCCGTGAATGTCGAGTTTCTGGCAGATGTTGGCGCGGTGATTTTCGACCGTGCGATAGCTGATGAACAGTTCAGCGGCGATTTCCTTGCTCGTCTTCGCATCGGCAATCAATCTCAATATGCGCAGCTCCGTAGGCGTGAGATCATTTATCGATGACTTGCCCTTGACGAAGCTCGCGGCGCGGTCTCTACGATTGAGGAGGAAGTCGGAAAGCGCGGGGCTGATGTAATGCTGACCCGAAAAGACCGCGCGCACGCAATCGACTATGTCGGTGAGCGCGCTCGATTTCAAAACATAACCTTTTGCTCCGAGGTCGAGCGCGGCATTGAATATATCTTCGTCTTTGTACATGGTCAGGAAAACGATTTCGACCCGAAGGCCGGAGTCGCGAATCTTTCGCGCCACCTCGAAGCCGTCCACTTTCGGCATGTTTACGTCGAGTATGATTATGTCGGGTCTGAGTTCGCGAGCTTTTTCATAAGCGGCTTCGCCGTCGTCGGCTTCGCCAAAGACATTCAACCCGCTCTCCGATTCGATGATCTGTCGAAGCCCTTTGCGAAATATCGGGTGATCGTCGGCTATGAGTATGGCGATATCATTCTTCATTTTTTCTTTCGGGCAAATCGATATTGACTGTAACAGTGGTTCCGCTCGCAGATGACTGCAAAGCGTGACGGCCTCCGAGCATTCTTGCGCGCTCGGCTATGCCGATGAGTCCGAATCCTCCATTGCGTGAATCGTCCGGCGAAACATCGCGCGTGATTCCATGCCCGTTGTCGCTAATCTCTATTTCCATCCCGCGCCCGTTCCTTCTTATAGTCACTCGCGCCTCGCTCGCGCGGGAATGCTTGACGATATTGTTTACGCTCTCCTGCACTATGCGATAGATGCTGATCTCGGCATTCTGATCGAAGAGACGGTCTATCTGATCGACATCGGACGAAAACTTTATGCCCGATGTTTCCGATACGCGGCGCAGCATCGCTTCTATCGCGCGGGTCAGACCGAGACGGTCGAGATGATATGGGCGCAGGTTGTAGGAAATCTCCGATACTTCGTCTATCGCCTGATCGGTGGCCGAAGAAATCTCGTTCAGTTGTTCGATAGCTCCCTCGTCTGCCGTCCTCATCGCCAGCATCGCGCGATTTTTGATCACCAAAAGATTCTGGCCGAGTGAGTCATGAAGTTCTGCGGCGATGCGTTTGCGCTCCGCTTCCTGCGATTCGATGAGCTGTCGGGAAAATGCTTCCTGCGTTTGGTGCGCGCGCTTGAGCGCTGAGATGCGGCGCGTGTAAAGAAGCGCACCCATTGCGACCGCGAGCGAAGCGGCAAGCAGTGTAAACCACCAAGTCCGCCAGAAAGGAGGAACGATGAGGATGCGAATCTGCGCCGCGCGCTCGCTCCACATGCCGTCGCGATTGGCGGCCACGACTTCGAATGTGTACACGCCGGGGGCGACGTGCGAATAATAAGCTGTCCTTCGCGTTCCCGCTTCTATCCAGTTTGAATCGAGACCGACGAGCCTGTAGCGAAATTCGATCCGCTCCGGGTCGATGAAGCTCAATCCCGCGTAAGTGACTTCGAAATTCGTCTGACCCGGCTCGATGCGCAACTCACCTGCGGCCCGCACCGGCTTGTTGTCTATGGCGACTTCATCGATGACGACGGTCGGCGGCTGCATGTTTACCGTCACGGTTTCGGGATCGATGACGGCGACTCCTTTCATTGTGGGAAACCACAACCTTCCGTCCGCAGCCTTTATCCCTGCGGGCTGATTGCCGCCATTGCATTCCTGATCGAGCATCCCTTCGCGCTTGCCGTAGGGGATCGCCGTGACCTTGCGGACGCGGCCTTCGGCAAAGTCGTCGAGTTCTTTTTTGCTGACTCGATAGATGCCGAGGTTGCAACTGATCCAGAAATAGCCGCGCGCGTCTTCCAGTATCTGAAAGACGCCATTGTTGAACAGCCCGTCGCGAATGGTGCAGGCGGTGAAGCGACCTTCGCGGAATCGATACAATCCGGCGTCATAAGTTCCTATCCAGAGCGTGCCGTGCGAGTCTTCATAAAGCGAGCGCACGATGTAGGGAGGAAGCCCGTCTCGTGCGGTGTAGGAGCGAAACTCATTGTCGCTAAAACTAGCCAGCCCCCTCTCGGTTCCGATCCACAAAGCGCCGCTGCGGTCTTCAAACAGGACGTAAACTATCTCGCCCGGAAGTCCATCTTTTTTTGTGTACTTTGTGAAGCCCCCGTCCTGATACTTAATGAGTCCGTTGTGAGTGCCGAACCAGAGCGCGCCTCGGCTGTCCTCGTATATGGCGTGTGTCGTGTCGAGGACGTTTTCCGGGCCGCTGTAGCGGGTAACTTTGCCGTCGCGAATTTGAATCACCGTCGGCCCCCATGTACCCACCCAGAGCGCGCCTGTGCGATCTTCCCGGATGGCCGTCACGTTGTCATCCTCGATACCGAACCTCTTCGTATAGTTTGTGAATGCGCCGTTGCTGTAGCGGGCCAGCCCTTGCCACGACCCTATCCATATCGCTCCGCTGCGATCCTGATAAATCGGATAGACGTTATCGGCGGCAAGGCCGTCTTTTTGAGAAAAGGCCGTTATGGTTCGCTCTCTCAGCCGATTCAATCCCTTATCAGTTCCGATCCAGATATTGCCTTCACGATCTTCGTAAACAGTGTTCACATTATCGCTCGAAAGTCCGTCGGCGGTCGTCAATCGAGTGAAGCGGTCGCCCGTGAGCAGATACAGCCCTGCGCCTGATGTGCCAAACCATGTGTTGCCGTTTTTATCTTCGCAGATGCTTGTCACCCATTTGTTGGGCAGGTCGTTTTTGCCCGTCACGAGAGTGAACTGCCCGCCCTTGAGCCGCCATATTTCATCTTTCTGCCAGATCGCTATCCACACTGTCCCGCTTGGGGTTTCGAATATTCTCCTTATTTCAGAGGGCGAAGACCACTGCGAATTCACGCTGGCCGTTACCTGAGAGTTTTCTATTCTATGAAGACCCGACGGGTCTACGCACCACACGACTCCGGGCCGAGCCGGAAACCCGATGGCCGCGTAAGGGTCTCCTTCATTCGGATCATAGGGAAAGAGTTTTCCATCCTTCCATCTGAGAGGCCCGCCGTCGGTGTTGATGACGACTCCGAGAGAATCTTCTCTGATCCTCAAACTTCGCGATATGCGATTGTGCGGCAGCCCGTTTTCGGTCGTGTAGGTTGTAAACTCGCCATTTTTATAGAGGGTGACGCCGCTCTCTTCGGTCGTGATCCAGAGGTTAAGGTTGCGGTCTTCGAAGAAGATCATAAAGCGGCTGTTTATTATCCCCTCTGTATTTCCGCTGTTGAAGACCTTGAATCGCACGCCGTCATATCGAACGAGACCATCGAAGGTGGTCATCCACAGATAGCCGTCCGAGGTTTGGAGTATGTTGCTGATGCTGTTTTGGGGAAGGCCATCGTCAGTAGTCCACACGTCGAAACGATATTGAGCAGAAACATTTTCGACGAAGGCAAGACACAACAACGCGCACAAAGGCAGCGTGTACAGGCTGCTCAATCGACCGATCTGTGTCATCCCCTCTCCCTCGGAAAGCCAGAGTACCCGATTCAGGTGCATTTATCTCGCAGTTGCCCGTGTTTGGCAAGCGAATCCGCCGATTGAAACCAGCCCCCTGTTGATTGCTGCAAACCTTTGAAATCTGCGAGCGGGCGCAGTTTTCAAAAGTCCAGGTTGCGCGCCCTTTCGCGCTCAGTTGTTTTGCTGTATAAATAATCCGATTTAGAACTTTCGCCGCTCTCACGTCGTAGACTGGCTTGAGTTTTGAAAATTAAAACCCCATATCAGGAGAAGGAAAAAATGCAGTCCAAAAAGCTTGCAATCCTGCTGGCAGTTCTGTTGCTGACAGTCGCGGCGTCAGCGGCAACCCTTCAATCCGATCCCGTCACCGGCAAATATGTAGGCGTTGCCAAAAGTGCAGCCATCGGAGACATCCCCATCACGGTCAATCTCAAAAACGATGGCGGCAAACTATCGGGCAGCGTCGACACGCCCAACGGTCCGGCTGCGATAACGAGCGGCTCTTTCGCCAACGGAAAACTGACGATGAAGCTCGACGCGGGAGGAAACGAGATCAACATCACCGCCAAACTCGAAGGCGACAAGATCACAGGCGAATGGGAGTTGGCGGGCCAGACCGGAACGCTTGAGTTGAAAAGAGAAGGCGCTATGGCAGCCGCTCCTTCGACTTCCACACCCGCCGCGGGCGGCGACCCGATCACCGGCGACTGGGACGCGACCGTCGATATTCAGGGTCAGCAGTTCCCCTTCACGCTCAAGTTGAAACTCACCGGCGATAAAGTCACCGGCACGAGCGAGTCTGAGCAGGGGGCGGTCACGTTGAGCGACGGGACTTACAAGGACGGTAAACTGAGCTTCTCTCTCGACACTCCGAATGGAGCCGTGAAAATGACTGGGGCAGTCAATGCCGGAAAAATAGCGGGCGATTTCGATTTCGCCGGTCAGTTCCAGGGCAAGTGGGAAGCCAAGAAAAAGTAATGAGTTCAAAGTAATGAGTTCAAAGTGATGAGTGATGAGTCAAACAGACTTGTCACTCATCACTTGTCAGTGTTTGTTGGTAGAGTGTCCGCTTCTTCTAAAGCATACATCCCTCTGCGACTCGTCGGCAGCGAAGTGATTGAATGCCTGATCGACTCACCCCTTTGACCGCTGCCGGAATGCGATCAAAGCCTCACCTGCCTTGACTCAAAATCAACCGGCATGATAGATGTTCGGCCAAGTCATGATGAGATCGGACCTCCAGGGTTTTATTCGGGTCGAAAACCAACGCAATCATTTTTCATTTCTGTCGCTATCGGCAATTTGTGATTCGGAGGTTCCACGTACACTCTCATGGCTTCTACAAATGTCACTTTGAAACGACGCGGCTTCGGCCAGACCATGCGCTACGGCGCATGGTGGTTGCAGCCTCTCGTAGTTTTTTTATGCCTGTCTGCCTTCATCGTCTATGCAACATGGGCGGCACTGCAAAACGGGCATTACCATTTCGGCCCATATCTGTCGCCGCTTTACTCGCCGGAAATTTTCGGCGATTCCGTTCATAGCTGGTTCGGCGCGAAACCCGCGTGGTGGCCCACCTGGATGCCCTTCTCGCCTGCCTTGCTGATACTCTGGGCGCCGGGCGGATTCCGCCTGACCTGCTACTATTATCGCGGCGCTTACTACAAAGCCTTCTGGGCAGACCCGCCCGCCTGCACGGTGGGCGAGCCGCGCGCATCTTATCGCGGCGAGAGACGGTTCCCGCTCATACTTCAAAATATTCATCGCTATTTTCTTTACCTCGCGCTCGCCTTCCTCGTCATCCTTGCCTGGGACGTGTGGAATGCGTTGTGGTTTTCCGACTCTTCGGGCGGGACTTCTTTCGGCATCGGCGTAGGCACGCTCGTTTTGGCCGTCAATGTGACACTGCTCGGCGGCTACACACTGAGTTGCCACTCGCTTCGTCACCTCATCGGAGGGCGAATCGATCAGATGTCGCGCGCTCCGGTTTGCCAGAAAGCGTATCTTTGCGCCAGCGCCCTCAATGGTCGACACATGCTCTGGGCGTGGATGAGTCTGTTCTGGGTGGCCTTTTCCGACATCTACATCAGGCTCTGCGCTATGGGAATCTGGACAGACTGGAGAATCCTCTGATGGCCGAATACCAAACATTCGAACACGACGTTCTGGTGATAGGAGCGGGCGGCGCAGGGCTGAGAGCCGCGATAGAAGCTTCCGCGGCAGGCGTATCGGTCGGGCTTGTCTGTAAATCGCTCCTCGGAAAAGCGCACACAGTTATGGCCGAGGGCGGGATTGCAGCAGCCCTCGGAAACGTCGATGAGCGCGACAACTGGAAGGTGCATTTTTCCGATACGATGCGCGGCGGTCAGTATGTCAACAACTGGCGCATGGCCGAACTTCACGCCAGAGAAGCGCCCGACCGCGTGCGCGAACTTGAAGCCTGGGGCGCAGTCTTCGACCGCACGGGAGACGGGCGGATACTTCAACGAAACTTCGGAGGCCACAAGTATCCGCGTCTGGCGCACGTAGGCGACCGCACCGGACTGGAACTGATCCGCACGCTTCAGGATCACGGCATTCATCAGGGCATAGAAGTCTACATGGAAACGACGGTCGTGACTCTGCTCAAAGACTCAGATCGCGTCACGGGCGCTTTCGCTTATGAGCGAGAGCGGGGCCGCTTCCGCGTGTTCAAAGCAAAAGCCATCGTGCTTGCCACCGGCGGCATCGGGCGCGCGTATCGTGTGACGAGCAACAGTTGGGAATACACGGGCGACGGTCACGCGCTTGCCTATCACGCAGGCGCGGAACTGATCGACATGGAGTTCGTTCAATTCCACCCGACGGGCATGGTCTGGCCGCCGAGCGTTCGCGGCATTCTCGTCACCGAAGGCGTCAGAGGCGAAGGCGGCGTTTTGCTCAACAAGGAAGGCACTCGATTCATGTTCGGCGACATCCCCGATAATTACAAAAGCCAGACCGCCGACAGCGAAGAAGAAGGCTGGCGTTACACGCAGGGCGATAAAAATGCCCGACGCCCGCCTGAACTTTTGACGCGCGATCACGTCGCTCGCTGCATCGTCCGCGAAGTCAAGGAAGGACGCGGCAGCGAACACGGCGGGGTTTATCTCGACATCGCATGGATAAAAGAAAAACTTCCGAACGCCGCCGAACATATCCGTCGAAAACTTCCGAGCATGTATCATCAGTTCAAACAACTGGCCGACATCGATATCACCGCGCAGCCGATGGAGGTCGGGCCGACTACGCATTATGCGATGGGCGGAATTCACGTAGATGCCGATACGCAAATGTCTAAAGTCACCGGATTGTTTGCCGCAGGTGAATGCGCAGCAGGCATCAACGGAGCGAATCGATTGGGCGGCAACTCGCTTTCAGACCTTCTCGTTTTCGGCAAACGAGCCGGTCAGTTCGCCGCTCGCTTCGCCACGGAAAACTCCGCTGGCGCGATCAACTCGGATCAGGTCGATGAAGCCGCGCGAGCGGCTCTCGAACCCTTCGAACGAAGTGATTCTGAAAACCCCTACAAGATTCAGGACGACCTGAAAGAGATGATGCAATCGCTCGTCGGGATAGTTCGCAAGGAAGATGAACTCACTCGCGCGCTCGAAAACTTCGACAGCCTGTGGCAGAGAGCTAATCGGGCCAGCGTGACGGGCAACCGCGAGTACAATCCAGGCTGGCACACAGCGCTCGACCTCGACAACCTGCTCACAGTTTCGGAAGCTGTTACCCGCGCGGCAATCGAGCGGAAGGAAAGCCGCGGCGCGCAGTTTCGCGATGACTATCCGAACAAAGACCCGGAGCTAGGCAAGGTCAACATCATCCTTTGGAAAGGCGCTGACGGAAAGATGCAGATGCGCCGTGATGAGATTCCTCCGATGCCTGAAGAGTTGAAAAAGATCATAGAGGAGATGGGCTGATGGCAAAGGCTACATTCAGAATATGGCGAGGCAATGCCGCGAGCGGACAGTTCGTCGATTACACCACAGAGGTCGCCGAAGGCATGGTCGTCCTTGACGCCGTGCGCCGAATTCAGGCCGATGAAGCGCCTGATCTGGCTTGCCGATGGAACTGCAAAGCGGGCAAGTGCGGCTCCTGTTCAGCGGAGATAAACGGACTTCCCCGCTTGATGTGCATGACGCGGCTCAACAGCCTTCCGCCCGATAAGCCGGTAAGGGTCGAACCACTCAAAGCTTTTCCTCTCGTCAAAGACCTCATCACGGATGTGTCGTGGAACTATGAAGTGAAAAAGAAGATCAAGCGATTCCGTCCGCGTCCGCCCGATGCAGAAGACGGCACGTGGCGCATGACTCAAAAAGATATTGATCGCGTGCAGGAGTTTCGCAAGTGCATAGAATGTTTTCTATGTCAGGATGTGTGCCACGTTTTGCGCGAGCATCACATGCACAAAGAATTCATCGGCCCGCGCTTCTTCGTTTATGTGGCCGCGCTCGAGATGAACCCGCTCGACGTGGAGGATCGTCTTGAGGAATTGAAAGATGCGGACGGCATCGGTTATTGCAACATCACCAAGTGCTGCACGAAGGTTTGCCCTGAAGAGATAACGATAACCGACAACGCGATCATCCCGCTCAAAGAGCGCGTGGTCAGCGAGTTTTATGATCCGCTCGTCAAGCTTGTGCGCATTTTCAAGAAGAAATAGGTTACAGGTTACAGGGGACAGGGGACAGGGGACAGGTGATAGGGAGTAAGCGATTCAACCCTGTAACCTGTAACCTGTCCCCTGTAACCTGTTCCCTACGCAGGAGAGTTTTTATGTTCGAGATCAAGCCATTATCGAAAGAGTCCATCCCGGCAGCCCTCGAAAAAGCGATGCGCTATCGCCTGCTCAACGAACCGGGCGATGCCGAAAGCATTTGCCACGATGTGTTGCGAATCGATTCGGAAAATCAGCAGGCTCTTGTGACGCTGCTTTTGGCCATGACGGATCGCTTCGCAAGGGGATACGCCATAGGCGATACTCAAATCCGTGAAGTGCTGACCCGCATCCATGATGAATATGAACGGACTTATTATTCGGGGATCGTTTGTGAGCGGCGGGCCAAAGCCCAATTGCATCAAGGTTCGCCGGGGAGCAAATTCGCCGCTTACGAATGGCTCCGCGAAGCTATGGAGTGGTTCGAAAAAGCCGAAACGATTCGCCCGCACGGAAACGATGACGCGATACTGAGATGGAACACCTGCGCGCGAATGATCATGAACAACCATCTTTCGCCCCGTCCGGTCGAAGAGGTTGAGCAATTTCTGGAGTGAGCGGCGCATCACTTCGCGGAGAACGCGACCTCGCCTCCGATGACCGTCATCACGCAGCGGGTCTTGAGTATCCGGGCTTCGGGTATCTTCATGATATCTGCCGACAAAACGGTGAGGTCGGCCAGCTTGCCCACTTCAATAGAGCCTTTGATATTTTCTTCAAACGCAGCATGAGCGGCCCATATGGTAAACATCTTGAGCGCCTGCTCGCGGGTGACTTTCTCTTCAGGGTGCCAGCCTTCGCCTGAAAATCCGCGCTGATCCTTGCGCGCGACTGCGGCGTAAAATTCTATCATCGGCTCGCCACGCTCAACCGGCGCATCCGACCCTCCGGCTATGATGCAGCCGCTCTTGATGAGACTCTGCCATGCATAAGCGCCTTCAAGCCGCTTGATGCCTACGCGCGAGGGCGCGAAATGCAAATCTCCAATGGCATGCGAAGGCTGCATGGACGGAATGATTCCGAGACGGAGGAAGCGCGGAATGTCTGCGGGGTTTAGTATCTGCGCGTGTTCGATTCTCCATCGAGGCTGGCGAATTTTTCTCTCAGCCGCGGGCACCGAGTTGAGCGCTTTCTCGTACCAGTCCAAAATGGTGCGATTGGCGCGATCTCCTATGGCGTGGGTTTCAATCTGTATGCCCTGTTTGAGAGCTTCGACGAGCATCGGAAGAACCTGCTCTTCCTTGAAAGTTAGAAATCCATTCGTATCGTGATCGTTGTAATTTTCCAGAAGCGCCGCGCCCTTCGATCCTAACGCGCCATCGATTGAGACCTTGATCGTGCGAACGGTGAAACGATTATCGAACGCGCCGAGGATCGGCCCTTCGCGAAGCAATCGCTCGGTGTCCGCGCCCGGCCCGCGAACTGCGTTATAGATTCTGAGCTTGATTTTTCCTTCGCCGTAGAGTTTTTTGATCAGTTCGATTTCGCTGTAGGAACTTCCCGCGTTTTGAATCTGGCACCAGCCAAGCTCGACGCTGCGCTTTGCGCCCAAATAAATTGCTTGCTCCTCGTCGGCGCGAGTCTCACGCGGGACGTGAGAGCCGATAAGCCCCTGCGCGCGATCCAGAAACATTCCATTAGGCTCGCCCGATTTGTCTTTCATGATCTCGCCGCCGAATGGCGACGGGGTGTTGCGGTCTACTTTGGCGATCTTCAAAGCCGCGCTGTTTGCGACCGACCCATGGCCGTCTGCGCGCGTAAGATAGACCGGGTTTGCAGGCGCGATTTTATCCAGGTCCCATCGCGTGGGAAATACGGGCGGCTTCCAGAAAGTTTCTATCCATCCGCGACCCGTGACCCACTCGCCCGGTTTTGCGCGATCAACGCGCTCTTTGACTTTCGCCAGAAATGCTTCGAGGCTGGTGATGCCTTCGAGGTTTAGAGTCATCTCCCGCGCGCCGACTCCGGCAAGGTGATAGTGCGCGTCCGTGAGTCCCGGCACGACTGTGTTGCCGCCGAGATCGACTACGCGAGTGCCGCGGCCCTGATACGCTTTCGCGTCGCTATTGGAGCCGACGAAAATTATCTTTCCGTTTTTGACAGCCACGGCTTGAGCGCGAGGCGCGCGATCATTGACGGTGTAAATGTTACCGTTCAGGAAAACCGCATCGGCCTGCTCGGCTGATGTTCGCGCGGACACGAGACACAGGCTGGCGAGCGTGAGCGTAAGGATGGCTTTTCTCATCTTTCCCTCCACAGGAATGTTCTGGAATGAAAGATAGTAGCCAACATCAATGGAAAAGTAAAAAGGCAAAAGTAAAAAGTCAAAAGCATCAATCAGCCTTTCACTCTTTTTACCGAATCTGGCAAAGAAAGCCTCCTGCTTCAGCAGCGAGGATGAATTTGCCGCCGCTCTCGCTCCCCTCGATGGGGGCGAGGCGGCTATTGACTGCGCTACTCTCCCGATTCATAAT
>Ga0187893_10004914_pt1 | contig 24732 bp, 21 predicted proteins | sample MA1701074metaG_FD_139574 | JGI IMG/M metagenome (GOLD analysis project Ga0187893, IMG submission 139574) | White microbial mat communities from a basaltic lava cave in the Kipuka Kanohina Cave System on the Island of Hawaii, USA - MA170107-4 metaG ... | reverse complement strand
GGCCCCGGCGCCGAGTAGTCAAGTCAGCGCCCGCGCGCTCGAACAGCCTGGCGTGACGATCGGGGCCAAGCCGTGCGGCCTCCTTGCACGCCGCAGGCCCCGGCGCCGAGTAGTCAAGTCAGCAGTCCAAGCCTTCTCCTTACGTCTACCGGTTCAGTCCGGCGGTGGGTCGCCCGTTCCTGGTGGTTCGACGCCACTCCCAAGGTGGGATAGGTCGAGGATCAGCCCACAAACCTGACCGTGCCAGTCGAGCCTGAGCCTCCAGATTGGAGAGTGCAAGGTCTCGGGAGTACCCGATCGCCGCCCAAACGCGCGCCGTGCTGGAGACCCTTCGCAGTGTTCTCACTGAGGTCGGCTCCTCCCTCGATCGCGTGCTCAAGGGCGAGGTCTACCTTGTCAACGCCACCAACTTCTACGAGTTCAAGCTCATGTGGCGACAATACTTCCCCCACGAGCCCCCGGCCCGCACTACTGCATCGGCTCCCGCCGCCCGCGGTTCCGCTTGACCTTCAGCCCGCGGTCCAGGGCTGCCCGCGGGGTTTCGGCCTAGCGCGCCAGGGCGCCGTTGACCAGGTCATCGATAAAGCCGGCTGAGGAAATGACCCGCAGCCATCAGCGGTATGGTCGATCCTGAACGACCAGAGCACATTTTTCGCTTTACCGACCCGCGCCAGGAGCGCATCCATCGCTGGCTGCTTTTGATCGGTCCCGGTCCGGCTGCGTTCTTCAAAGATGCTTGCAGGCTGATGGGGTCGGGATCCCCGCTTGAGACCACGCCTCATCTCGTGGCTCACCTCCTTCGGGAGGTCGAGAGCGCGCTCCGCGATGTCCTCTTGCCGTACGACTTCGAGCGCCCAGTGCCGTGCCCGCACTGCGGAAGCCGACCCGGCTCGCACAAGAAGGAGATCAGGGCTATCCTCGCCGCCTACGGGTTTGAGGAGACAGAAGACGCGGCCGAGGCGTGGCTGCGACTCTCGAGTTGGGATGAGGATGCTGGGCTTGCCCGCCTCGCTCACCGCAACGCGCTGGGGCGCCCACGGTTGGCGGATGACACTCTCGGCCGGGCGTGGGAGGAGAGGCAGGCGCTCCTCGATGTTGTTCTCGATAAGTTCGAGACCCGATTCCTCGAGTCCTTCAAGATTCTCGACGAGCTTCTGGGAAAGGCCGCACCTAGCGCGGCGGATGCGAAACGGCTCCGGAACAACGTCCCCAACAGCCCTATCGTCTTCGCCTACTTCTTCGACAAACTCAAGAACCCAGCTTGGATGCCTCTCCTCAGAAAGGAGGGATTCTTCAGGCAACCACCGCCGCCCGAACGCGATGAGGAGGCGGGGACGATCGGATTCCTGCCGTGGCCAGAGTCCAGGTATCTTGCCCGGATGGCCGGCTTCGAGAGCGCCCAGGACTCGATCCTTGAGATCGCTCTTGAGATCCCGGAGACGGAGAACGTTCGGGTCTACGAAGACATGGCCGACGTTGCGCTTGCCCTTCCGCCTCATCTCGCCGTAAAGCTAGTCGGCAAGGCGAGGACATGGCTCACATCGCCTCACCAGATCCTCTTGCCCGAGAAGCTCGGCGCGCTCGTCTCGCGCCTCGCAAAGGGTGGGCAGGTCGCCGACGCTCTCGGACTCGCGGAGGTGCTTTTCGAGGTCCGCCCCGACGAGCGGAAGACTCCCCGCGCCGGCGAAGAAGGTGAGTTCGGGGGACTCCCTAAGGCTCGGGCACGCTTCGACGGCTGGCAGTACCGGCACATCCTGGAGAAGCAGATGCCGGCACTAGTGTCGGCCGCTGGTCTCGATGCCCTCGGGCTTCTTTCTCGACTCCTTGCGGAGAGCCTTCGGCTTTCAAGCCGGACCGGAGACGAGGCGAAGCCCGACGACTACTCGGCGATCTGGAGACCCATGATCGAGGACCGGAGCGAACGCCCTAGCCGCGGTGTGAAGGATGCGTTGGTCTCCAGCGTCGTCGACGCGGCCGAACGGCTCGTTAGAGAAGACCCGTCGCGACTTCCGGCCGTGGTTGAAGCGCTTGACGGGCACGGATGGCTCGTCTTTGAGCGTATCACCCTCCATCTGCTCCTCGCGTGCCCCGAGGGCGCACAAGAACTTGTCCGAGCGCGCCTCACGAGCAGGAGGCTCTTCGACGAATCGGAGCGGCGCGAGCTCAGGCGCGAGTACCGGCGCCTTGCACGAGCGCATTTCGGGCAACTCCCCAAGGAAGATCAAGAGACCATCCTCGGCTGGATCGACGCGGGACCCGACCTCGACGAACTCAGGAGGCGTATCGAGCGATTGGAGGGACGACCGGCGACACTGGAGGAAGTTACTCGCGCGGCGAACCGGTGGCGGCTTGACAATCTCGCCCCCGTCGCAGGAGCCCTGCCGGAAGCGTGGCGGCCTCGCTATGAGGGTCTCGTTGCAGAGCTTGGTGAGCCCGACCAGACGGATCGCGGGGTAGTGGAGGCTGGCTGGGTGGTAGGACCGACCAGTCCTCGGTCCCAGGAAGAGCTTCGAGGGATGTCGGTCGTCGAGGCTGTCGAGTTCCTGCGCTCTTGGGTCCCGGCGGGCGGCTTTATGAGCCCCTCCCGCGAAGGGGTGGGGCGGGCCCTCACCGCGGTGGTCGCTGCCGATCCGGAGCGATTCGCCTCCGAGGCATCCCGCTTTCGGAGGCTCCATCCCACCTACGTCCGATCATTGCTTGAGGGCTTCACGCAAGCCCTTGCGGCGAAGCGCGCGTTTGCTTGGGTGCCGGTGCTTGGGCTGTGCCACTGGGTCGTGAACGAACCGCGGGAGTTCCCCCGAGAAGGGACGGAGCACGCCGGCCATCACGACGAGGATCCTGACTGGGGCTGGACGAGGAAAACGATCGCGAGGCTGCTCTCGAGCGGCTGCGAAGAAAGGGAAGGCGGGCTCTCCATCGATCTGCGTGGCCAGGTATGGAAGATCTTTCAGCTTCTGACTGAGGACCCAGAGCCTACCCCCGAATATGAAGCGCAATACGGCGGCACGAAGATGGATCCGCCGACGCTTTCGATCAACACGGTCCGGGGCGCGGCAATGGAGGGGGTCGTCCAGTACGCGTTGTGGGTGCGCCGCCACCTTGTCAAAGAGGATGGCGCTGAAGAACTCGCCAAGCGTGGATTCGCAGAGATGCCGGAGGTCCGAGCTGTGCTCGAGCGACACCTCGACCCGTCGGTCGACCCCTCGCCGGCGATCCGGTCGGTCTACGGGAAGTTTCTCCCGTGGCTCACTCTTCTCGACTGGGAGTGGGTCACGACGAATCTGTCGCGGATCTTCCCACAGGATCCGGCACACACGGCCATGCGGGACGCCGCCTGGGAGACTTATATCGTTTTCTGTCAGCCCTTCAACGACACGTTTGCGGTGCTCCGCGAGGAATACGGCCGGGCCGTAGAGCGTCTCGGGAGCATGGCCGCATCGGCTCAGCGCACCGGCCACCCTGAGGAACACCTGGCCGAGCATCTTGTCGTCCTCTATTGGCGAGGGAAGACACGTCTCGACGATCCTCCGTTGGCTGGGCTCTATTCGAAAGCGGAAGAGCGGCTTCGTCGGCACATTATCGAATTCGTCGGCCGGAGCCTCGGGAATACGGAAGGCGAACTCGAAGAAGGGGTCTGCGAGCTGCTCGTCCAGCTTTGGGCTCGCCGGGTCGCGGCCGCTCAGCAGTCAGGTTCGAGCGGGGAGCTGGCTCCTTTCGGCTGGTGGTTCGCCTCCGGCAAGCTCGACGAAGGCTGGGCAATGGAGCAGCTTCTCGCGGTGCTGCGGCTCACGAAGCGCATCGACCCTGACTTCCTCGTCATTGAACGATTCGAAAGGGTTGTAGCGTGGAGGCCGCGGGAGATCATGGAGTGCCTCCGGCTTATGGTCGAAGGATCTCGTGAGTCCTGGGAAATACTAGGATGGCGGGAGCATCCCGAAAAAATCCTGCGGTCGGTCCTCGAGGGAGCAGACGCGGAGGCGCGCGAGAAGGCCGTCGAACTGATCAACCTCCTCGGAGCCCGAGGGCACGTGGGATTCAGGGATCTGCTCAACGACGGCCCCGGGTAGGCTCAACCGCGGGGTCGTCTTGCGCTCGCGGCAGGATTTCCCGCCCTTTCATGAGGTCTGGAGCCATCATTCTGGCGACGTGACAACCCATTGCAGGTTCACGTCGGTGGTCGAATCCGCTGGTGCCGGAGCGGTTAATCGAGCCGGGTAGCAAACAGCGGACGGGCGATCAGGCTTAAGATAACTTCCATGGGCTGAGGGTGTGCCCGGCACCCCGCACTGTTGCTTCGAGCACGACGAGCAAACTCGCGATCAGGATGGCTCCTCTCGGCCTCGGCGCCTCGTCGGAGGAGGCCACCATGGAGCGCATCGTCGAGCGTGGATGTGGGTTGGACGTGCACAAGAAGAGCGTCGCGGCGTGCCTCCGCGTCCCTGGCGCGAACGGCCAGCGCCTACAGGAGGTGCGCACGTTCGGCACGACCGCGGCCGAACCGTTGGCGCGGCGCGACTGGCTGGAGGGCCATCGCGTCACCCACGTGGCCATGGAGAGCACGGGGGTCTCCTGCAAGCCGATCTACTAGGGGCTCGAGGAGGCCTTGACGTGTGTGCTGGTCAATCCGGTCCACATGCGACAGGTGCCGGGCGGAAGACCGATGTGCAGGATGGCGTGTGGATCGCGCAGTTGCTGGAGCACGGGTTGCTGCGGGGCAGCTTCGTGCCGCCGGGACCGATCCGCGAACTGCGCGACCTCACCCGGTACCGCCGGACGATCGTGCAGGAGCGATCGCGCGCCCTCCATCGGCGGCACAAGGTGCTGGAGGAGGCGGACATCAAGCTGGCGTCGGTCGCCACCGACGTGCTCGGGGTCTCCGGGCGCGCCATGCTCGAGGCCCTCATCCGGGGGACCACGGACCCTGACACGCTGGCGGACCTCGCGCGTGGTGCCCTTCGCAAGAAGCTGCCGGCGCTGCGGCAGGCCCTCGCGGGGCGGTTTCGGGGGCATCACGCCTTCCTGCTCAGCCAGATCCTGGCCCACGTGGATTACGTCGAGGAGGCCATGACGGCTGTCAGCGCGCAGATCGGCGCCCTCCTCGACCCCTTCCGGGGGGCGGTCGAGCGGCTCAGCACCATCCCCGGCGTGAAGCAGCGGACTGCGGAAGTGGTCGTCGCGGAGATCGGCGTGGACTTGAGTGTGTTCCCGAGTGCCGCACACCTGGCGAGTTGGGCGGCGCTATGCTGGTGGCGATCTACTATCTGTTGGCGCGCAACACAACCGACCACGATCTCGGCGATGACTACTGCGATCGCCGGCACGCCGAGCGGGCGAAGAGTCGGGCGTTGCAAACCCTTGAACGTCAAGGCTACCGCGTCACCCTCGAACCGGTGGCCTGACGCCCGGGATTCGGGCGACCGGTTACTTTCTGAGCAACCCTCCGGCTGATATCCCGAGCATCGGCGGTGCCAGCGGGAGGGCTCCGGCCGGTCCTACCTCAGCGGCGCGGTCGTGGGCGGAGGCCTTCCTTGCCCTGCTCCCTACCGAGCTCGACGCGCGTCGCTCAAGTGCGGGTTAAGTTACGGGACAGGAGGTAGTCCCATCACCGCGCAATAAAAGCACGTACTTGAATTCTGTAAGTTTGATCGGGTCCCGTTGGGGAATCGAATCCGCGTTTGATGGTTGTGCGGTTGTTCCAGCAGCGCGTGACCGGGCCTTCCCGCTAGCGCTAGCACGTCATGACCGTGGCGTAGGGCGAGCTGTCCGGAGTGATCGTAACGTGCCGGGTCACTGCTCCAGGACTGACCCGTGAGCGGTGCCAAATCGGTGCCCAACCCAGCCGAACCAGGCCACACCGAGCGAACAGCCGCTCACGACCAACTCTCGGGTTCTCGCGGTCTTAGCTCGTCTGGATACTGCTCAGTTTGCTCCCAAGACTCGCTGTTAATCAGGATGTCGCAGGTTCGAGACCTGCCCGGGGAGCCAACATTCACGCCTACTTGGCGGCGCCTAGTTCGTCAACCCATCCGGAATTGAATTGGATCCTCCGATGTTCATTCGTCTTGCCACTCAAGGCCCTCGAGAGTGTAACCGTGGTCGACGGTGATGATCTGACCGGTGAGATGATCGGAGAGTGAGGAGGCCAGGAACACGGCGACCCCGACGAGATCCTCAGGCTTGACGAGCGCGCCCATTGGTGTCCGTTCGAGGACGGGCTGGAGATTGCGGGGATCGGCCATGCGCATCTGCATGCGCTCCGTCATCACCACGCCGGGCGCGATGGCGTTCACCGTGATGCGGTGGGGCGCCAGCGCAACGGCAGCGGCCTTCGTGAACATGTGCAACGCCGCCTTGGCGGAGCAGTAGGGCACGAGCGAGGCCGTGGCCAGTTCGCCCACGATCGAGCCCATGTTGATGATCTTGCCGCCGCCGCTCTCGATCATGAGGCGCGCCACTGCCTGAGTGCAGAAGAAGGCGCTCTCAAGGTTGGTCGCGAACGTCTGGCGCCAGATGGCGGGCGTGACCAGGAGGAATGGAGTTCGCCACGCACCGCCGGCATTATTCATGAGGACGTCGCAGCGCCCGTTCCCCTCTCGGACCTTCGCCATCAGGCGCTCGGCTCCGGATGCCTTCCGGAGGTCAGCCTGAACGACCTGGGCGCGCCGGCCCATGCCTTCGATGACGCGCGCGAATTCACGCGCCGCTGTCTCGCCCTGGTGGTACTGCAACACCAGGTCCGCGCCTGCGGAAGCGAAGCCGACGGCCAGCCGGCGGCCGATGCCACCGCTGGCGCCAGTGAGGACAATGGTCTTGCCGGCCAGCGCACTCATGAGGCGCCTCCTCGGCGGTCGAGCTCTCCCAGACGCGCGAACGTCCCTTCCCGTCCGAGGGCGTCGATCGCTCCCCGAAACACGGCGTAGAGTTTCCCGTAGTCCTCGGTGCTCGCGGGCTCGGGATTCCAGACGGCGCCTGGGCGGACGAAGGTGCGGCATGCCGTGTGGACGTCGCGGTAGAGGCCGGCGCCGACCGCCGCGCAGATGGCCGCGCCGGTCACGGTGGCGTCGGGGACATCCACGGTCTGCACGGGAACGCCGAGAGTATCGGCGTGGATGCGATTCCAGGCAGGCGAGGTCGATCCACCGCCGACGAGTCGCACTCCGCCCACGGCCACCCCTGCCTCGCGCATGGCGTCGAGCATCCATCGAATCTCGAGGCTGATGCCCTCGAGAAAGGCCCGGAGCAGCGCCGCCCGATCATGATTCAAGGTGAGCCCGAGGATTGCCCCTCGAAACTCCGGTCGGTCCCAGGGAGCGCTGGTTCCATTGAAGGTGGGCAGCACGAGCAAGCCTCCGGCGCCTCTCGGCGCCCGCGCGGCCTCCTCGACCATCCGGCGATAGGCCGAGCCGGGATCGTCGCCCGCTCCTAGCCAGAGGTGGTCGCGTAGCCATCGCAGGACGGCTCCTGACGCCTGGGTATGTCCCTCCATCTCCCATGCCCCCGGAACGACGTGCGTCGCGCAATTCAGAAGCCGCCGCGGGTCAAAACGAGGCGCCTCGAGGTAGGTCTGGACCCCGGTGGCGGTCCCGATGTTGATCATCACCTGCCCCGGATGGACAACACCGCTGCCCACCGCGGCACACTGCCCGTCCCCGCCGCCCGTAACGATCTGCGTACGTGTGGAGAGGCCGCACGCTTCCGCCGCCGCGCGGCTCAGGAGGCCGAGGACGGCGGTCGAGCCGACGACGCGCGGGAGCGAGGATTCCGGCACCTCCAGCGCGGAGAGCATGGCGGTGTTCCAGGCGGCCTGGCGCAGATCGAAGGGAAAGAAGAACGTTCCGACCGACGGGTCACAGACCAGATCCTCGACACCCATCCGGAGCAGATGATACGTCTGGGGCGGAACGATGACCCGGGATCGTCCCGCTAACTCGCGCGCCTCCCGGTGGGCCCACAGCACCTTGGAGAGACCCGTGTACGGCACGAGCGGATGCCCACAGGCGTCGTAGTATCGATCCGCCCCCACCCGTGACCGTGCCCACTCGAGCTGGCTGGTGCCGCGGCGATCCATCCATACGATGTGGTTGGTGAGCGGCGTGCGGTCCTCGCCGAGTACGATGGCGGTGCCACGCTGGATGGACAATGCGGCCGCCACCACGCCATCGGGTGGCACGCCCGCCTGCGCCACGGCCTCTCGCACCGTCTCGCACTGGAGCTGCCAGGTCGCCTCGGGCGCTTGTTCTACGCGGCCAGGGGCGGGAAAGAGCAGCGTCTGCTCCCGACTGGCCATGGCGGCACACCGCCCCTGTGCCGAGAAGACACCGGCCTTGACCGTGGTCGTTCCGAGATCGATGCCAAGGACCCAGGGGCCAGACGCGGAAGACGCCGTCATCGCACCATCGCTCGCGTGCGGGGGTCCACGAGATCGCGCAGCCCGTCCCCGAGGAGATTCAGGCCGACGACGAAGAGCATGATCGCGACGCCGGGGAAGGCGGTGATCCACGGCGCGCTCTGCAGATAGACGCGTCCCGCCGCGATGATGGTTCCCCAGGTCGGGACGTCCGGAGGCAGGCCGGCGCCAAGGAAGTTCAGCGCGGCCTCAAGGAGCACGGACTCCGCGAAGACGAAGGTCGCCTGCACGACGAGCGGCGCCAGCGAGTTCGGGAGGATGTGCCTCGCGAACACCCTCCCCTCGGAGGCGCCCACTGCGCGCGCCGCGTGGACGTAGTCGAGCTCCCGGATGCTGAGCACGATTCCCCGAACGACGCGGGCCACCCGGGGTGTGTAGAGCACGGTCAGGGCGACCACGATGTTGGATAAGCGCTGACCGAGGGCGGCCATGAGCGCGATGGCGAGCAGGATGCCGGGAAACGCCATGAGCCCATCGGACACGCGCATGAGGAGCTGGTCGAGCCGGGCGCTGGCGCCAGCGGCGAGGCCCATGACGAGGCCGAGGGCGACCGACGCCAGCACCACGGACAGCCCGATCATCAGAGACAGGCGGGCCCCGTAGAGGACACGGCTGAAGATGTCGCGACCGAGATTGTCGGTGCCGAAGGGATGGGTCGGTGAAGGCGGGGCGAGACGGCTCCGCACGTCGAGCTCGAGCGGGCCCACAGGGGCGAGGACGGGCGCCAGGATAGCGAGCACGGCGATCGCGAGCACAATGCCGAAGCCGACGATGGTCGCGAGTCCTGCTCGGCGCGCCGCGAGCACCCACGTGCTCATACGTACTTGATACGGGGATCGAGGTAGAGGTAGATCAGGTCGACGAGGAGATTCACAAGCACGTAGACGGCAGCCGTGAACAGCAGGACGCCCTGGATGACGGGGAAGTCGCGCCGCAGCACGGACGAGATGACGAGCAGCCCTACGCCGGGCACCGCAAAGACGGTCTCGACGGTGATGGCGCCGGCGAGGAGGGTGCCCACGGAGAGGCCGACCACGGTCACGATCAGCACCAGCGCGTTGCGCAGGACGTGGCGCATGATCACGCGCCACTCACCGAGGCCCTTCGCGCGCGCCGTGCGCACGAAATCCTGCACGAGGATCTCCAGCATCTGCGCTCGCGTCATCCGAGCGATGAGACCGGAGCCGCCGATGCCGAGGGTCAGCGCCGGAAGCACAAGGGATCGGAGGGCCTCGCTTCCGCTCTCGCGAAGGGGGACGTAGCCCGAAACAGGCAGCAGCCCCAGGTGCAGCGAGAAGAAGAGAATGAGATTGAGGCCGAGCCAGAATCCGGGCATCGAGACGCCGAGGAGCGCCGTCCCCATCAGGACGCGATCGGTCGCGGAGCGCGGCCAGAGAGCGGCCAGGATTCCGGTCGGGAGCCCGATCAGCGTCGCGACCCCGAGGCCCAGCAGCGTGAGAAGGACAGTTGGCTCGAGCCGCTGGGCGATGACGCGGGTGACGGGCTCGCCCTCGAACAGGGAGCGGCCGAAGTCGGCGTAGAGGACGCGCGCATACCACCGGCCGAGCTGGACCAGCAGGGGCCGGTCAAGTCCGAGCTGCTGGCGGAGCTCCTGGAGTCGCTCGGGCGAGGCATCGGGCCCGAGCATCATCACCGCCGGGTCGCCCGGCGCGAGATGGATGATCACGAACCCCACTGTGGCCACGATGAACATCACCGGGGCGACCAGGACGAGCCGGCGAGCGATGTAGGCGGTCACGGACCGAGGCCGTCCAGGTCACCGGAGCGAGCGGACGATCTCCATGAGCGCGGCGACGCGGCGCCGGTCTACCGCGTTCCACGTCACGCCGTCCACCTTGAGGCTGGTGCCTACGATGGCGCCGTCGGCAAGGGCCAGTTTCTTGGCGACGTTGGCGGGGGTGACACCGGTGTTGGCCAGCAACGCGATCTCGGGCACGGCTCGGCGCACGCGGTCCAGCATGTCCTCGGCAACCTCGGAGCCCGTCATCGGACCCGAGACACAGAGCACGTCGGCCATGGCGCTCATCGCCACCGACCGCGCCACGTGCTCCACGGGCCGTGGCGCGACGGGATTGGCGAACTCCGCGTTGATATTGAAGAACAGGCGAACACGGCCGGCGCCGATGGCTTCGCGGTAGCGCAGGAGCTTGCCGGCGCTGGTATCCCAGAGACCGAAGTCTCCCGCGTAGGCGCCGGTCAGAACGCCGCGTACAAAGGCGGCGTCGGTCGCGCGGGCCACCGCCAGGGCCGCGTACGGATCCCAGAGGATGTCGGTCCCGAAGGGCAGACGCACGTCGGCCAGCACGGCGGTGATGAGGCGCGTCATGGCGGCTGGAACCTCGGGGCCGACGCTCAGCGTGTACGGCCGGTCGTGCTCGTTGCAGAAGAGCAACCCATCGACCCCTCCGCTCTGGAGCGCGTCCACGTCGGCCCGGACCGCGTCGATCAGGGCGCCGACGGCGGCGTCGCGCCGCGACAGCGGTGTGCCCGGCAAGGCAGGCACGTGCACCATGCCGATGATCGGTTTCTGCACATGGAACGTCGCCTCGAGCCCGCCCTTCATGGCCTGCTCCTGATCGTCGCGATATTGGCGTGGGGATCGTGCACACCCTCGAGCAGCGCGCCGTCCTTCGCCGTGAGGATCACACGCACCCCGGGGCCGTGGCCCGCATACAGCGAATCGCAGTGAACGATCACGCCGATGCTCCGCGCTCCGCGGTAGGGGCTGAATCCAAAGTCGCAGAGATAGTCGCGGATCAGCACAAGGTCACCAAGCCGGAGGTTGATGTCCTCGCGAAGCCGCTGCACCATCGACGGGTCGTTGGTGGTGATGTCGAAGTCGTTGCTCTCGCTCGGAGTGACCCCGATCCCCGAGCCCATCCAGAAGCCCTCGACCTCGGTCACGACGGGGACGCGCAGGGTGTTGTTGCTGACCGTCAGCAGCCTGGCGAGGAGGCGCGGATCGCAGCTCATCGCTCGGACCGAGGCCAGCGCCGGGGAAAGGAACGCGAGGCCCTGGCCCCAGGCGCGCACCTGGATACGGTCGCCGATGACCAGGGCGTCGAGGACATCGGGCTCGAAGTCGACGAGCACATGATCGACGCCGCCGTGGGCGCCGGTCACCCAGCCTCGCTGGCCCTTGGCGTCGCCAGAGACCACCAGCGCGTCGTTGCCGATGCAGGCGAGCTGGAGGAGTGCGCCGTTCTCGGCGGCGTCGCGCTTGTTCTTGATGCTCACTCCCGGCTCGACGTGGTCCCCTTGCCAGCCCATCGCGGGGTCGCCGACGCGGACGTTGTAGGTGATGCCGCCGTACTTGGGTAGGAGGAAGGGCTCGCCCCGGGCTCCCACGCTGTGGGGGTGGCGCATGAGCGGCGACGTGATCTCCCCGATCACGGAGATCATGACCAGTCGCTCGACGTTGGTGGGCAAGGGCAGGGGCGGTGCGAACGCGCGCGGAACCATGGCGGCTCAGGACGGCCGGCGGGCCGCCAGCTTCGCGGCGACCAGCTCGCTCTGCGGGATGTCGCGAAAGAGGGCCGAGATCGAACCCGGGTGGAAGATCCCTTCCTCGGTGACGAGACAGGCGATCAGCTCGGGGGGGACGACCTCGAAGACAGGAGAGCACACGGTGACGCCCGGAGGGGGGGCGGCGGGAAGGATCTTCGACGCTAGTGTCGGACGGATGACGAGGGGGTGACCCCAGAGGGTGGCGGCATCGAACTTGGACGTGTCGGCGGTGACCCGGAAGGGAACACCGTGGTGCCTCGCCGCCAGGGCGGTGGGGAGGGACCCGACCTTGCAGAGGCTTGCCCCTGTCGACAGCACCGTGTCAGCCCCCACATAGACGACGGTGGCCCTTCTCAGCAGATAGGCAACGGCCGCATCGACCCCGACGATCACCGGCACTCCCATGGACTGCATGTGCGGGAGCGTGGTGAGCCCCTCGTTGTCGGGACGCGATTCGGTCGTGATGACGGACACCTTCTTGCCCTGGCGCCGGGCGGCCTCGATCATGCGGAACACCGTCGAGCTGATGCTGTAAGTGAAGATCGTCTCTCCGTCCTCGATCAGTTCCCCGCCGATCCGTTCGATACGGGCGAGGGCGTCGTCGAGCCACCGGACGAAACCGAGCATCGCCTCGACCACGCGGTCGCGGAGCTGGCGAGGGTCAAGCGCCCGCCCCTCCTCCAGGGCGCGGCCCGCCAGGTGGAGCACCCGGGACACGGGAGCGATGGAGGGGCTCACATCGAGGATCCGGTCGATCGCCACCTCGATCTCCTTGGCGAGCGCGGTGGCGTCGGGACCGACGGTGTCCCTGGCCAGGTCGCGCAGGGCGGCCGCCGACTCGCGCGCCATGTCGGCGGCGCCGCCGATCGCGTCGTCCTTGATCCGTTGCACGAGGGTCTCGAGACTCGGATGTGCCATGGTCCTCCTCGGACTCAGCGGCTGGGGCCAGGATGCCGATGCCGCAGCAGCCACACCAGCGCGAGCTCGTAGTCGCAGTACTCGTGGAGCTTCCAGCCCGCCTCCCAGTCACTGGCCAATGGGAGCGACCCATGGCTGAGAGTGTGTTCGTACTCGGCGATCGGGCTCGTGCTCGACAGCGCCTTGACCTGACGGTACAGGCGCAGCGCGTGGTGGGAGATCTGTCGGGGCACGACCTGGTCGAAGGTCGACCAGTACAGCATGAGCGGCGTCCGCACCAGCGTCTCCGCGTAGGAGTGCCCGCTGCGCACCGCGTAGGCGGCGGGCACCATCGACGGATCCCCCCCGACCTCGCGCGCGATGCGTTCCCACGTTCGATAGGCCGCGATGGCGGCGAGGGGGCTGTCGCGGAGGTCGTCGTGCCAGGCGGCCAGATCGACGATGGGATTGAACGCGAAGCCCGCCGCGAAGCGATCCGGATGGCGGCCGAGGGCGACGATGACCTCCTGGGCGCCCATGCTCAGCCCGCACGCGTAGACCCGCTCGGGCTGCACCGAGAGTCCCTGGCGGGGCAGCTCGTCCATGAGAAAGGCCATGTCCGCGATCTGTCCTTCGAATGCGCACGAGGCAAGCGGCTCCGCGCGGCCGTGCCCATGTGGCTGTACGACGAGCACCCGGTACCGCTCGGCGAGGCCGCGCCAGCCCGCATGGACGCCGCGCTTCAAGCCACCGATGCCACCGTGGTAGTCCTCGGCCGCCGTCCAGGTGATGGGATGCGGCGCCAGCACCAGAGGCAGGGCCTCCCCGCCGTGGGCAGCGGGCGCGTGCACGGTCGCCCGCTGGGGCGTGCTGTCGTGGGGCGACACGAACTCGATGATCCGGCTGCAATCCACGGGCGATTCCCGCGCGCCGAGCTACCCGCCGCCCAGACCGAGCTGCTGCTCGGTCGTCTTCTGGTCGAGGTAGATTCGCGCCCGGCGGATCTTCCCGTCCGCGAGCTCGAAGAAGACGCCCTCTCGGACCGTGAAGGGCCGGCCCGTGGGCGCAGTCCCCCGGAAAGGCTGCCGGAACGTGGCCGTCAGGACGTTCTCCACGGCCACGCGATCGCCCTCGGCGATCATGGCCTGCGTCTCGATGTGAGCGTCCGGGTAGGCCGCGAGCCATTCCTCGAGGAAGGCGCGGAAGTCGTGCCGGCCGAGGGGGGCGGGGAAGTACACCTCGTGCGAGGTGGTGTCCTCCGTGTGATAGGAGAAGAAGCGATCGAGGTTGCGGTCGTTGAGGGCCTGGATCGCCTGGCGAACGACGTGCTTGTTGTGCTCGGCTTTCTCTTCCGGGGTCACGGCTCCGCTCTCCTCGATTCCTACTTCTCGAGCCAGGTGTTGAAGTGGAAGAGGAGGAGGGGTCCGTTGAAGCCCTTGACCTCCTTGCGCATCGGCGAGAACCAGAAGAAGTCACCGAGCTTCACCGCGGGAAGCTCCTCGTAGAAGATCTGCTGCCCGCGATCCCAGATCTGCTTGCGGGCCGCCGGCGCCGTCTCGCGCTCGAGCTGGCGGATCACGCCTTCCATGGCCGGGCTCTGGTACCACCCCGGCCAGGTGGGGAGGAGGACCCAGAGGAAGGCGGGGTCGGGCACGGGCACCACCCCACCGCTGGCGACGTCCCAGCCCTCGGGCTGGGCCCACCGCCCGAGCAAGGTGGCGAAGTCCAGCATCTGCAGGTCGACCTTGAATCCCGCCCGCTCGAGCATGGTCTTGGCCACCTGGGCCGAGATGCCGTAGGCGGGGATCGCCATCGAGCTCAGCCAGCGGACGGGCTGGCCAGCATAGCCGGCCTCGCGCATGAGGGTCTTCGCCCGCTCGACGTCCTGCTTGCGGTAGAGCGCGTCGCCCACGTCGCTCCAGAGGGGCTGCTCGCGCACCATGAGGGACGGGTCGAGCCGCCAGAAGCGCGGCGGGCCCACCGTGCCCCGCATGATGTCCTCCTTGTTGAGGGCGAGCTGGAAGGCCTCGCGCAGCTTGGGGTTCGAGAACAGGGGAGACTTGAAGTTGAACTTCGCGGTGAGCCACCAGGGCACCGGCTCCGCCCAGGGCGTGATGCTCGGCAGGCTCCGCAGGCGCTCGTACTCGTCGGTGGGGACGAACTGGGCCTGATGAAACTCGCCCTTCTCGAGGCCCGCCAAGCGCACGGCCGCGTCGGGCACGGGCACGTAGAAGATCGAGTCGAGGTAGGCGCCCTTGCGTCCCGCCAGCCCGTCGGAGGGCTCAGTCCGGGCCTGGTACCGGTCGAACCGCTCGAGCCGGTAGTGGCGGTCGCGAATGTGCTCGACGAAGCGATATGGGCCGGTGCCCACGAACTGCTTGATCTGTCCGGTCCCGGCCTCCTCGATGACTTCGCGCGGATACACGACCGCCGCCTGATGCGGCCAGGCCAGCGCGGCCACGAGCGGGGTGAACGGCTCCTTCAGCCGGATGACGACCGTCTGCGCATCGGGAGCGCTCACCGACTCGAGCACGCCGCCGACGAGCTTGCCGTAGGTGCTGATCCGGAGCCAGCGGTTGAGGGAGGCCACCACGTCGGCGCTCGCCATCTCACGCCCGGTGTGGAAGATCACGCCGCGGCGCAGGGTCACGGTGTAGCTCTTGCGGTCGCCGCTCACGGCTACCCTCTCGGCCAGCATCGGCCGGGGCTCGAGCTTGGCGTCGAGAGCGAACAGCCCCTCGTAGATGTTGGACGTGACGTAGCCCGCGGTGAACGAGGTGGTGAACTGCCAGTCGAGGGTCGGCAGCTCGCCCACGAGGGCCACGCGCAGCGAGCCGCCCCGGACCGGTGAGGACGGGCTCTGGGCCGCAGCCGGAGCCCACCCGGCCACGGTCATGATCGAGAGGCCGAGAGCGAGGACAGCGCACATGAGTGAGCGTCGTGTCATGGGATCTCTCCGTATCAGAGTCTGGGCCATTCGGGCGCGACGCGCGCAGCGAGGGTCCCGATCTGCGCGCGCGGGTCGACACCCTGGGGAAAGAGGGCGACCGCCTCCGTCACGCCGGCGGCCTTGTACTCCGCCAGAAGGTCGAGACACTCGCGGGGGGTGCCGGCCACACCGAACCGCCGGGCGAACTCGTCTGGGATTACCTCGTGCGCCGCGCCACCCTTCGCCAGTGAGGCATGAAGGTCGGCAAGAATGGCGAGATCGAACTCACCGAGCTCCGCCACTTGCCGCCAGTGCTCGGGCTCGGGTCCGAAGGAGTGGACGATGAAGAATGCGAGCATCTCCTTCACGGCGCGCCGGGCGCGGGCCCCATCGTCGTCGACGCAGAGCACCAGGTACTGGACCACCCCGAAGCTGTCGAACGAGCGCCCCGCCCGTGCACGGCCCTCCCGGAGGAGCTGTCCAGCGTTCCGAGCATAGGGGGCCGGACACATGACGGACAGGATCACGCCGTCCGCGATCTCACCCGTCTGGACGAGGGAGCGTCGGAACATGGAGGCGACGTAGAGCGGCAGCGAGACGGCCGTGGGGACGAAGTCGAGCTTGACGTCGCTGATCGCGAACTTGCGTCCGGCGTAGGTGCAGCGCTCGCCCGCCAGCAATGCCTGCACGATGGCCACCGAGTCGCGGACGGCGCTGAGCGGTCGCGTGAAGGGGATGCCCTGCTTGGCGATCGGCGGTTCCCAGCTGGCTCCGATGCCGAGCACGGCGCGGCCCTGGGCCAGCTCGCTGACGACGGCGGCATCCATGGCCATCCACACGGGGGGCCGATCGAAGGGATTGACCACCCCGAGGCCGATGCGAATCCGGCTGGTGGCCAGAGCGCAGGCGGCGGCGGTGGGCATGGCTCCTCGGAAGAACGGCTCGTCGGTGAGCCACACGCTCCCGAGCCCCTGCATATCCGCGTATCGCGCGAGATCCACCGCGTGCCGGGTGTCGAGGTCGCCCAGCAAGAGAAAGCCGAGACCGTGTCCAGGGAGAGCGCTCGCCATCAGGCGGTCTCCTGGGGCACGGACGGCGCCACATGGGGGGCCAGCGGGTAGACGAGCTGGCGCTTCACCAGCTTCAAGACGTTGGTGATGGAGACGCCGGTGACGGCCGGGTTTCGACCGATCCCCTCGGAGAGGAATCGGAGCAGCTCGTCGTTGGATCGAAAGACTCCGGTGACGAAGACGTCCGAGCGCCCGGCGGTGATGCCGACGAAGAAGATCTCCGGGAACTCTGCCAGCTCGCCAGCCACGTCGGCGATGCGCTTGGGGGCGACCGAGAGATTGAAGAGAGTCCAGTGCTGAAAGCCCAGACGCAGGGGGTCGGCGAAGGCCTCGAAGTGGAGGATCCCCAGCTCTCGCAGCCGGGCCAGTCGCTTGTGGACCGTCGCTTCTGCCACCGCGAGCGCCTCCGCCACCTGCGCGTAGGATTTCCGGCCGTCCGCCTGCAGCAAGGCAATCATGCGCGTGTCGAGGAGATCGATCTGCGGCGCGCTGGCTCCGTTCACGGCCAGGGGCACACGCTCCAGGTGGCTCCGCGCATGCAGGCGGCTCCGGTCACCGAGCAAGGGGCCCCGCCGCTTGACGACCTTCAGCACGTTGGAGCTGGCCGAGGCCTGGAAGCCCGGCATCTCGGGGAGGTGCGCGGTGAGGAAGGCGAGCAGATCGGCGTTCGAGCGGAAGATCCCGGCCACGAAAAGGTTGTAGTCCCCGGCCGTGATCCCGACGAAGAAGATTTCGGTGAGGCTCGCCAGCCTGGCCGCCGTCGCCTCCAGGCAGGCCAGGTCGACCTTGATCTGGATCAGGCTCCAGTACTGGAAGCCGAGGCGCAGGGGATCGGCAAAGGCGGTGAAGAGCAGGATGCCCTCGCGCTGGAGGCGGGTGACGCGCTTGCGCACGGTTGACTCGGGCAGGCCTAGCTCCTCGGCGATCGCCGTGAATGGCTTCCTGGCGTCGTCCTGGAGGTGGGCGATGATTTCCAGATCCAGGCGCCGCGGCTCGCGCACCAGGCGCGGGACACCCATGGGAGTGCCTACCGCGCCCGGCCGCAGGCCTCGGCGAGGGCGCGTCCGACGAGCACCTGCGCCACCCGCCGGCGGTAGGCGCCGGGCGCGTGGAGGTCCGATGGGGGATCGAGATGCCGGACCGCCTCGGCGGCAGCGGCCTGGAAGCTGGCCGGAGTGGCGGGCTGCCCGCTGAGGGCGCCCTCGGCGGTGGTCGCGCGCACGGGGCGGTCGCCGACAGCACCCAGGGCGATGCGGGCGGTGCGGATGGCGCGGCCCGGAGTCAAGTCGACGAGGACCGCCACCGCCACGAGAGCGAAGTCTCCGGCTCGCTTGCTGAGCTCGAGGAACGCCCACCCACGGGTTTCCGGGAGATCCGGGAACCGGGCCTCGACGAGGATCTCGTCGGCCTCGAGCGCTGTGGCGAAGTAGGACACGAAGAAGTCCGATGCGGACATGGTCCGCCGACCGCGGGGGCTCTCGGCGAGCATCTCTGCTTCGAGACACAGAGCCGCCAGTGGCAGCTCCGCGGCAGGATCGGCATGGGCGAGACTTCCGCAGACTGTTCCCCGGTTGCGGATGCCCGTGTAGCCGATGAACTCGGCGGCGGCGGTCAGCAGCGGACAGCGATCGCGGACGACGGCCGAGCTGAGCTCATGCGTGCGCGCGGTGGCCCCGAAGGCGAGGGCCCCGGGGAGGGGACGCACATAGTCCAGCTCGCGAATCGGATTGATGTCGATCAGGGCGGTCGGGCGCGCGAGACGGAGCTTCAGCATCGGCAATAGGCTCTGGCCCCCAGCCAGGATCTTGGCCTCCGGACCGCCCGCCACCAGAGCCTCGACGGCCTCGTCGACGGAGCGTGCGGCGCGGTAATCGAACACCGGCGGTTTCATTGCTGCCGTGCCCCCTGCGCCTGGTCGATGAGGTCGAGGATGCGGTCCGGGGTGAGGGGCAGGGCCCGGACCCGGATACCCAGAGGAGCGAGGGCGTCGGTCACGGCGTTGGCGAGTGTCGCCATCGGTGCGATGGCGCCCCCCTCCCCGAGCCCCTTGAAGCCGCCGACGGTGTACGGCGACGGCGTGGTCAGATGCAGGACTTCGAGGTTCGGGATCTCCTCGGTCGTCGGCAACAGATACTCCATCAGCGTTTGCGACAGCAGCTGGCCGGTCTCGTCGTAGACGAGATGCTCGAAGAGCGCGCCGCCGATGCCCTGCGCGACTCCCCCGTGCACCTGCCCGTCGACGATGAGCGGATTGATCAGGTTCCCGCAGTCCTCCACGATCAAATAGCGGAGGATCTTGAAGGTCCCCGTCGCGGGATCGACGTCGACGATGGCGGCGTTGATGGAGTTCGTCCACGCACCGGTACCGGGCGGGGCGTCGTAGGCGTCCACGCAGGTGAAGTCGGTCGACGACATTCCCCGGGGAAGCCGCTCGACATGGTGGAAGGCCGCACGAGCGAGCTCGGCCACCGACACCTGCCGGCTCGGAACACCCCTGACCTGGGCGAGCCCGTTCGCGATCTCGATGTCGTGGGGGCTCGCCTCCAGCATGTGGCCCGCGAGCTTCAGCAGCGAGATCTTGACGGTGTCGGCCGCTCGCCACGCCGCCCCGCCCCCGAGCACCGCGCTCCGGCTCGCGAACGTCCCCATGCCGTAGGGAGCTGACGCGGTGTCACCGAACTCGACGCGAACGCTGTCGAGGGGGACCCCCAGCCGTTCGGCCACGATCTGGGCAAAGGTCGTCTCGTGCCCCTGTCCGTGCGAGTGAAGGCTGGATTGCACGGTCACCGTGCCCGACGGGTCGAGAGACACGCGCACGCTGTCGTAGGAGAAGGTGATCGGAGTTCCCCGCTTGATGAACTCGAGGGTATGGCCGGTTTGCTCGATGTAGGCCGCGAAGCCGATGCCGAGATAGCGACCCTGGGCCCGGGCCTGCTGCTGCTCTCGCCGGAACGCCTGATAGTCGATGGCCTTGGCCGCCGTGTCGAGGGACGCCACCAGGCTGGCGCTGTCATACGTGTGTCCGTTGACGTGCTCGTAGGGATAGGCGTCGTCCGGGATGTAGTTCTTCCGGCGAATGTCGACCGGATCCAGCCCAAGCTCGCGGGCGGCATCGTCGAGGGCGCGCTCTATGGTGAAGGCGGCCGCCGGCCGCCCGACCCCGCGATAGGGCCCGATCGGGCACTTGTTGGTGACGACCCCGCGGGTGCGGACCCGGAACGTCGTCACCGCGTAGGGGCCGACGAGCATCGCCCCTGCCTGTCCGACGTCGAGGGCGGCCGACCACGGCCACACCGAATACGCGCCCACGTCGACGACCACGTCGCCGTCGACTGCGAGGATCGTGCCGTCGCGGCGAAATGCGATGCGCACCGTGTGCCGGTGATCGCGCGCGTGGACGGAGGCGGCGAGATGCTCGCGGGTGTCCTCGACCCACTTCACCGGACAGCCCAGGCGCATGGAGAGCGCGGCCACGGCCACCTCTTCCGGGAAGAGATGACCCTTGATGCCGAATCCTCCCCCCACGTCGCGGGCGATGACACGGATGCGGTTCTCGGGGATCTGGAGCAAGTCCGCGAGGCCGGTCCGGAGTAGGTGCGGGATCTGGGTGGCGGAGTAAAAGGTCAGGGTCCGCTGGGCCCGTGAGTAGTCCGCAATGCAGGCGCGGCCCTCTAGCGGGAAGCCGGTGTGACGGTGCATCCGGAACGTGCCCTCGAAGACGTGGTCCGCGGCGCGGAATGCCCCCTCGACGTCGCCGACGCTGTGGCGGCGGTCCACAAAGTAGTTGTCGCGCCAGCCCTCGTGCAGGGGCGGCGTACCGGGATGGGCTGCCTTTTCGAGGTCAACCAGGACGGGCAAGGAGGCATACTCCACGTCGATCACTTCCAGGAGGTCCTCGGCCAGGTAGCGCGTCGGTGCGGCCGCTACCGCGATCGCCTCGCCGACGAACCGCACTCGCGGCCAGGCCAGGACGGGCCAGTCGGGTCCTTTGAATTCCGGAAAGCGCGCGTCGCAGTGGATCGGCTTGACCACGCCCTGGAGGTCGGCACCGATCAGCACTCCCCGGAAACCAGGGTGGCGCTTGGCGCGGTCGACGGAGACGCGCCGTATATCGGCATGCGCGTGCGGGCTCCGCAGGAAGGCGGCGTGCACCATGCGCGGGAGCTCGATGTCGTCCACGAACTGGGTGTCGCCGGTGAGGAAGCGCGGGTCCTCGCGGCGGGTGATGCGCTCTCCGATGAGCTTGGTGGCACCGAGTGTCATCACGCCGCCATGGCCTTGGCCGCGGCGAGGATGGCCTTCACGATGTTCACGTAGCCGGTGCAGCGGCACACGTTGCCGGTCATGGCGCGCCGCACCTCGGCTTCCGTGGGGCGAGGGTTACGCTGAAGAAGCTCACAGGCCGTCAGCAGCATGCCCGGCGTGCAGAACCCGCACTGCAGACCGTGTTCGTCCCAGAACGCCTGCTGTAACGGATGTAGCTCTCCGTCCCGCGCGAGCCCCTCGACGGTGAGCACGCTCTCGCCGTCGGCCTGGACGGCCAGCATGAGGCACGAGCGGACCGAGCGCCCGCCGACGAGCACCGTGCAGGCACCACAGATTCCATGCTCGCAGGCTACCCGGACTCCCTTAAGACCCAGTTCCTCCCGGAGGAAATCAGAGAGGAGGCGACGGGGCTCCACCTGCGCTTCGCGGTCGATTCCGTTCACCGTGAGGTTGACGGGGATCATGACCTGATTCTCACCCTGGAGCTCGTGGCGCAAATCCATGAGGATGCGCGTGAACACCACGGCCGGCAAGGCCTCCGAATCCGGAAGAATGGTGCCGTCGGGCCGGCGCAGGACGTGGGTGATGGTCTCCGACCCCGTCCCGAGCAAGGCGCGGCGCACGGCCGGATTTTGAAGGACCTTGGCCCGCAGCGCGAGGCGGGCAATCTCGTGATGCTCCGCGCTTCCGGTCCTGATGATGCGGCCGTTCCAGCTGATCTCCGCGACGGTGCCGGCGCGCTGTCCGGCTCGCTTGGCGTCCTCGCCCCACAGCGCGAAAGTCTGTCGTCGCTCGGGCGAATCCGGGGCCCACTTGAGCCCTTGCCAGAAACCTTCGAACGATGCGAACCGAGTGTCCCAGGCGACAAACGGGGTGTGTGCAAAGTTCGCCAGGAGCCGAGCCTCTGGCGAGCGCTCGAAGGAGGAGACGTTGAAGGCCACTTTCCGCTTGACTTACCCCGAACCGGGATGCAGTGTCAAGGCGGTTCGGAATATTTAGTCTCGTATCAGCCGAAACATCCTCGTGATGACTCGTTGATGGGCAACATATCGGCATGGCGTGAGGTTGACCGGGACATGGCAGGCGTGAAATTCGGCATCGTGCTGCCCACCTTTCACGGCGGCGCCTACCTCGACAACAACCCGACCATGGCGCGCCTGATCGAGTTTGCCCAGCGCTCGGAAGCGCTGGGATTCGACGGCCTCTGGGTGATCGACCACTTGGTCGTGGCTCCTCCCATTTACCAAACAGCCTGGCTGGAGCCGCTGAGCGTGCTGTCGGCGATGGCCAGCGTCACATCGCGGATACGCCTCGGGACCTCGATCCTCGTGCTCCCCATCCGGACACCCGCGATCCTGGCGAAGACCCTGGGCACGATGGACTACCTCTCGGGCGGGCGCATGACCCTCGGCGTCGGGGTGGGCTGGTGGGACCAGGAGTTCGAGGTGTGCGGAGTGCCCAAGCGAGAGCGCGGGCGGCGCACCGAGGAGTACCTCGAGATTCTCGACGCTCTCTGGCGCGGCCCGAATGCGACCTACCACGGGCCAGCCTGCTCGTTCCGCGACGTGACCATGAGTCCCTTGCCTGTCCAGCGACCCCGCCTGCCCATCTGGGTGGCAGGGGGGAGCGCCACCGGTCATGCGCAGACGGTCTACTCGCCCCAGACCGAGCGCGTGCTGCGCCGCATCGCCAAGTACGGCGACGGGTGGATCGCACGAGCGGTCACCAGCCCGGAGCTGATGGCCCAGGACTGGAAAGCCCTGATGTCGTTCGCGGGCGAGGTCGGGCGCGAACCTTCGGAGTTCACGTTCGCCCACATCAATTTCGTGTTCCTCACGGCCGAGCGAGATCGTGCGAAGGAGGAAGCGCGGCAGCGCTTTGCGAAGATCTCCAGCCTGCCCTTCGAGGACATCAAGGCCGAGTACCTGGTGGGGACGAGGGCCGAGGTCCTGGAGCGTCTGGACAGGCTGGTCGAGGTCGGGGTGCGCTACTTCATCCTCTGGCCCACTGGCTTCGACTACCCGCTCCTGGACTTCCTGGCCGAGCATGTAGTGCCTCGATACACGCGCACCGATGCGTAGTCGTCGTCGGAACTGGTGGCGACCCGAGAAGTCCTGTCGGGCGGAGTCGCGGACGTCCCCGGCGGCGCAGGGTAGGACAATCAAGAGGGAGGGGCCCGTGAAGAGCACAGCATCGGGGGGTACGGTAAGCCGCAGGGCATTCATCTACGGTCTGGCCCCGGTATCGATCGTGCTGGGCACGGGCTTGACCCCGCAACCCGTGGCGGGCCAGAAACCTGAACCGATGACGGTCCGATGGGGCGGGACGACGTCGATCGAACTGCAGACGCCCCTCTACGTGGCACTGAACCATGGGTTCCTGGCGGAGGAGGGGCTCAAGGTCGACGGGGTGATGCTTGCCCCGGGTCCACGCGTCCGGGAAGCGCTGGCGGCGAACGAGCTCGACTTCGGCGACGTCGGAACGTTCACCTACATCGTTGGCCGCCGAGTCGGACTGCCCCAGCGCATCGTCTTCGAGTACTACTCCAAGGAGATCTTCAGTCTCTTCGTGCCGGCCAAGTTTCAGTCCCAGATCAAGTCGGTCGCCGATCTCAAGGGCAAGTCAGTCGCGGTCACGGCCCAGGGAGCCTCGACCCACATGGCCGGTCTCTCCTTCGTGCGCAAGGCCGGTCTGAAGGACGCCGACGTGAAGTTCGTCGGCCTGCAGTCCGGCGACCCGGCCGTCTGGATCACCGCGTTCGAGCAGGGGACTTTCGAGGGCGGGATCGTGTGGGAGCCCATCTCGACCTACCTCATCGATCGCAAGGCCGGTGTGCCCCTGGTCGACGTGCGGGACCGTGAGGCCCACGACAAGTGGGTGGGCAAGTCCGCGGCATCCATGGTCCTCTCGGTCAATGAAGATCTGATCGCGAAGAAGCCGGAGGTGATCCAGAAGGCCGTCCGGGCGCTGCGGAAGGCCCTCGCCTACATTCGCAGCCACTCCGCCGCCGAGGTGGCGGCGGCCGCCGCCCCGAACTTCAAGATGGAGCCGGCGCTGCTGGCGCGGATCCTCGAACCCATCAAGGGCAACTTCAGCCCCGATGGCCGGATCAGCCGTAGCGGCATCGCGGTGGAGGTCGATCTGGCCCTGGCCGGTGGCGTCCTGAAGCAGCGTCTGTCGTTCGAGGAGATGGTCGACACGCGCTTCGCGGGCAGCACGGACTGAGCGGGCGCGGAGCCTCGTCCGGGGGACTCCGGGACGCCGTGCACGCGCCGCTTGCCCAGGGCTCGCGGTCCAAGATCATTCTGAATTCCGTCTCCGCGAGCTACACGCGTCAGCGCCCGGGGGCGATGGCCGAGACGGTCGAGGTCCTGCGTGATGTCAGCCTCACCGTTGAGGAGGGCGAGTTCATCTCGATCGTCGGCCCCAGTGGCTGTGGCAAGTCGACGATCCTCAACGTGGTGGCGGGCCTGTGGGACCCCGAGGACGGACCCCTCACCGGCAAGGTCAGCGTGCTCCACCGGGATCCCCGACGTCCGCTCGGCTACATCCTCCAGCGGGACACGCTGTTTCCCTGGCGAACCCTGCTCCAGAACGTGGCCTTCGGGCTCCAGCTCGGGGGGATGTCCAGGGCG
>Ga0187893_10004913_pt1 | contig 24732 bp, 18 predicted proteins | sample MA1701074metaG_FD_139574 | JGI IMG/M metagenome (GOLD analysis project Ga0187893, IMG submission 139574) | White microbial mat communities from a basaltic lava cave in the Kipuka Kanohina Cave System on the Island of Hawaii, USA - MA170107-4 metaG ... | reverse complement strand
GGGGGAGACTCGTCGTCGACGAAGTCGTCGTCGTCCATCACCTCGAGGCCAACCTGGGCCAGGACGTCGAGCTCGCGCCGGACCAGCGGCCAGGGCAGCTCGCCCTGCTCCTCGCCGGTCTCACGACCCCGGGTCACCACCACGAGGCGCCCCCCGGGAGCGACGGTGGCGGCAAGCGCTCGCAGGGCGGCCGGGCGCAGGGCCGGGGGCAGCACCTGGAGCGTGTAGGCCTCGATCACGAGGTCGAAGCGCCGCCACCAGGCACCGTCGAGGGCCAGCAGGTCGGCGACCACGTAGTCCACGGACGAGGTGGGGAAGCGCTCCCGGGCGCCAGCGACGGCGCTGGGGGCGATGTCGAAGGCCGTCACCGTGGCCCCCGGCCGGCGGGCGGCGAGCCACTCGGCGTCGTCACCCAGGCCGCACCCCACGACGAGGGCATGACCGAACGCCGGCGCCGCCTCCGCGAACCAGGCGGCCACGTGGGGGTTGGGCCTGCCGTCGGCCCACGGCAGCGCAGCCTCCCCGGCCCGGGCCTCCCGGTAGAGGGTCTCGAACCACCCCGTCGGGTCACCGCTGCGCTCGGCCCGGGCGGCGAGCTCCCGGGCCCGCTCGCGGGTCACGGCGCTCGGGTCCGGGCCCGTCGGGGGGCTTCGCCGGGCCGACGCCGGACCGCGCACCTGGGCGGGGACCCGGGCCGGACGGCCCTACCCGTCGAGGGTGACGGCGCCGGCATCGAAGGTGCCGAAGGCGTTCATCTCCAGGCCCCGCACCCGCTCGGCCGTCACCGTGTGGGTCTCGAGCTGGGCGATGGGGATGACCGGCACCTGGTCGAGCACGAGGCGCTCGGCCTCGGCGTAGAGCTCGGACCGGGCCTGGGGGTCGGCGGTGGCCCGGGCCCGGGCGACGAGCTCGTCGAGGGGGATGGAGGCGAACTTCGTGACGTTGTCGTCGCTGCCTGAGGTGAAGAGGGGGCTGAGCACGGCGTCGGCCGTGGGCGAGGGGGCGATCCAGGCCAGACGGAAGACCTCCTGCTCCCCGGTGAGCACGAACTGGAGGTACTCGGTGAACGAGTGGGGCCGCAGCGCCACCGGGATGCCCACCGCCTCGAGGTCGGCCTCCATGGCCGTGACGAGGGCGCTCTGCACGGGATCCTGGTCGTAGTCGATGACCACCTCGGGCACCGGCCCGTCGCCGAAGGTCTGGGCCAGCAGGTCCCGGGCCTTCGCCGGGTCGTAGGCGCACCGGGCGCCACAGGCGTCGGGCACGTGGCCGGGGAAGCCCTCGGGGACCAGGCTCGACGTGGGCCGCACCCGCTGGCCGTAGACCTCCCGCACGAGGGCGCCCCGATCGACGGCAGCCACGATGGCCTCCCGGAACCGCACGTCGGCGTACTTGGGGTTGGCGAGGTTGAACCCGTAGTAGAGCTGGGCCGGGTAGGGCCGGAAGGCCCCGTCACCCCGCTCGGCCACCACCTCGGCCACCCGCTCGGCGGGTACCGAGGCCCAGTCGAGCCGGCCCCGGAGGAAAGCGGCATAGGGCGCCTGGGCGGTGTCGCTGAGGTACACCTCGACCCCGTCGAGGGCCACGTCGTCCCGACCCGGGGCCCGGACGAGGCGGATGACGTCGGCGCTGCGAGACCGGAGGGCAAAGGGGCCGGTGCCCACCGGGCGCTCGGCGAAGGGGGGGTCGTTGCGCTCGACCACCTCGCCGGGGACGATGCCGTAGGCGGGTTGGCCGACCACGGCCGGGAAGGTGGCCATGGGCCGGGTGAGGGTGAAGCGGACGGTGCGCTCGTCCGGCAGGGTGAGGCCCACGAGCACGCCGATGTCGCCCCGCTGGAGCTCCTCGTAGCCGGCGATGACCGAGAGGTCGCCCGAGGCCCCCGAGCCCGACTTGGGGGCCACGATGCGATCGAAGGTGTACTTCACGTCCGCCGAGCTCACCGGCCGCCCGTTGGCGAACCGGGCCTGGGGGTCGATGGAGAAGTCCCACTGGGTGAGCTCGGGGTTCGACGTCCAGGCTTCGGCCACCGCCGGCACCACCTCGAGGGTCTCGGGGTCGTAGCCGGTGAGGCTGTCGAAGAGCTGGTCGACGATGACGAGCTCGGCCGGGAACTGGGCGAAGGCGGGGTCGAGGGTCTTGGGCCGCTCCAGGCCGATGCGCAGGACGCCTTCGGGGGCCCGGGTGCCCTCGGACCCACCGGTGACCGAGCAGGCCGTGGCCACCAGCGCCACCACCACCGAGGCCAGGACGCCGCGCCGCCAACCGGCCCGCCGAGGCCCCGGGGAACGACGGATGGCCAACTACTGGAGTCGGATGGCCAGGATCGTGGTCGTGAAGGAGAAGACCACCAGGATGGCCACGGTGATCCGGTCGAGGTTGCGCTCGACGACGGTCGAGCCGGTCGACGCCCCGCCGGCGCCCCCGAACATGTCCGACAGGCCGCCCCCCCTCCCGCTGTGGAGGAGGATGAGCACGACGAGCAGGGTGGACACGATGACGTGCACGACCACCACGAGCGCGGTGAGCATGGCGTGGAGGCTACCCGAGCGTGGGGTCCCTCAGCCCTCGGCCTCCCGGTACTGGACGATGAGGGCGAACTCGTCGGGATCGAGGCTGGCCCCGCCGACGAGGGCACCGTCGATGTCGGGCTGGGCCATGAGCTCGGCAGCGTTCGAGGACTTCACCGAGCCCCCGTACTGGATGCGCACCCGCCCTGCCACCCCGGGGCCCTGGACCTCGCCCACCACCCGGCGCACGAGGCCGATGGTGGCCTGGGCGTCCTCGGGCGTGGCCGTCCGGCCGGTGCCGATGGCCCAGATGGGCTCGTAGGCGATGACGAGGGAGGCGGCCTGCTCGGCGGGCAGGTCCCCCAGGGCGGCCCGGACCTGGCCGGCGACCTTGGCCTCGGTGGTGCCCGCCTCGCGCTCGGCCAGGGTCTCGCCCACGCACACGATGGGCGTCATCCCCGCCGCCACCACCGCCTCGAGCTTGCGCCGAACGACGTCGTCGGTCTCACCGAAGAGCTCTCGGCGCTCGGAGTGGCCCACGATGCAGTACGCCACGCCGAGCTTGGCCAGCATGGTGGGGCTGACCTCGCCGGTGTAGGCGCCGTGGGTCTCGGTGTGGCAGTTCTGGGCGCCCAGGGCGATGGGGACGTCGTCGGCGTCGAGGAGGGTCTGGATGGAGCGGAGGTTGGTGAACGGCGGGTGCACCGAGACGTCCACGGCCTCGTAGTCGTCCCGGGTGAGCCGGAACGAGAGCTTCTGCACCACCTGGATGGCCTCGAGGTGGTTGTGGTGCATCTTCCAGTTGCCGCTGATGAGCGGCTTGCGAGTGGGCGGCGTGTCCTCAGGCATGCACGCTCTCCCGGAGGGCGGCGAGGCCGGGTAGGTCGCCCTTCTCGATGAGCTCGAGGGAGGCTCCGCCCCCGGTGGACAGGTGGTTCACCTCGCCGTCGAGGCCGAACTTCGCCATGGCCGCGGCGCTGTCGCCCCCGCCCACCACGGTGAAGGCCGTGGTGGAGGCCACGGCCTGGGCCAGCCGGCGGGTGCCGGCCGCGAACCGGGGGTCCTCGAAGACGCCCATGGGCCCGTTCCACAGCACCGTGCCCGCCGCCGCCACCTCGGCGGCGAAGGCCTCGGCCGAGGCGGGGCCGATGTCGAGGCCCTTCCACCCGGTGGGGATGTCGCCGGCCAGGGTGCGGACCTCGGCGTCGTCGGGGCCGAGGGCCACGACGTCGGCGGGCACGAGGATCCGCCGGCCCGATCCGAGGAGGCGGCGGCACTCCTCCACCCGGTCGGGCTCGAGCAGCGACGCCCCCACCTCGTGGCCCCGGGCGGCGAGGAAGGTGAAGGCCATGCCGCCCCCGATGACGAGGGTGTCGACCCGCTCGAGCAGGGCGTTGATCACGGCCAGCTTGTCGCTCACCTTGGCCCCGCCGAGCACCCCCACGAAGGGCTTGGCCGGTCCCGACAGGAGGCCCTCCAGCACCTCGACCTCCCGGCCGAGGAGGCGGCCGGCGGCCGACGGCAGCCGCCGGGGCGGCCCCACCACCGAGGCATGGGCCCGGTGGCAGGCGCCGAAGGCGTCGTTCACGTAGAGGTCGCGGCCCTCGACGAGGCGCTCGACGAAGGCGGGGTCGTTGGCCGTCTCGCCCGGGTCGAAGCGCAGGTTCTCGAGGAGGTTCACCCCCGGAGCCAGGTCGGCCAGGCGCTGGCGGACGGCGTCCATGGCGAAGGCGGGGTCGGGCCGGCCCTGGGGGCGGCCGAGGTGGCTGCAGGCGTCGACGGTGGCCCCCCGGTCGGTGAGCCAGGTGATGGTCGGCAGCGCGGCCCGGATGCGGCGGTCGTCGTCGATGGCGCCGTTCGTCATGGGGACGTTGAAGTCGACCCGGAGCAGGACCCGCTTGCCCGCCGGATCGGGCAGGTCCTCGAGGGTGGGGACCCTCACGCCTGGTTGGCGGCGCCGACCTTGAGGGTGAGGTCGACCAGGCGGTTGGAGTAGCCCCACTCGTTGTCGTACCAGCCGGCGACCTTCACGAGCTCGCCCATGGTCATGGTCATCGTCGAGTCGAAGATGCACGATGCCGGGTTGCCCACGATGTCGGAGGACACGATGGGGTCGACCGAGTACTCGAGCACGCCGGCCAGGTCGCCGGCGGCGGCCTTCTCGAAGGCGTCGTTGACCTCGTCGACCGACACCTCCCGATCGAGGATGACGGTGAAGTCGGTGATGGAGCCCACGGGGATGGGCACCCGCAGGGCGGTGCCGTCGAGGCGACCGGCCATGGACTCCATGACGAGGCTCGTAGCCCGGGCCGCTCCGGTGGAGGCAGGCACGATGTTGATGGCCGCCGACCGGCCCCGGCGCAGGTCCTTGTGCTGGAGGTCGAGGAGGTTCTGGTCGTTCGTCATGGCGTGGACGGTGGTCATGAGGCCCTTGCTCACCCCGAAGGCGTCGTCGAGCACCTTCACGAGGGGGACGAAGCAGTTCGTGGTGCACGAGGCGTTCGACACCACCGTGTGCCGGGCCGGGTCGAAGGTGCCGTCGTTCACGCCCATGACGAAGGTGGCGTCGACCCCGGTGGCGGGGGCGGAGATGATGACCCGCGGAGCCCCGCCGTCGATGTGGCCGGCGGCCTTGTCCCGGTCGGTGAAGAAGCCGGTGGACTCCACGACCACGTCGACGCCCAGGTCACCCCAGGGAAGCTTGGCCGGCTCCCGCTCGGAGAGCACCTTGAAGGCCGTGCCGCCCACGTCGATGCCATCGTCGGTAGCGGCGACCTCGTCGTCGAGGCGGCCGAGCACCGAGTCGTAGCGCAGGAGGTGGGCGAGGGTGGCCGGCGAGGTGAGGTCGTTCACGGCGACCACGTCGAGGTCGGCGCCTCGCCTTCGAGCTGCTCGGAAGAAGTTCCGCCCGATCCGACCGAACCCGTTGATGCCCACACGGACAGCCATGAACTCCACCCCTTTGTCGGCGCGACTCTTGCAGGCTTCTTAGTCGCGAGCGGCCAGATGGGCAAGGGCCAGGCCGAGGCGGCCGGGGTGGTGAGAGGCGCCGGTGCCGTTGGCCACCGGGTGCTCGGCCACGGCCACCGCCGGGCGACCGAGGGGCAGGGTCCGGGGGTCGCACACCACCACGTCGGGCTCGATCCCGTGGTCGAGGAGCGCCTCGACGTGGGCGGCGACGTCGTAGCCCGCCGTCTCCGGGTCCTGGGGCCGGAGGTTGCAGACGTAGACCTTGCGGGCGGCGCTGGCGGCCAGGGCCCGGCGCACGGCGGGGGCCACGGCGGCGGCCAGCACGCTCGTGTAGAGCGATCCCGGCCCCAACACCACCTGGTCGGCGGCGGCGATGGCCTCGGCTACGCCGGGCGCGGTGACGGCGTCGGCGGGCTCCACGGCGATGCGCCGGATCCCCGCGCTCGAGGCCACGGCCACCTGGCCGGTGACCGTTCGCCGCCGTCCCCCGCCGGCCTCGACCTCGGCGGTGAGCCGCACCGGGGCGGCGGTGGCGGGGAACACGGGCCCCAGCGCCCCCAGGAGGCGGCCCACCTCGTCGAGGGCCCGCTGGAAGTCGCCGCAGGCCCGGGCCAGGCCGGCGATGAGGAGGTTGCCCAGGGCGTGGCCGTCGAGCGCACCGGCGTCGAAGCGGTGCTCGAGGGCCTCGGCCCACAGGCCGGGCTCGGCGGCCAGGGCGACGAGGCACCGCCTGAGGTCCCCCGGAGGGGGGAGGGCCAGCTCCTGGCGGAGCCGGCCGCTCGACCCGCCGTCGTCGGCCACGGTCACCACGGCGGCGACGGCGCCGGCGTAGGAGCGTGCGGCGGTGAGGCTGGCGGCGAGGCCGTGCCCGCCCCCCAGGGCCACCACCCGGGGTCCGCCGGGGGCCAGGCCGGGGCTCACGGCGTCCCGCCCGCCCCCGGGGCCGGGCGCCGGTCGAGGTCGCGGTGGGAGACGGTGGGCTCGTAGCCCCTCCGGCGCAGCTCGCTGGCCAGCGCCTCGGCCACCACCACCGACCGGTGCACCCCCCCGGTGCAGCCCACGCCGATGGTGAGGAAGGCCTTGTGCTCCCGCTCGAAGCCCGGGAGCAGCAGGTCGAGGATCCCACCCAGGCGGTCGAGGAAGGCCCGGGCGTCGGCCTGGTCGAGCACGTACCGGCGCACCGCCTCGTCGAGGCCGGTGAGGGGCCGAAGGTCCTCCACCCAGTGGGGGTTGGCGAGGAAGCGGCAGTCGAGCACCACGTCGGCGTCCCGGGGCAGCCCGTGCTTGTAGCCGAAGGAGGTGATCCCCACCGCCAGGGCCCCGGCCCCGGGCCCGGCGAAGAGCTCGTGGAGGCGGTCCCGAAGCTCGTGGACGTTGAGGCCGCTCGTGTCCACCACGAGGTCGGCGGCCGACTTCACCGCCTCGAGCACCTCCCGCTCTCGAGCGATGGCGTCGGCCACCCCCTCCCCCCCGCCCAGGGGATGGCGGCGCCGGGTGTCCTCGAACCGGCGCACGAGCACCTCGTCGCTCGCCTCGAGGAAGAGCACCCGCACGACCCGGGCCACGGTCCGCAGCTCGTCGAGGGCTCCCTCGAGCTCGTCGAGGTACTGGTTCGTCCCCACCACGAGGGCCACCCGCTCGGTGGTGGAGCCGGGGGATTGCACGAGCTCGGCCACCTTGGCGATCATCGCCGGGGGGAGGTTGTCGATGACGAACCAGCCGAGGTCCTCGAAGGTGTCCGCCGCCCGGGACCTCCCCGCCCCCGAGAGCCCGGTGATGATGACGAACTCGCTCACCCGGGCTCTCCCTCACGGCGGGGGCCGGGCTCTCCCTCACGGCGGGGGCCGGGCTCTCCCTCACGGCGGGGGCCGGGCCGCTCGGCCAGGAGCACGAGGAGGCGGGGGATGGTGGCGGCCTCGGCGTACTCGGGGGCCCGGGCCAGGAAGCCCGGGGGCGGGGCGGGCTCGTCCAGGTCCACGACCACGAGGCCGGCGGCGGCGAGGGCGTGCACGTAGCGGGACAGGGGCCGGTGGAAGAAGGCCAGGAACACGCCCACCTCCACCTCCTCCTCGACCCGGGCCTCCACGAGGTAGGGGCCCACCCGCCAGTACTGCTCGTCGAGCACGTGGTCGTCGATCCAGCCCGATCCGGGCGTCTGGAGCAGGGGGTGGTTGAGCAGGAGGAGGAAGCGCCCCCCCGGGGCCAGCACCCGGGCCACCTCGGCGATGGCGGCCGCGTAGGCCTCGACGTGCTCGAGCACGAGGCAGGCCACCACCCCGTCGAAGGCGCCCCCGGCGAAGGGCAGGGCGTGGGCCGAGGCCCGGGCCAGGACCGGCCCCCCGCCCCGGCGGGCGGCCTCGTCGAGCTGGGCCACCGAGAGGTCGGTGCCCACCACCCGGGCACCCCCGGCGGCGAGCACCCGGGCCACCTGGCCCTCGCCCGTCCCCACGTCGAGGACCCGCCCGGCCCCGGCCAGGTGGGCGGCGGCGAGGGGCAGGATCTGCTCGACGTACTCGGCGTCGGCGCCCTCGGTGAAGCCCTCCTGCCACCAGCCGGCGTGGCGCTCCCAGGGGTCGGGGTCGACCGCCGGCGGGGGCGAGGGCCGGGTCACGAGGCGACCGAGGCGGGGCGGTGGAGGCGGTCGTGGAGGGCCCGGGCCACGGCGTCGGGCAGCCACCGCAGCGCCCGGAGGTCCTCCTCGGAGGCGGCCCGGATCCCGGCCATGCCCCCGAGCTCGGCCACGAGCCGCTTGCGGCGGGCAGGGCCGAGCCCGGGCACGTCGTCGAGCACGCTGGCGGTCATGCGCCGGCCCCGGAGCTGGCGGTGGTAGGTCACGGCGAAGCGGTGGGCCTCGTCGCGCACCCGCTGGAGCAGGTAGAGAGCCTCGGAGCTGCGGGGGATGCGCACGGGCTCGGGGCGCCCGGGCACGTAGACCTCCTCGAAGCGCTTGGCCAGGGCGGCGAGGGCGATCTCGCCGGTCAGGCCCAGGGCCTCGACCACCCGCACAGCGACGTCGAGCTGGAGCCGGCCACCGTCGACCACGAGGAGGTTGGGCGGGTAGGCGAACCTCGTCGGGCGATCGGCGACCGGGGCGTCCCGCTCGGCCCGGAGGGCCTCGAGCCGGCGGGTGAGCACCTCCTCCATGGCCCCCAGGTCGTCGCGCACCCGGGCCTCGCGGATCTTGAACCGCCGGTAGTGGGCCTTGGCCGGCAGGGCGTCCTCGAAGACGACCATGGAGCCCACGTAGTCGGAGCCCTGGATGTGGCTCATGTCGAAGCACTCGATGCGCAGGGGGGCGTCCTCCAACCCCAGGGCGTCCTGGAGGGATCGCAGGGCCCGGGCCCGGGCGTTGTGGTCCGAGGCCCTCCGGAGCCGGTGGCGAGCGAGCTCCTCGGCGGCATTGGCCGTGACGGTCTCGAGCAGCGCCCGCTTGTCCCCTCGCCGGGGTACCCGGATCTCCACCGCCGCACCCCGCAGGCCGGTGAGCCACCGGGTGTAGAGGTCGGCGTCGTCGGGCTCGTCGGGCACGAGCACCCGGCGGGGCACCCCGGCGGCGGGTGGCTCGCCGTAGAGGCCCTCGAGCACCCGGCCCACGAGCTCGGCCCGGGTGAGGTCCTCGGCCTTGTCGACCACGAAGCCCTTGCGCCCCAGCACCCGACCGCGGCGCACGTGGAAGACCTGCACGGCGGCCTCGAGCTCGTCTTCGGCCAGGCCCACCACGTCGAGGTCCTCGGGTCGCTCGGTGACCATGACCTGGCGCTCCACCGCCTTGCGCACGCTGGCCAGCCGGTCCCGCAGCCGGGCGGCCCGCTCGAAGTCCAGCTCGTCGGACGCCCGCCGCATCTCGTCGTCGAGGCGGGCCACCACCGGCTCGGTGTTGCCCTCGAGGAAGTCGGCGAGCTCGCCGACGAGCTCGTCGTAGCGGGATCGGGACACCTCGCCGACGCAGGGGCCCGAGCACTTCTCGATGTGGAAGAGCAGGCAGGGCCGGCCCAGCCGCTCGTGGTGGGCGAGCTTGCGGTCCGAGCACGTGCGGATGGGGAACGTGCGCAGGAGCAGGTCGAGCGTCTGGCGGATGGCGTAGGCGTGGCCGAAGGGGCCGAAGTAGCGCGTGCCCTTGCGCTTGCGACCCCGCACGACCATGGCCCGGGGCCAGGGATCGGAGAGGGTGAGGGCGAGGAACGGGTAGCTCTTGTCGTCGCGCAGGCGGACGTTGAACCGGGGCCGGTGGGTCTTGATGAGGTTGTACTCGAGCATGAGGGCCTCGACGTCGTTGCGGACCTGGATCCACTCCACCGAGGCGGCGGCGGCCACCATCTGGGCGGTGCGGGGCGCCAGGGTGGCAGGGTTCACGAAGTAGTTGGCCAGCCGGCTGCGCAGCGACCTGGCTTTCCCCACGTAGATGATCCGCCCGTCGGCGTCCCGGAACTGGTACGAGCCGGGGGCGTCGGGGATGCTGGCCGGGGAGGGGCGCTCGAGCACGTCCCCATGGTACGGAGCCCGGGGATCCAGCAGGGAGGGTGTGGGCCCCTCGCCAGCCATCGCCACCGGGCCCCCCGGGGAGGATTTGGGCTCGGTCGGGCCGGGTAGCCTGGCCTCGGACCTGGGGAGGACTGCGATGCGATCGTTGGCGTGGACTCGACGCTGGGGGAGCCGGGCAGTGGTGGGGATCGTGGCCTTGGCCGTGGCCTGCGGGGGCGGGACGAAGACGGTCTCGGCCTCGGCCTTCGCCAAGGGCTTCTGTGGCACGGTGACCGACTGGATGGACGCCGTGGAGCAGCGCTCCAACGAGCTCGAGTCCACCCTCGGCGACGTCCAGGCCGACCTCGGCGACGAGCCCTCCGACGAGCGGGCCCGAGCGGCGGTCGACGAGGTGCGCCGGACGGTGGTGCGGGGCCTGGAGACGTTCCGCGACGAGACCGGCGACGTGGTCGGCGAGCTCGACGACGTGGGCAACCCCGACATCGAGGGTGGCGAGCAGCTCGTCGACGACGTGCAGGCCATCTTCGCCCAGGCCGAGGAGGCCGTGGACGGCTACATCGACGAGGTCGATGCCCTCGACACCGAGGACCCCGAGACCGTGGTGCGGGGCTTCGTCGACGTGAACACTGAGATCGACCGGGAGCTGGGGAGCATCTTCGGGGAGTTCGCGGAGCTGCCGGACCGGTACCCGAGCGAGCAGCTCACGGCCGCCTTCGACAACGAGCCGGCCTGCGCCCCCTTCGAGGGGTAGGGCTCCGGGCCGGGCGGCGACCACCCCGGCCCGAACCCCGGCCGGGCCCGGGCCGGGGTGGAGTGTCGTCCGAGGCGGTACCATGGCGCCACGCCGGCCTGGCACTCCGGCGACACATCGGTCCCGAGGCCGACAACCCCGCGGATGGGCGACCAGGCTGTCCCCGCCGGCCACGATCGGGACCTCCATGGGAGGAAGCTCCTATGTTCCGAATCCAGCCGGCGCTGCCCGAGCGCTACACCACGGTGCCCCAGGACGAGCTCGCCACCTGGATCGCCGGGGCCAAGGCCGCCCTCGGCCCCGAGCTCCTGGTCCTCGGCCACCACTACCAGCGTGACGAGGTGATGCGCTGGGCCGACGCCCGGGGGGACTCCTACGGCCTCTCCCGGCTGGCGGCCGAGCGTCACGACGCCCGCTACGTCGTGTTCTGCGGCGTCCACTTCATGGCGGAATCCGCGGACATCCTCACCGCCGAACACCAGGCGGTGGTGCTCCCCGACCTCAACGCCGGCTGCTCGATGGCCGACATGGCCCACCTCGACGACGTGGCCGCCGCCTGGGACGAGCTCGGTGCCGTCACCGACCTCGACGAGGTCGTCCCCGTCACCTACATGAACTCCTCGGCCGCCCTCAAGGCCTTCGTGGGCGCTCGCGGCGGTGCCGTGTGCACGTCGTCGAACGCCGACAAGGTCCTGGGCTGGGCCCTCCAACGGGGCCGCCAGGTCCTCTTCTTCCCCGACCAGCACCTCGGCCGCAACACCGGCCTGGCCCTGGGCCACCCCCTCGAGGCCATGGCGGTGTGGGACCCCAAGCGCGACCTCGGCGGCCTCGACGAGGCCACGGCGAAGTCCTCGACGTTCCTGCTCTGGAAGGGCCACTGCTCGGTCCACCAGCGCTTCACCGTCGAGCAGATCGACGAGTTTCGCCGCCGCCACCCCGACGGCGTCGTCATCGTGCACCCCGAGTGCTCCCACGACGTGGTGGCTGCCGCCGACGAGGTGGGCTCCACCGAGCGCATCCTCGCCGCCGTCGGCGCGGCGCCGGCCGGGTCCGTGGTGGCGGTGGGCACCGAGATCCACCTCGTCCACCGCCTGGCCGCCGAGCACCCCCACCTCAGCGTGGAGTCCCTCGATCCCGTGGTGTGCCCGTGCTCGACGATGTTCCGCATCGACCAGGCCCACCTCGCCTGGTGCCTCGAGAACCTCGTGGCTGGCACGGTCGTGAACCAGGTCACCGTCGACGAGGGCACCGCCACCTCGGCCCGGGTCGCCCTCGAGCGGATGCTGGAGCTGGCGTGAGCTCCGCCCCCGACATCACCCTCGTCGCCGTGACCTTCGGCGACCCCGACCTCGCCGTGCGCACCGGTACCGGGCTCGAGGCGGCGCAGCGTTCGGTGGGCAGCCCCCCGGTGGAGCTCGTGCTCGCCGCCGTGGGCGACGACGGGTCGGCGGCGGCCAAGACCATCGCCGAGCGGGCCGCCCCCGCCGGCCTCGAGGCCCGGGTGCTCGAGCTCCCCGCCGGCACCGGCTACGTGGCCGCGGCCAACGCCGGGGTGGCGGCGGCCACCGGGGACATCGTCGTGTGCACCCGGCCCGAGGTGAGCTTCCACCAGCGGTTCCTCCGCCGGCTCCGGGTGGAGGCCGCTGAGTCCTGGGACCTCCTGGCCCCGGCCGTGCGCGAGGGGGAGGGGGGCAAGGTCCCCACCGGGGCCACCCACCGGGGCCGGGCCCTGCGCCTCGTGCCCGATGCCACCCAGCCCAAGCAGGCCCAGACGGTGGCCGCCGGCAACGGCGCCTGCGTCATCGTCCGCCGCCCGGTGCTCGACCGCCGGGTGCAGCTCGCCGGGGGCCTCTTCGAGGAGGCCTTCGAGGCCGGGGCCGAGGACCTCGACCTCTTCTGGTGGGCCGAGCGCCAGGGCCTGCTCGTGCGCTTCGTGCCCAACCTCATCGTCGGCAACGCCGTGGGCCAGGAGGTCGACGTGGTCGCCGACATCCAGCGCCGGGCCATGGCCGACTACCGGGTAGCGGCCTGGCGCCACGCCGCCGCCCCCCGGGAGTGGTGGGCGTGGGTGCTCGGCGAGGGCGCCGCTCTCGGCGAGGTGGTCGTGGCCCACCGCCTCGACGGGCTGCGGCGCTACGCCGTCTCCTGGGCCGACTCGCTGCGGGTCACGCGGCGGATCCGCCGCCGCCGCGGGGCCCTCCGGGCCTAGCCGCCCGGGCCGCGGGCCGCCGGGCGGGACGGAGGCGACGCGCCGGGAAGCGCGGGAGGCCCTTGTGCCCGGCGCCGGCCGGCGCTACCGTCGGTCCCCACGGGGGGCGGGACCTCCGACCCCTGCCGACTGGTGGACGTGCTGGTGGATCCATCCGGGCGATGTGCCGGGTGGACGGGCCGGGCGGACGGGCCGGGCGGACGTGGTGGGCAAGCGAGCGGACCCGGCGTGCGGCCGGGACGAGCGGAGAGCGGATGAAGGGTGGGCACGACATGACGAGCAGCTGGCTTCGGCGCGCGCTGCGGGCGACGGTGGCGGTGGCGGTGGTGGGGGCGACGATGATGATCGCCCGGCCGGCGGCCGCCGTGCACCTCTGCGGCACGACGATCCTGACGGACCTCCAACTCAGCGCGGACCTCGGGCCGTGCCCCGGCGACGGGCTCATCGTCGGGGCCGACGAGATCACCATCGACCTCAACGGGTACCGGATCTTCGCCGCCAACGGCGACGGCGACAACGCCGGCATCGTCCTCCCCGGGCGCACCCGGGTCACCGTGGAGAACGGGACCGTCGAGGGCTTCGACGCCGGCATCCTCATCGTCGGCGGGGTCCACAACACCGTCACCGGGATGACGATCCAGGACAACGTGAACGACTTCCTGGGCGGGCCCTGCGACCTGGGCGACGGCATAGCCGTGCTCGACTCCGACAGCAACAGCATCCGGCGCAACGTGCTCGTGGGCAACGGCCCCTACGGGGGCGTGAGCCTGGTCGGCGACTCCGACGGCAACGTCGTCCAGCGCAACGACGTGCAGGACCACGACATCGTGGGCACGAACTGCGGCAACAGCCTGCAGGACGAGGGCATCCGCATCGAGGGCCCCGGGGCGGACGGCAACGAGGTGACCCAGAACACGGTGGGCAACAGCCTGCTCTCGGGCATCGGGCTCCACGGCTACGTCTGCGCCGAGCCCGACCCCGAGCCCGGCAACACCGGCAACGTCGTCACCTTCAACCGGGTGACGGGCACCGAGGGCTCCTCGGTGAGCGCCGGCATCAACTTCCTCCAGCAGGGCCCGGCCGGCATCGTCTGCGCCGCCACCCAGGCGACCGTGCAGCGCAACGTGTCGAGCGACAACACCGGCTGGGGCGTCTTCGTGGCCGCCACCTCGTTCGAGAACCGCATCGAGCGCAACCTGGCCCGCAACAACGCCCTCGAGGGGATCCGGCTCAACGGACCCCGTCTGGCCCTCGACTTCGAGAGCGTCGGGCCGACGCTCTTCGATGTCACCACCCCCGACCTCGGCCCCTACGCCGAGGGCAGCGACTTCCAGGTGATGTTCGGCTCGGGCAGCGGCGACGTGACCGCCCAGGTCGTGCCCATCGACCTGGCCATCCCCGACAGCGCCCCGGTGAACACCAACCCCGTCGACACCTCGACGAGTGCCTGCGAGCCCGCCGACTTCACCGCCGCCGGGTTCCAGTCGGGCGACATCGCTCTCATCCAGCGGGGCACGTGCACCTTCGTCTCCAAGGTGGACAACGCCATCGCCGCCGGGGCGAGCGCGGTGGTGATGTTCAACGAGGGCCAGACCGGGCGCACGAGCGCCGCCTTCGGCTCCGTCGGCGGGGTGCCGATCCCCGTGCTCTCGGCCACCTACGCCCTGGGCATGCAGCTGGCCGACCTCGCCGACGCCGGGGACGTCACCGCCCACATCGTCACGAACACCACGCTCGAGACGGTGGAAGCGGCCCCCGGGGCCACCGACAACCTCGTCCGCCGGAACCGGGCCGAGGGCAACGCCGGCGCCGACGGGTACGACGGCAACCTCGACCCGCCCTGCGACAACAACACCTGGAGCGCCAACCACCTCCCGACGGTGAACCAGCCCTGCGTCGGCCCCGGCGTCGTCGTGGCCCCGGCCGCCCCGCCGGGGGGGAGCGACGCGGCACCCGACCTCGGCCTCGTCGAGCGCTTCGGCCGGGACCGCCCGGACCAGGCCCCGGCGGGCAGCTAGGCCTCCGGCGACCCGCCCCCGCCCCGCCCCCGCCGAGGGGGAGGGGGCGGGGGCGGCGCTGCGCCTGGGCCTGCACCTCCCGGCCCGGGTCCGGCCGGGCCCGCCGCCGGGGCGCCTCAGAGGATCTCGGCCAGGAACTGGCCGGTGAAGCTGCCCTCGGTCTTGGCCACCACCTCGGGCGGGCCCTCGGCCACGATGCGGCCGCCGCCGGAGCCGCCGTGGGGACCGAGGTCGAGGATCCAGTCCGCCGACTTCACGACGTCGAGGTTGTGCTCGATGACGAGCACGGTGTTGCCGGCGTCGACGAGGCGGCCGAGCACGGCGAGGAGCTTGCGGATGTCCTCGAAGTGCAGGCCGGTCGTGGGCTCGTCGAGGATGTACATCGTCTGGCCCGTCGAGCGCTTCGACAGCTCGCTGGCCAGCTTCACCCGCTGGGCCTCGCCCCCCGAGAGGGTGGGGGCCGGCTGGCCGAGGCGGACGTAGCCCAGCCCCACGTCGACGAGGGTGGCCAGGTGGCGGGCGATGGCCGGCTGGTTGGCGAAGAAGGCCAGGGCCTCTTCGCAGGAGAGGTCGAGCACCTCGGCGACGTTCCGGCCCTTGAAGGTGACGTCGAGGGTGTCGCGGTTGTAGCGGGCCCCCTTGCACACCTCGCAGGGCACGTAGACGTCGGGGAGGAAGTGCATCTCGATCTTGATCGTGCCGTCGCCGGCGCAGGCCTCGCACCGGCCGCCCCTGACGTTGAAGGAGAACCGCCCGGGCGCGTAGCCCCGCACCCGAGCCTCGGACGTCTTGGCGAAGAGCTTGCGGATGTGGTCGAACACCCCGGTGTAGGTGGCGGCGTTCGACCGGGGGGTGCGGCCGATGGGCGACTGGTCGATGCCGATGACCTTGTCGAGGCGGTCGTGGCCCTCGATGCGGCGGTGCCGCCCGGGGACGACCTTGGACCGGTAGACCTTCTGCATGAGGGCCCGGTGGAGGATGTCGTTCACCAGCGTCGACTTCCCCGAGCCCGACACCCCGGTGACGCACACCAGGCACCCGAGGGGGAGGTCCACGTCGAGGTTGGCGAGGTTGTGCTCCCGGGCCCCCCGGATCCCCAGCCAGCCGTGGCGGGGCTCCCGGCGCATCTCGGGAACGGGGATCCGCCGGGCCCCGCTGAGGTACTGGCCGGTGATCGACTCGGGGGTGGCCACGAGGTCGGCCACGGTGCCGGCCGCCACCACCGAGCCGCCGTGCTCGCCGGCCCCGGGCCCGATGTCGACGACGTGGTCGGCCACCCGGATGGTCTCCTCGTCGTGCTCCACGACGATGACGGTGTTGCCCAGGTCCCGGAGGCGCTCGAGGGTCTCGATGAGGCGGCGGTTGTCCCGCTGGTGGAGGCCGATGGAGGGCTCGTCGAGGACGTAGAGCACGCCCACGAGGCCGCTGCCGATCTGGCTGGCAAGGCGGATGCGCTGGGCCTCACCCCCGGCCAGCGTGCCAGCCGAGCGGTCGAGGGAGAGGTAGTCGAGCCCCACGTCGAGGAGGAAGCGCACCCGGGCGCTCACCTCCTTCACCACCCGCTCGGCGATCATCCGGTCCCGCTCGGAGAGCTCGAGGCCGGTGAGGAAGGTGGCCGCCCCGGCGATGCTGAGGGCGCAGACCTCGTGGATGCCGAGCCCGCCCACGGTCACCCCCAGCGACTCCGGCCGCAGCCGCGAGCCGCCGCAGTCGGGGCAGGGGACCTCCCGCATGTAGCCCTCGATCTGCTCCCGCAGGTAGTCGGAGTCGGCCTCGGCGTGGCGGCGCTGCAAGTAGGGCACCACCCCCTCGTAGGCGGTGTCGTAGGCCCGGGTGCGCCCGTAGCGGTTGCGGTAGGAGACGTGGACCCGCCTCGTGCCCGAGCCGTGGAGCACGACCTTCTGGTGGCTGCGCTTCAGCGTGCGCCACGGGGCCCGCATCGAGAACCCGTAGGTCTCGGCCAGGGCGGTGAGCACCCGGTGGAAGTACTCGCCCCGGGCCCCGGCCCAGGGCGCCACCGCCTGCTCGGCCAGGGAGAGGTCGGGGTCGGGCACCACGAGCTCGGGGTCGACCTCGTAGCGGGTACCGAGCCCGTCGCAGTGGGGGCAGGCCCCGTAGGGCGAGTTGAAGGAGAAGTTGCGGGGGGCGAGCTCGGAGAACGACGTGCCGTCGTTGGGGCAGGCGAGGTGCTGGCTGAAGGTGAGGACCTCGGCCGGTGAGCTGTCGCCGGGGCCGTCGGGGCCGTCGGGACCTCCGGGGCCCACGAGCTCGACCTCGGCCACGCCCTCGGCCAGCCCCAGGGCCGTCTCCAGCGACTCGGTGAGCCGGCGCTCGATCCCCTCCTTCATGACGAGGCGGTCCACCACCACCTCGATGGTGTGGAGCTCGTAGCGAGCGAGCTGGGGCCCGCCGTCGTCGACGGAGGTGAGCTCGGCCAGCTCCCGCAGCTCGCCGTCCACCTTGGCCCGTACGTAGCCCTGGGAAGCGAGCTCCCGCAGCAGGCCGAGGTACTCGCCCTTGCGGCCCCGGACCACGGGGGCGAGGACCTGGAACCGGGTGCCGGCGGGCAGCTCGAGGATGCGGTCGACGATCTGCTGGGGGGTCTGGCGGGAGACGACGGCCCCGCACTCCGGGCAGTGGGGCACGCCGATGCGGGCGTAGAGGAGCCTGAGGTAGTCGTAGATCTCGGTGATGGTGCCCACCGTGGACCGGGGGTTGCGCGACGCCGACTTCTGGTCGATGGAGATGGCCGGCGACAGGCCCTCGATGAAGTCGACGTCGGGCTTGTCCATCTGGCCCAGGAACTGGCGGGCGTAGGCCGAGAGGGACTCCACGTAGCGGCGCTGGCCCTCGGCGTAGATGGTGTCGAAGGCCAACGACGACTTCCCCGAGCCCGAGAGGCCGGTGAAGACGATGAGGCGATCGCGGGGCAGGTCGATGCTGACGTCGCGCAGGTTGTGCTCGCGCGCTCCCCGAATGACAAGGTTGTCAGCCACCCGCGCCGAGGATACCGCCCGCCGGGAGCCACGGCGGCCGGCGGCGGCCGCCCCGGGCCCGCCCGGTGATGCGCCCGGTGATGCGGCCCGTGAGGTCCCGGTGAGCCCGACCGGCGAACCTCCCGCCGGTGGGACCCCGGCGCCTAGAGTGGCGACGACGTATGCGTGGTCGACCCCTGCGACGTCTGGCGGCCCTCGTGCTGCTGGCCACGTCGCTCACCCCCCTGCAGGCCGCCTCGGCCGCCTCGGCCGACGACCTCGCCGCGGCCCAGGAGCGGGCCGACCGGGCGGCCGACGCCGTAGCCGACGCCCAGGTCGAGCTGGCCTTCGCCACCGACGCCGTGGCCGACGCCCGGCGGAGGGTGGCGGCCACCGAGGCCAGCCTGGCCGAGAGCCAGGACCGCCTCACCCAGGTGGCCGTGCGCCAGTACGTCCAGCCCCCCGCCGCCCTGCCCTTCCTCGTCGACCTCACCGACACCGCCTCGGCCTCCCTGGCCCGCCAGTACGCGGCGGTGGCAGCGGGAGGCACGGTCGATGCCCTCGGCCAGTTCCGGGCCCGCAAGGAGGACCTCGAGATCGAGCTGGCCTCGCTGGCCGAGCGGGAGCAGGCGGAGGCGGCCACCCTCGAGGGCCTGCGCCGGCGCCAGGCCGAGGTGATGGCCGAGCTCGATCGCCTCACCGAGCTCGACCGCCAGCGACGGGAGCGGGAGGCCCGGGAGGCAGCGGCGGCCGCCGCTGCGGCCGAGGCGGCCCGGCCCCCGGCCCGGTCGGGCTCGCCGGCCTCGGCGGCCGCCGCCCCGATGGTGGCCCCCGGGTCGTGGGTGTGCCCCGTGGCCGGACCCAACACGTTCTCCGACGACTTCGGGGCCCCCCGGGCCGGGGGCCGGGGCCACGAGGGCAACGACATCCTCGCCCCCCGGGGGACCCCGGTGGTGGCCAACGTGAGCGGGCGGGTGTCCCGTCACCCCAACAACCTCGGCGGCCTGGCCTACTTCCTCTACGGCAGCGACGGCAACACCTACTACGGCGCCCACCTCGACGCCTGGGGGCCGGCCCAGGGCTCGGTGAGCGCGGGGTCGATCATCGGCTACGTAGGCAACAGCGGGGACGCCGCCGGCGGGCCCACCCACCTCCACTTCGAGATGAGCGTCCCCGGCCGGGGCACGATCAACCCCTACCCCACCCTGCGCCGGAACTGCTGAGGAGGGCCCGTGTCCGCTGTCCCGCCACCGCCCCCGGGGCCGCCGCCTCCCGATCCCCCGCCCCCTCCGCCCCCCTCGGACCCACCGCCTCCCTCGGACCCGCCCCCTCCCGACGACGAAGGCCGTCCCGGTGTCCGAGCCGAGGCAGCTCAGCCGGTGGGCCCCTGGCTGCGGCTCGTGGCCCGGCTCGTCGACGGCCTCGTCGTGGGGATCCCGCTGGCAATCCTCCTCGCCATCCTCGGCATCGGGGACCGGCCCTTCACCACCGACCTCGGCGACGTGGTCGGCACCCTCCTCTCGGCCATCGCTTCGGTGGCCTACTTCGTGGTCATGGAGTCGGGTTCGGGCGGCACCGTGGGGAAGAAGGCCATCGGCGCCCGGGTGGTGGGCCCGGCGGGAGGCAACCCCACCCCCGAGCAGGCCCTGCGGCGCAACCTCTACCTGCTGGCCGGCATCGTGCCCGTCATCGGCCCCCTGGCCTCGATCGGGCTGGCCATCGCCATCGGGGTCACCATCAGCAACGACCCCGCCAAGCGGGGCTTCCACGACCACTTCGCCGGGGGCACGACCGTCGTGCGCTGAGTGGCGCAGGGCCGGTCAGGCCGGGCGGGGCCGGGCCCGGCGGCCGAGGCGGTGGCGCTCGGCGGCCGACAGCACCGCCTTGCGGAGCCGCAGGGCCCCGGGGCTCACCTCCACGCACTCGTCGCCGGCCACGAGCTCGAGGGCCTGCTCGAGGGAGAGGGACCGAGGCGGCGTGAGGCGCACGAGCTCCTCGGCCGTGGAGGAGCGCATGTTCGTGAGCTTGCGCTCCCTCGTGGGGTTCACGTCCATGTCCTCGCCCCGGGCGCTCTCCCCCACGATCATCCCCTCGTAGACCTCGCGCCCCGGACCGACGAAGAGCTCGCCCCGCTCCTGGAGGTTGAGCAGGGCGTAGCTCGTCGTCGTGCCCCGGCGGTCGGCCACGAGGGAGCCGCTGGACCGGGTGCGCAGCTCGCCGTGCCACGGCTCCCAACCGTGGAGCACGTGGTGGAGCACGGCCGTGCCCCGGGTCTCGGTGAGCAGCTCGGTGCGCAAGCCCACGAGGCCCCGCGCCGGCACGAGGTACTCCATGCGCACCCAAGTGTCGCCGTGGCCGGCGCCGGGGCGCTGGGCGGTGAGGACCTCGACCCGGCCCTTGCGGGCGGCCAGGAGCCCGGTCGCCGTGCCCACATGCTCCTCGGGGACGTCGAGGGTCACCCGCTCCACCGGCTCGTGGACGGCGCCGCCGACCTCCCGGGTCACGACCTGGGGCTTGCCCACGGTGAGCTCGAACCCCTCCCGGCGCATCGTCTCCACGAGCACGGCGAGCTGGAGCTCGCCCCGGCCCTGGACCTCCCAGGTGTCCGGCCGGGCGGTGGGCAGCACCCGCAGCGAGACGTTGCCCACGAGCTCGGTGTCGAGGCGGGCCTTCACCTGGCGGGCCGTGAGCCGGGTGCCGTCCCGGCCGGCCAGCGGCGAGGTGTTGATCCCGATCGTCACCGACAGGCTGGGCTCGTCGACGTGGAGGGGGGGCAGGGGCCGGGGGTCGTCGAGGTCGGCCAGGGTCTCGCCGATGGTCACGTCGTCGAGGCCGGCCACGGCCACGATCTCCCCGGGACCGGCCGAGGTGGCCGGCACCCGCTCGAGGCCCTCGGTGACGAAGAGCTCGTTGATGCGCACCGCCACCACCGAGCCGTCCCGCCGGCACCAGGCCAGCGGGCCCCGGGCCAGCGTGCCCTGGCGCACCCGGCACAGGGCCAGGCGGCCGAGGTAGGGCGAGCGATCGAGGTTGGTCACGAGGGCCTGGGTGGGGTGGGCCTCGTCGAAGGTGGGCGGGGGCACGACGGCGACGACGGTCTCGAAGAGGACGGCGAGGTCGGCGCCGGGGCGGGCCGGGTCGAGCGAGGCCCAACCGGCCCGGCCGTCGGCGTAGAGCACCGGGAACTCGATCTGGTCGTCGGTGGCGTCGAGGTCGAGGAAGAGCTCGTAGACCTCGTCGACCACCTCGGCCGGGCGGGCGTCCGCCCGGTCCACCTTGTTCACCACGAGGATGACCGGGAGCCGGGCCTCGAGGGCCTTGCGGAGGACGAACCGGGTCTGGGGTTGGGGCCCCTCGGCGGCGTCGACGAGGAGGAGGACCCCGTCGACCATCGACAGAGCCCGCTCCACCTCCCCCCCGAAGTCGCTGTGCCCGGGGGTGTCGACGATGTTGAGCTTCACCTCCCCGTAGCGCACGGCGGTGTTCTTGGCGAGGATGGTGATGCCCTTCTCCCGCTCGAGGTCGAGGGAGTCGAGCACCCGCTCGGCCACCTCCTGGTTGGCCCGGAAGATGCCCGACTGCCACAGCATGGCGTCGACCAGCGTCGTCTTGCCGTGGTCGACGTGGGCGACGATGGCCACGTTGCGGAGGTCGTGACGCGCGGGCATGGAGGAGTCCTTCGGGGCATGGGCGAGGCCGGCCGGGTGGCGCACGCCTCTTGGCCGCAAGTGTAGTGCTCAGGGGCGGGGGTGAGGCCGGCCGCCACGACCGGCGGCTCCGCACCGCCGGCGCAGGCCCCCGAGCCGTGGAGTGCGGGCCCGGGTGCCATGGTCGCCTGGTCCGCTGGCGTTGCCCCGCGGCCTCGGTGTACGCCTCGGCCCGGCCGGGAAGGGTTGCCAGCGAGCCGCCACCCGCGGCCGGCCGCCCACATCGCCACGGAGCCCCTGCATGCCCCAAGCCCGTCGTGTTCGCCCACCACCCGAGCCCGACCACGGCGGGGACAGCCCGGCACGAGGGTTCCCCGGGCTGGCCGGGGCGCTGTGCGGGGTGGTGGCGGCCCTGGCCATGGTCCTGGTGTGGGGACTGTTCCGGCTCGGTTTCGCCATCGCCTCGGTGCCCGAGCTGCTGGGCGACCGGGTCGGCGAGCGCATCCCGGTGCGCACCTTCCTCGACCTCATCGGTCGCTTCGGCTCCTACGACCGCCTCAAGGCGTTCAGCGTGGTGGGGGTGGTGGCCGGGGTGGTGGCCCTGGGCGCGGTCGTGGGAGCGATCTACGCCCGGGTCAGCCGGCGCCCCCCGGCCGCCGACGCAGGCCGCTCGGGCCTCCCCCGCCGGGCCGTCCTCTTGCTCGAGGCGACTGTGGTCGTGGCCTGGCTGGGGTCGTTGGTGGCCTTCTGGCCGCTACTGGGCACCTACTACCACGGTGAGGACCAGGCAACGGCTCGGGCCGCCACCGCCGCCTCGCTGCTTGCCGGCTACGTCACCTTCGCCGTGGTGCTCATGGCGGCCCACCAATGGGTCCTGCGGCCCCGTCCCGCCGGCCATCCCGGCCCCGGTGTCGGTCGTCGGAGCCTGCTGGCCGGGGGGGTGGGCGTGGGGGTGGCGCTGGCCACCGCCGGCGTGGTCACCCGCCTCGCCGAGCGCTCGACCTTCGGCTACGACGGCCAGCAGGTGTTCGGCGACCTCGAGCCCTACACCCCCAACGACCGCTTCTACGTCGTGACCCAGAACCTCGTCGACCCCGACGTCCGTCGGAGCGCGTGGCGGCTGCGCATCGACGGTGAGGTCGAGCGGCCCCGCACGTTCGACTTCGCGGCCATCTCCGCCATGGAGGCCATCGACCAGGACACCACCCTGACCTGCATCAGCAACGGGGTCGGTGGTGGGCTCATCAGCAACGCCGCCTGGCGGGGCGTGCGGCTGCGCGATCTCCTCGCCGAGGCCGGACCGCGCACCGGGGCCGTCGACGTCGTCGTCCGAGGCGTCGACGGCTACACCGACACCTTTCCGTTCGCCAAGGCCATGGAGCCGACGACGCTGGTGGCCTACGAGATGAACGGCGAACCGCTACCGCGCCGCCACGGGTTCCCGGCCCGCATCCTCGTCCCCGGGCTCTACGGCGAGAAGAACGTGAAGTGGGTCGACACCGTCACGGTGTCGACGTCGGAGGAGAAGGGCTTCTACGAGCACCAGGGCTGGGGTCCCGACTTCACCGTCGAGACCCGGTCGCGCTTCTCGGCGCCCGATCTCTCCCGACCCCTGGTGCAGGCACCGGTGACGCTGGAGGGGAGCGCCTTCGCCGGGGACCGGGGCGTCAGCCGGGTCGAGGTGAGCGTCGACGACGGTTCGTCCTGGCAACCGGCGACGCTCACCTTCCCCGGGTCTCGCCTCACCTGGAGCCTGTGGAGCTTCCTGTGGACGCCGACCGAGCCAGGCCAGTACCGCCTGGTCGTGCGGGCCTACGACGGCACCGGGACCCTGCAGATCGCCGACCCCCGCCCGGTCGTGCCCGAGGGCGTGACCGGCTACCACCGCGTCACCGCGACCGTGCGCTGAGCCCCGGACGTCGTAGCCGGAGCGGCGGCGGGCTCCGCACGCCGCCGCTCCGGGCCGCATCGCCGCGCTCCTCAGCGGCGGTCCCGCCCGGCCCGGGCCAGGACGTCGCGCAGCCGGGCCCGGGAGCCGAAGCGCAGGACCGCGCCCACGTAGATCCTCCCCGCCAGCCGCACGAGGCCGTAGGTGGCGAGCACGCTGAGCCCCACGGCCAGCGGCACCTCCCAGGGCCCGGGGTGGCCGAGGGCGGCCCGGGCCGGCATGACGAGGGGGGCGGTGGGGGGGAAGAGGGCCAGGGTACGAGCCAGGGCGCCGTCGGGCGACGACGTCACCCCGAAGACGGCGAGGTAGGTGACCACGACGAGCGCGGTGACGGGAAAGATGGCGTTCTGCACCTCCTCGACCCGGGAGACGAGCGAGGCGGAGGCGGCGTAGGCCGTGGCGTAGAAGGCGAAGCCGAGCACGAACCACAGCACGAGCGAGGCAATGGTGCCGGCCGACCCCGAGGGGAGCTCGGTGCCCGTGGCACCCACGACGAGCAGGGCCGGCGTGGCCACGAGCACGAGCTGGAGGAGGGCCACCGCCGCCGTGCCCACGATCTTGCCGGCCAGGAGCTGGTGGGGCCGCACGGTGGCCACGAGCACCTCGACCACCCGGCTCGCCTTCTCCTCCACCACGGCGGTGCCCACGAGCCCCCCGTAGCTCAGCAGGGCGATGTAGAGGAGGCCGACGCCGATGAAGAGCACGGGCTCGTCGCTGGGATCGGGATCCTCGTCGGCGGCGGTGTCCAGCACCCGTTCCGGAGCGGGCTCGGCGGCCAGGAGCCGGCGGGCGGCGTCGGGGTCGAGGCCCGAGGCCGCCACCGCCCGGGCCGTGCCCAGGGCGCTGGCCACCACCCGCACCACCCCGGCGAGGGGGTCGTCGGACGCCAGCGGCCCCGACAGGACCACCTCGCCGGGAGCGACGAGGGCGTCGAGGTCCCCGGCCCGCAGGGCGGCCTCGCCGGCGGCGAGGTCCGGGGTTGGGGTGAGCTCGAGGGTCACGTCGAGGGCCCGGGCGGCAGCGGTGGCGGCCCCGTCGAGCTCGGCCGGCACGTCGGGGAGGACACCGAGGGTGAGGGCCTCGTCGCCCCCCCCGGCCAGGACCCGGGGCAGGACCACGGCGGCGACGAGGCCGGCGGCGACGAGGAGGGTGGAGATCCGGAAGGAGCGCTGGCGCACCCGCTCGGTGAGCTCCCGTCCGGCCACGAGGCGGACGGCGGCGG
>Ga0187893_10004912_pt1 | contig 24742 bp, 25 predicted proteins | sample MA1701074metaG_FD_139574 | JGI IMG/M metagenome (GOLD analysis project Ga0187893, IMG submission 139574) | White microbial mat communities from a basaltic lava cave in the Kipuka Kanohina Cave System on the Island of Hawaii, USA - MA170107-4 metaG ... | reverse complement strand
TCACGATTTTTTCGGCTGCGGCGCGGAGCGCCGCCTTGGAAATCGCGAGGAACGCGGCATGCCCGCAAGAGCGGGCATGTCGCGTCCCCGCAGCGATTTCCACGAGCGGCGGCTGCACACCGCCGTTCGCGGTTGCGGCCGCCGCGCGGAGTACGAACGCGGACGCGCTCGCGTTATAGTGGAGACATGTTGCTCCCGCTCGCTCTCGCGCTCTCGCTCCAGGACGCGGCGAAGGAGCCGAAGCGCGAGGACGTCATCCGCAAGGTCGACCGCGCCGCCGTCGAGCGCGCCATCAAGAAGGGCGTGGACCACCTCTACTGGCGCGTCGACAACAACGCGCTGCGGCCGTTCGACTACCAGGGCCGGAAGCAGCGCTACGACGACCTCGCGCTCCTCACGCTTGTCCATGCGGGCGCCGACGCGAACGACGCGCGCTTCCAGAAAGTGCTCAAGAATGTCCTCGAGGGGCCGCTCGAACGCACCTACGGCGTCTCGATCCAGGCGATGGCGCTCGTCAAGCTCGACAAGGCGAAGTACCAGTGGCGCATCGCGCAGTGCGCGCAGTTCCTGGTCGACAACCAGGGGCCCGCGGGCACGTGGGGCTACGGCGAGCCCGTGCCGCTCGACCACATCAAGCCGCCCGCGAAACCGCCGAAGCCGGGCACGAAGTCGCTCGACCGCATCGTCATCCGCAAGAACGGCAAGGGCGTCGACGGAGACAACTCGAACAGCCAGTACGCCGCGATGGGCCTGCGCGCCGCGCACGAGGCGGAGATCATCATCCCGGTGGAGACGATCAAGCTCGCCGCCGACTGGTGGGACAAGTCTCAGAACGACGACGGCGGCTGGGCCTACGGCTCGAAGGGAAAGGAGAGCTACGGCTCGATGACCGCGGGCGGCATGGCAAGTCTTTCCACGCTCGTCTACCTCATGGGCTCCGCGCCCCGCCTCGACCCGCGCCTCGCCGCCGCGCGCAAGTGGATCACGGAACGCTGGACCGTGACCGACAACCCGAAGTTCACGATGAACCCGAAGGACAACCACCTCTTCTACTATCTCTACGCTCTGGAGCGCGCGGGCACGCTCTTCGGCACCGAGCTCTTCGGCGCGCACGAGTGGTATCCCGAGGGCGCGCAGTTCATCCTCGAGCGGCAGAAAGAGAACGGCTCGTGGAACAATTACGCCGTCGACACCTGCTTCGCCATCCTCTTCCTCCGCCGCGCAACCGACGACTTCAGGCCTCCGGTCGCGAGCGAAGACAGGAAGAAGTAAGCCGCTCGACGATGCGCCGGTTCGCGGCCGGCCACGCGAGCGACGCCAGGTCCCCGACGCGCACCCACTTGACGCCTGCATTCTCGATCGATCGCGCCCGCCCGCTCCGCCACCGGCACTCGTAGACGTGGAGCGTCACCGCGAAGTGCGAGTACCGGTGATCGACCGTCATGAGCGGCTCCCGCACATCCACCTCCACGCCCGTCTCCTCGCGGAACTCACGGACGAGCGCACGCTCGAACGACTCCCCGTCCTTCCGCTTTCCACCCGGGAATTCCCACAGGCCGCCGAGCAGCCCCTCCGCGCGCCGCTTCGCCACGAGCATGCGATCGCCCTTGCGGCACACGCCGATCGCGATGTCGTAGTGCGGCACGGCCTTCCTCGCCGCCGTCTTCGGCAGCTCGCTCGCCACGCCCGCTTTGCGCGCACGACACGGCGGCGCGACCGGACAGTCGCCGCACTTCGGCGACCGCGGCGTGCACACACGCTGCCCGAGTTCCATGATCGCCTGGTTGAAGTCGCCGGGCGCCCTGGCGGGCACCGCCTCGTCGAGCGCCGCCCGGATCCGCGACGTGACCTCCGGCTGCGTCACGACGTCCTCGATCTTCAGCAGCCGCGACATCACGCGGCGAACGTTCCCGTCGCACACCGCGACGCGCTCGCCCCGCGTGATGCTCGCGATCGCCGCCGCCGTGTACTCGCCGACCCCCGGCAGCTCGAGCCACTCCGCGGCCGTCCGCGGATCCGGCCACTGCTGCGCCGCCTTGTGCAGACTGCGCGCGCGCGCGTAGTAGCCGAGCCCCTCCCACATCTTGAGCACGTCGTCGAGCGACGCACGGGCCAGCGCGTCGACCGTCGGGAACCGCATCATCCATCGCCGGTAGTACGGGATGACGGTCGCGATCTGGGTCTGCTGCAGCATGATCTCCGACACCCACACCGCGTACGGGTCTCGCGTGCGCCGCCACGGAAGGTCGCGCGCCGAACGCCGGAACCACGCGAGCAGCCTCGGCACCGCCGCCCGCATCACGTCCCGGTCGCGCACCACGGCGACGGATTCTACAATCCCGCCATGCATCCCGACATCGCCGTCGTCGGCGGCGGCATCATCGGCACCGCCGTCGCCCGCGAAGTGGCCCGCACCGGCAGCCGTGTCGTCCTCCTCGAGCGCGGCGACGTCGGCCGCGAGGCCTCGTGGGCCGCCGCCGGCCTCCTCACGCCGATCCACATCGCCGATTATCCCGCGCCGCTCGCCGACCTGTGTGTGCGCGCCGCCGGCCTCTGGCCCGCGTTCGCCGCCGACCTCCACGACGTCGAGTTCCGCACCAACGGCGTCCTCATGCTCGCTCGCGACGAAATCGATCGGCAAGCGATCAACGCGATCTCCGCTTTCCGCCGCACGCACGGCCAGCCCGTCGAACCGGTCGACGTCCCTCGCGAGCTGGAGAGCGTGCTCGACCCGGCGCTCCGCGGCGGACTGCTCATCCCGGGCATCGCACAAGTCCGCAACAATCGCGTGCCGCGCGCGCTGGCGGAGTCGGCGGCGAAACTGGGGGTCGACGTCCGTCCGAACTGCGAGGTCACGGGCTTCATGCGGGTCCCCGGCCGCATCACCGGCGTGAAGACGTCGCGGGGCGACGTGATCGCGCGCGAGACGATCGTCTGCTCCGGCGCGTGGGGCGCCGATCTGCTCGAGACCGTCGGCGTCCGCGTCGATCTCCACCCCGTGCGCGGCCAGATCGTGCTCCTCGACGGACCGCCCGACCTCGTGCGCCGCGTCTTCCTCTGGGGCGACCGCTACGTCGTGCCCCGCGCCGACGGGAGACTCCTCGTCGGTACCACCATGGAGGAGTCCGGTTTCGACAAGCGCACTACCGCCGCGGGCGTCGCGGCCATCCTCGCGCGCGCGATCGAGGTCGCGCCGGGCCTCGCCGGACTGCCCGTCATCACCTCGTGGGCCGGGCTTCGTCCCGCCACGCGCGACCGCCTCCCTTACATCGGGCGCCCGCCCGGCCTCGACGGGCTCGTGCTCGCGACAGGCATGTACCGCAACGGAGTCCTCCTCGCGCCGCTCATCGCGCGCCTCGTCTGCGAACTCCTTGCCGGTTCCCCGTCACTCGACCTCGGCCCCTTCCGCGTCGAGCGCTGATGTCCCGCGTCATCGATATGCACGTCCACACGGGCGGTGTGGGCTTCGGCGGCACCGGCTGCTGGATGTCCGAGAAAACGAAGCGCTCGATCCCGTTCACCGTGCTGCGTCTCAACCTCGGCATCGCGAAGCGCGACCTCGACGGCGACCTCGACGGCCGCCTCCGCGCGCTCCTCTTCGAACACCTCGACGCCGCGAAACTCGTCGACGCGATCGTCCTCTACGCGCACGACCGGATCCACGACCGCGACGGTCGCGCGCGCGACGACCTCACGCAGATCTACACGCCGAATGACTACGTACTGTCGCTCGCCCGCGCGCGTCCGCGCCGCATCCTCGCGGCCGCCTCCATCCACCCGTACCGCACGGATGCGATCGACGAACTCGACCGCTGCGCCGCGGCGGGCGCCGTCGCCGTCAAGTGGCTCCCCAACAGCCAGGGCATTGACCCCGCGGATCCCCGCCTCGACCGCTTCTACAAGCGGCTCGTCAAGCACCGCCTGCCGCTCATCTGCCACACCGGCGGCGAGCACACGGTGCGCATCATCGAGCACGCGTTCACCGGCATGAAGCCGCTCGAACGCCCGCTCGCGCTCGGCGCGACGGTCGTCGCCGCCCACTCCGGCACGCGCAGCGGCCTCTGGGACCCCGACTCCTTCGACGAGTTCGTCGCAATGACCAGGAAGTGGCCGAACCTCCACGACGACCTCTCCGCATGGAGCGCTCCCAACCGCGTCCGCCACTACAAGCGGCTCCTGAAGAGCGGCATCGACTGGCGGCAGGTCCTGCACGGCAGCGACTACCCGGTGCCCGCGCTGCCGTGGTGCTTCATCGGCCGGCTCCCGCGCGCGGAAATCCGCCGCTGCGGCGCCGTGAAAAACCCCTTCGACCGCGACGTCGAGCTCAAGCGCGCCGTCGGCATCCCCGAGCGCGTCTTCGCGAACGCGGCGGAGCTCTTCGACCGATGAGCCTCTACGGGATGGTCCAAGCGACTCTGCGCCTCGGCCTGAAGGCGTACTTCGCGGAGGTCGACTCCGTCGGCGCGGCGGCCGACGGCCCGCTCCTGCTCCTGGCGAACCACCACAACAGCATGGTCGACCCGTTCCTCGTGATCGCCGCCACCTCCCGCCCCGTCAGCTTCATCGCGAAGGAGCCTCTCTTCCGCAAGCCGCTGCTCGGATCGATCCTGCGCGGCCTCCATTGCATCCCCGCGCATCGCCAGCAGGACGCGGGCTACGCAAAGGAGAAAAACGAGGCGCTCTACGCGGCGGCCGCGGAGGCGCTCGCCGACGGTCGCGCGATCGGCATCTTCCCGGAGGGAAAGAGCCACAGCGACCCGCGCCTCGCGGAGTTCAAGCGCGGCGCCTCGCGCATCGCGTTCGAGGCAGCCGTGCGCGGCACGCCCGTGCGCGTGCAGCTCGTCGGCATCCACTTCGAGGTCCGACGCGGCTTCCGCGGACGCGCGCTCCTCCAGTTCGGCCCTCCGCTCGCGCTCGACCCGTACCTCGACCGCTACGCGCAGGATCCGCGGGAGACGACGGCGGCGCTGACCGCGGACCTCCAGTCGCGCCTCGCGGAGATGATCATCGCCGCCGGGAGCCGCGAACTCGTGCAGCTCGCGGATCTCGTCGAGCGCATGGTCGCGCACGAGCACGACCTGAAGGCGACGTTCGACCACAAGAAGGCGCTCCTCGAACGCCACGACCGGCTCCGCGAATCGGCGCCGCGCGAACTCGATCAGCTCAAGCGCGGTCTCCGCCGTTACCGGGAAACGCTCGACCTCCTCGGCGTTCGCGACGACCAGGTCGCGTACGATTATCCGGTGGGCCGCACGATTCGCTTCGCGCTCCGCAACACGATCCTGCTCGCGCTGTCGCTGCCGGTTCTCGCCGTCGGTCTGGCGTGCAACGTGCTTCCGTACCTCGTCGCGTGGTGCGTCTCGCGGCTCTCCACGCTTCCCGACCGCCGCGCGACGGGCGGCTTCACGACGGCGATCTTCGCGTTCCCGCTCGCGTGGGCCGCACTGGCGTGGCTCTCGTGGCGCTCGTTCGCCTGGCCCGGCGCCGCCGTCACCCTCGCGATCGCGCCGCTCTCCGGCCTCGTGGCGCTGCAGTGGCTCGACCGCTGGCACGTGATCCTCCGCGCGACGTGGGGACTCTGGCTCGCGATCGTCCGACCCGCCGCACGTGCGCGCCTGCGCCGCATGCGTGGTCGGCTCCTTCGTCAGCTCGCGGACCTCGGAGCGCGGCCATGAGCTGGTTCTACCGCCTCGTCCGGGGCCTCCTGCGACTCGGCCTGCGCGCCTACTTCCGCGAGATCGAAACGCATGGCGTTGACCAGGTCCCGCGCGACGGCCCCGTCGTCTTCATCGCCAACCACCACAACGGGATGATCGATCCGTTCCTGCTCATCGCCGCGTCGCCCCGGCCCGTGACGTTCATCGCCAAGGCGACGCTCTTCCGCGTCCCGGTCCTCGGCTGGATCCTCCGCGCCCTGCACGCGATCCCCGCGTCGCGACAGCAGGACACGGGCTACTCGCGCGAGAAGAACGAGGCGCTCTACACGGCCGCCGGAGCGATGCTCGCCGTGGGACGCGCGGTCGGTCTTTTCCCCGAGGGACGGAGCCACGTGGATCCGACGCTCGCCGAGTTCAAGCACGGCGCGTCGAAAATCGCCTTCGAGGCGGCGGCGACCGGCGCGCCCGTCCGCGTGCAGCTCGTCGGAATCCACTTCGAAGTGACCCGCGGATTCCGCGGACGCGTGCTGCTCCAGTTCGGCCCCACGGTGGAGCTGGCGCCCCATCGCGAGACGTACGCGAAGGACCCGCGCGCCGCCGTCGGCGCGCTCACCGAGGAGCTCCACGCAAAGCTCTCGTCGATGGTGCTCACCGCCGAGAACGAGGATATCCTCCGCCTGGCGGGCCTCGTCGAGCGCATGGGCATCCTCGACGCCGCGGGCGAGACGGACATGAAAGGCGTGTTCGCCCGCAAGAAGGCGCTCCTCGACGGCTACGCGCGGCTCAAGAGAGTCGCGCCCGTCGAGACCGCGCAACTCGAGGAAGACCTGCGCCACTACCGCGCCTTCCTCGACGACCTCGGCGCACGGGACGACCAGATCGCGCACGACTACCGCGCCGGTCGCGCGATCGCGTACGCGCTGCGCAACACGATCGCGCTCGCGCTCGGCCTCCCGTTCCTCGCGGTTGGATTCGCGTGCAATCTCGTCCCCTATCTCGTCGGACGGCTGCTCGCGTCGTTTCCGAGCGAGTTCGACGTGAAGACCAGCGTCGGCTTCATGGTGTCGATTGTGCTCTTCCCCGCGACGTGGGCCGCGCTCGCGTGGATCGGCTGGCGATACGCCGCGTGGCCCGGCGCCGCCGCCGCACTGGTCGCCGCGCCGCTCACCGGCGCGATCGCGCTGCGCTGGATGGACCGCTGGCACGCCGTGCTCCGCGCGACATGGGGGCTCTGGACTGCCATCGCCCTGCCCGTCGCCCGCGCCAAGCTCCGCCGCATGCGCATGCGCATCATCGAGCGCACCGAGCGCCTGATCGCGATACACGGTCACACAGTCTGACGCATGCGGACGGTGCGTCCAAGCTAGCGTGACTCGAGCACCGCGCGCAGACGCTCCAGCTCCGCGCGCAGACGCCGACGCATCACGACGCGCAAGACCGGCGCCAGCATGGCGAACAGCAGCGCCGTGCAGCCGCCGTCGGCCCCCGCCGTGACCGTGTGCCGCACGCACGTGCCCCCGCCCGTCGCCTCAAGCGCCATCGTCCCTTCGAACGGATACGGACCGGTCGTCGCGCGCACGGTGCGGCGGTGCGGCGGCTCATGCTGGACAACCGCGTACGTGACGCGGTCCGTGCGACCGCCGCACGAGTGGTCGTTCTCGAACGTCGCACCCACGCCGCGAGCCTCGGAAGTCCACCGCGTCCCGCGCACCCCGTCCGCCCACAAGTCGAGCTTCTCCGCGTCGGCCACGACGTCCCACACGCGATGAACGTCGCGCCGCACGAAGACCTCCGCGCTCGCCGTCAGCGACCGCGCCATGCCGCCTCCGCGCTGCTATACTCGACCCCCTGTTGAGCGACACGACCCTCGGCGAAGGTCCGCGGCACTTCCCACCGACGACGTGGGGCCTCGTCTCCCGCCTCCGCGAAACCGGCCAGCACCGCGCCGCACTCGAGGACCTCTGCCGGCGATACTGGAAGCCGGTGTACCTCTACGTGCGCGCGGGCTGGCGCAAGCCGAGCGAGGACGCGAAAGACCTCACGCAGGCGTTCTTCCTCTGGCTCCTCGACGGCGAACCGCTGAAGAGCTACGCGCCGGAGCGCGGCGGATTCCGCACCTACCTCAAGGTCCTGCTGCGCCGCTTCGTCGGCCACGAGGACGCGGCGCTCGGGCGCCTCAAGCGCGGCGGCGGCGTGCTGCACCTGCCGATCACCGACGACGCGGCCGTCGCCGACGTGAAGGCGTCGAACCCGGAAGAGCTCTTCGATCGCGCGTGGATCGCCGCGCTTGTCGACGGAGCCGTCGACCGCGTTCGTGCCCGGTGCGATCGCGACGGCCGCTCCGTCGCCTTCCGCGTCTACGAGGGGTACGATCTCGTCCCGGGCGGCGAGTCGCCCACGTACTCGCAGCTCGGCGAGCGCCTCGGCATTCCCGTCAACGAGGTCAAGAACCACCTCTTCGCCGTGCGTGAGGAGGTCCGCGCCGAAGTCCGCGCGGACCTCGCCCAGGCGACGGCCGACCCCGAGGAACTCGAGGCCGAGTGGAAGGCCCTCTTCCGGAAGTGACGTCACTTCCCGGCGAGCTCGCGCTGCGCCCGCTCGATCTCCTCCGGCGACACGTCGCGCACCTTCGTGGCGATCGACCACGAGTGCCCGAACGAGTCCGCCACTTGGCCATACCGGTCGCCCCAGAACATGTCGGCGAGCGGCATGCGCACCTCGGCTCCCGCCCCAACCGCGCGCCGGAACGCCGCGTCCGCATCCTCGACATAGAGGTGGAGCGTGACCGGCGACGGCCGGCCGGCCTGCGGCCCCACGCTGCCGTGCTCCGGGTGCTCGTCGCAGAGCATCACGATCGAGTCGCCGATCGTGACCTCCGCGTGCATCACGCGGCCGTCGGGCCCGGGCATGCGGAATCGCTCGACGGCCCCGAACGCGCGCGCGTAGAACTCGAGGGCCTTCGCGGCGTCGCGCACCACGAGGTGCGGCGTCACCGCGTGGAATGCCTGGGGAATGCGTCCCATGTCGTCTCCTTTCGTATACTGGTCCGCACTCCCCTTGCGCGGATGCCCGCGCGTTTCGACCCGAATATGCACGAATCCGAGCGCGTCCTCCGCGGACTCGACGAGCACGAGCGGCAGCGCGCCGCCGCGCCGCTCCCCGACCGCTACGAAGTCCTCGCGGAGCTGGGCCGCGGCGGCATGGCCGTCGTGTGGCGCGCCCGCGACCGCCAGCTCGGCCGCGAAGTTGCCGTCAAGATGCTCCGCGACGATCTCGGCATCGAACCGTCCGACCGCGAGCGCTTCCGCCGTGAGGCGGAGGTCGTCGCAAGACTGTCGCATCCGAACGTCATCACCGTCTTCGACGCGGGCGCGAACTACATCGTCATGGAGCTCGTCGAAGGAGGCTCGCTGGAACGCGACCGCTTCAGCGTCGAACTCCTCGAGAAAGTATCCCGCGCCGTGCACGCCGCGCACGAACGCGGCATCGTCCATCGGGACCTCAAGCCTTCGAACATCCTCCTGACGCGGTCGGGCGAACCGAAGGTGGCCGACTTCGGGATCGCACACCTCGCCGGCAAGAACACGAGGCTCACGCAGAGCGGCATGGTCATTGGGACGCCGCAGTACATGGCGCCCGAGCAGGCCGACGGGCTCGCGCTCAGTCCCCGCACCGACATCTACGCGCTCGGCGCCATCCTCTACGAGGGACTGACCGGCCGCTGCCCCCACGAAGGGCTCACGGCGATGGAACTCCTTCGCAAGATCGTCGGCGAGGAACCCGAGCTGCCGCGCGCTCTCGACCCGAAGATCGCGCGCGACCTCGAGACGATCACGATGAAAGCGCTGGAGAAGGACCCGTCGCGCCGCTATGTGACGGCCGGAGAATTCGCGGACGACCTGCGGCGCTGGCGGGAGGGCGCGCCGATTCTCGCTCGACCCGCGTCCGCCCTCTACCGCCTCCGCAAGCGGATCGCCAAGCGGCTCGCGGCTGTCGTCGTCGGACTCGTCGGCGCCGCGGTGCTCGCGGCGGTGCTCTCCGTGACCATCCCCACGATCCTCGAACAACGCCGCGCGCTGCGTCTCTGGACCGAAGTCTCCGTCATCCTTCACGACGCGGACACGGAAACGCGCGCGGGAGACCTCGCGCGGGCGCGCGGGCGCCTCGAGGCGGGCCTCCGTCTGTGCTCGTCCGAGTCCGGCGCCTCCGCGCCGTACTTCCTCGGCCGCCTCCTTCGCGCGGCGGGACGGCGGAGTGAGGCCATCGCCGCGCTCGATCGGGCGATCGCCATGAATCCGGGCCTGGGCGAGGCGCGTTTCGAGCGCGGGCTGGCGCTCGTAGCGGAATACGAGTCCGTGCTTGCTCGCGTGCAGACCGCGTACGCCGGCCGCGGCGCCACGAGCGGCGACCTGAAGCCGCCTTCCGGAGACGCACTTGAACGCCTGCACCCGACGCTGGCGGACCTGCGCGCGCGCGCCATCGCGGATCTGGAGGTCGACTTCGGCCCCGCCCGCGGGTACTACAAGCCCATCGAGCGCGACTTCGGACGCGCGCAGCTCGCGTGCCTCCGCTGGGAGTGGGAGAAGGGACGCGGCGCTCTCGAGGATGTCGTCCGCTCTGAACCGCGCTACGCCGAAGCGCGACTCGCCCTGGCCCGCAGTGCCATCGCGCTCGCGGAGTGGGATGCGGCCATTCGATGGTCCGAGTCCGCGATTGCCGAGTGCAGGGGGCTCGGCCCGGCGCACGCCGCCCTCAGTGATGCCCTGTTCTGGAAGACGGAAGCGAGCGGTCTCGGCCCCGACACCCGCACGATGCGCGAGCGCGCGCTCCGCGCGGCGGATGCCGCCATCGAACTCGGCGAGCCCGCCCACGTGACCCGCGGGAACGTCCGCACGCGCACGGGCGATTTCAATGGAGCGATCGCCGACTACACGCTCGCGCTGGCGGCCGAACCTCGCAACGCCGTGGCGCTCAACCACCGCGGCGTCGCGCGCGCGATGAACAAGGACACGACGGGGGCTCTCGCCGACTTCACCGAGGCTATCGAGGCCGGCCCCGGTTATGCGATGGCCTACTTCAATCGCGCGCTCGTGCGCATGGACCTCGGACAACTCACCGACGCGCTCGCGGATGCCGAACGTGCCGTCGCGTGCGCTCCGGCGAACGCCCCCCGCCGCGCGGACATGGAGAAGCTGGCGGACTTCCTGACGCGCGCCGTCCCCAAGTGACCGTCAGGCCGCCGCCTGGATCCGCTTCTCCTCTTCCTCCGATTCGCGACGCCCCTTCGCCACGTCGACCGGCTTCAACAGCGCGAAGCCGAGCAGGAAGAAGCACATGATGGTGAGGATGGCCGCGCGCACACCGCCCATCGCCATGGCCGCCGCGAAGACGTAGTTGGCTCCCGCGGCGGCGACTTTCTGCGTCACGCCGTAGAACCCGAAGAACTCGGCGGTCGCCGAAGGCGGCGTGAGTTGTGCCTGCAGCCCGCGCGAGAGCGCCTGCGTGCCCCCCATCACCAGTCCGATCAGCGCACCCAGGAACCAGAATTCCGTCTTCGACCTCACCACGAGGGCCCAGCCCAGCGCGATCAGCCAGACGGCCAGCATGGCGTACAGCGCCTTCTTTGTCGGCACCCGACCGGCGAAAACCGCCGTCAAGATCGCGCCCACCGCACCGACGCCCTGGATCATCAGAAAACAAAGGATGATCTCATCCTGCTTGAATTTCAGCTCCCCCTGCGCGAACGGTCCGGACATCGCCAGCACGGTGTTGACGCCGGCTGAGAAGATCAGCACAGAAGCCGTCAGCATGGCGAGCGTCCGGAAGCGTCGAACGTTCCGCGTCGTATGCAGGACGCGCGCAAAGCCGGCCAGGACGAGGCTGCCGGCCGGGGCCGGCCTGGGCGTCGCCCGCTCGCGCACACGCAGGATGCACGGAAGGCCGAACACGAACCACCATACGCCGACGCTGGCGATCGCTACGTTGATCGCCCACCCCTGCGGGAACCAGGCGGGGTGCTTGAGCATGATGAGGTTGAGAACGAGGCAGAGTCCCCCGCCCACGTAGCCTACTCCCCAGCCGATGCTCGACACCCGGTCCAGCTTCTCCGGTGGCGCGAGCTCCGGCAGGAACGCGCTGTTCAACGAGACGCTGGACTCCCACGCCACGTTGGCAATCACGTAGAGGATGAGGCCGAGTACCCAGCCTCCCGGCCGCACGAAAAAGAGACCGCATGTGGCCGCGCAGCCCACGAGCCAGAAGATGCTCAGCCAGCGTTTCTTCGCGGCCGAGTAGTCGCAGATCGCGCCGATCACCGGAGCCAGGGCAGCGGCGATCGCCAGCGAGGTTGCGTAGGCGATCGGCCAGAGCGAGCGGCCGTCGAGCGAGACACCGAACGCGCGCACACCCTCCGACGGCACGACCGCGTCCGAGAAGTACACCGAGTAGACGACGGTCGTAATGGTGGTCGTGAACGCAGAGTTCGCGAAGTCGTACATCGACCACGCGAGGATCTCCTTCCGCGAGGCGGGTTCCACCCCGCGATTTAAGCAATCGGCGTGCCGCGTGTCACCGACCGTCGCCGATGCCCGTTCCATGCTGGTGCGCAAGAGCTTGCACAGGTTCCGCTTTTTTCGCGGGCCCTTCCGAATCTCCGGGTTTTTTTCGACCGGGAACCCACACCTAGGCAGAGATTTCTTGGAGTCGCGTATGAAACGAGTCAGGGACAACCCCCTGCGCGGCGGACGCATCTGGGGAAAACGCCTGGGGGGGCCTCACGGCCTCCTGCTGCAGGTGCTGGGGTGGGTGATCGACGTGACCATGGGAGAGGAGACAGACCCCCGGAAGATCGAGAGGAACCGTGAGAGCACGGGAACCGGCTTCCATCAGGCGCGCCGGAAGAGCCGCGCCGCATCCACGAAGGGCGCCGTGGAGGAGGCCAAGAACCTGGTGCGACACTACAACAACTGGAAGCACGAGAGGCGCGGGTGGGAGCGGGCCTGCGCGAGCGTGGGCATCAGCGTGCGCACGGGTGAGAACCTGGTCGTCCTGCTGGACTTCTGGAAGAACCACCGCAAGCTCTTCGATCACTACGCACCGCTCGGGCGCACGAAGATCTACCACTTGGCGCGCCTTCCCGAGAACGTGCTGAAAGAGATGGGCCCCTCGCGAGTCGTCACGGTTGGCGAGCGCACGTGCAGGATCGACAAGCTCACGGACCGCGAACTGATCGCGCATCTGCGCACCGTCGCGCCGGTCAAGCAGCGCAAGCGCAGGTCGCAACTCCGGCACCACCTCGTGAAATCGCTCGAGATTGTGGGGAACGCCCGGCTCATCGGGGCCTACTCGAGGCCCCAACTCGAGTCCGCCGTCGAAACCACGCAGGAACTGTTCACGAAACTGAAGAAAGCCGCCGAAAAGGCCTCTTGAGCGCCCATTCCTGATCCCGCGCGCCGGGCCGGCGGTGAGATACTCTGCCTACTTGCGTTCCGGGGGGCGGAAGACGTACGCAATCCCGCCCGCGCGCTCCTGCCACGTGGTGAAGAGCTCGGCGCGCTTGTACGTCCGTCGCACGCCGTCCGGCTTCGCGGCGGGGTCATTCACGACGACGTCGCCATCTCTCGTGAAACCGACGACCACGATGAGATGGCCGTCGGAGGACTCGATCGGCGCGTCGGTCAAATCGCCCTTGTTCCACCGGTGCGAGATGACCACGGGCCGACGAGCCGCGATCTCCGCCTCGACCTCCCGGAAGCCAGCGAACTTCACCACGTACGCCTCCCCGCGGAGCAGGTCCGCCGCCACCTGCGTGTTGCACGGCCAGTTGCCGTAGATCTTGGCTTCCGCGTCAAAGACCGCGTCCGCGATTTCCGACGTCCGACGCTTCACGCCGAAGTATTCGAGCACCATGGCCACGGACGTCGGGCTGCAGATCTTCCCGCGGATCGACGCATCCTCGACGAGCTGTGAGCGCGTCGGCACTTCGAGGATGCGACCCCAAGAGTCGGATCGCTCATCCGACCGAACGCACTCCTTGCGCTTGTAGTGCGCCACCGCGAGAGCGCGAATCTCACCCTTGCCCCCGGCGCGAACCTGCAGCGCGGTCGCGGTCTCCTTCAGGACGAGTGTATCCACGTCCACCGTCACGCCTTCGTACTCGGCCTTCACGCTCGACTGCTTCGCGCCGTCCAATCGCCCGATGGCGCACCAAGGCGACCACGCCGTCCCGATCATGACGCGCAGTTCGAAGACCCACGTGCCCGTCGCGTTCCACGAGAGGACAGCCTCGTCGAACGGAGCCACGGTGACCGCCGACGAAACGACTCGCTCTCCCGCCCGCGTCAGGTCGGCGCCGCGCACGATCGTCAACGTGTCGTCCTGGAGCATCGCAAAGAGGGCCAGGACCATCATGCCTATGGAACGCGCGAGAAGGCTCTTTCGTTCGCCTACCGAAGACCGGCGCGTTTCGCGTTCTTCACGGAGTCGAGCTGCGGAAGCGGGCTTCCGGCGAGGTGCAGCAGGTTGGTTCTCAGGAGCTTGGCCCCTGCGTCGCGCTGCTGCTCCAACTGCTTGGATCTGGCCGAGTACGCCTCCTTGAGCTTCTCAGGCGCGAGCTCGGCGATCGAGACCGCAAACTTGAGCTCTTCGAGGAAGCGCTCAGAACGCGCGTGGCCCTGCACGGCATGCAGGATCCTGCCGTCGGATGTCGCCAAGTGCGCGCAGATGTTGTCGTCGCCGGCGCCTTGTTCTGTTCCCTTGACCACGACCTCTCCTCGCTCGCCGTCGTAGATCCCGTCGCGGAACTGCGCGTGCGGGCGGATGTTCGTCCACACGGCCACGAAGTGACGGTTGACGTAGTTGACCACGCGCTCGTCAGAGAACGTCACGGTTCTCATCGCATGGCCCGCCGCTCAGCATCCCTCCTTGCTGAGTTCGCCGACGATCTGGTAGTAGAGAATCAGGCGTTTCGACTTGCCCGCCAGCTCCTTCGTCTCACCCATGTCCGTGTGCCAGAGAATCCCGCGGCGGTATCCGTCCCACGGGCTCTTCGAAGCTGAGCGACTGTCGTCCGGAGGTTTGCATCCGCACTCGGCGCCGCAACCGCCCGCCCCGGCCGCATGCCACGTCTCCGGCTTCGCGTGATGCTCGCGGTGGAGTTCGATGAACGTCCGCTCCCAGCCGGACTTCGCGGTGCCGTCCGCCTCGAAGCACTCCCGCGAGACCCTCACGGCAAAGGCGATCTCGGTCTTTGCATCGCCTGAGTACGGGCACAGGTCCAGTCGGTGCACGACGGTGTACGCAGGAGTCAGCATCAACGTGCGAAGTTGGGTCCCATCGCCCGAGGGTGGAAACCCGGGATCCACCAGCCCCGCTTCCTTCTTCGCAGGTTCCACATGCACCGCCACCGGCACGAAGGACTCGCTCACGACCTGGCGGATCGCCGGATCGCCCAGGTACCAGGGCGCCGTGGCGACGTCGCGGTACAGGCAGTTTTTCCCTCCGCAGTCGCACACGATCTGTCGCAGGAAAACGAGCTTGCCCTCCTTGGCCGCCCGAGCGCATGCGGCGTCCAGGTCAGAGAGCCAGTCGATTTTCGATGGCGCGTCCTGCGCCAGCACAGGCCATGCGACGAGACAGAGCAGCGCAGGCGAGAACTTCATGGCGGGCCTCCTCCAACCTATTTGACGCACCGCGGACCCCGACGGGTGCACGGAGGGCCACCGATTGTCCGAACGTGGCGTCGTCTTCAATCCCGCTGTAGGTCTGGAATGGCGAAGTGGGAGGAGAGCTCGCCCCGCGGTACAGGAACGCCTGCCCGCGATCGAGACCGCCTGCGTCGTCCGTCGGAGCGCCGATCACGAGGTCGCGGATTCCATCGCCATTCACGTCGCCGGGCGAGTCGGCGGCGATCCCGAAGTCCGAATCGAGATCCGCACCGACGTACGTCACGTCGGCGATCGTGTCCGTCAAGTTGCCTCCGAAGTAGACGAAGGCGCGCCCGCGATCGTCTCCGCTGTCCGTGCCCGTGTTGCCGTCTCCATCGTCGAGCGGCGCGCCGACAACGAAGTCGACGGCGCCGCCCGCATTCAGGTCGCCGATGCGGGCTACCAGTTCGCCGAACCTGGAGTCGGGTTCGAAGCCGGTGTATGTGCGATCGGGTGTGGCGTCGACCGTCGCCCCTCCGAAGAAGACGTAAGCGCGACCCAGATCCGTGCCCGAGTTGGCGGGCACGACGCCGTCCCCGTCGTCGTCGGGGGCACCGATCGCAATGTCGTGGTAGCCGTCCGTATTGAGGTCGAATATGCCCGAGACGGACCAACCGAAGAGGGCGAGGTCTTCCGTGCCGGTGAACGTCTGGTCGGCGACATTGTCCGTCGCCGGGCCGCCGCGATAGAAGTACGCGCGGCCGCGGTCGGCTCCGCCGGCGTCCTCGAGCGGGGCACCGATCACCACGTCGAAGTAGCTGTCGCCGTCGGCATCGCCGGCCGTCGAGGCGGAACGCCCGAACCGACCGTTCACTTCGGCGCCGTTGAACGTCAGGAAAGGGGACGCGGCGGGCGACGATCCGCCGAGGAACAGGTGCGCGCGTCCGGAGTCCACGGCCCCCCCGTCTTCCATCGGCGCGCCCACGAGCAGATCGTCGAAGCCGTCGCGGTTGACGTCGCCGGCACGGGCCACACACGCTCCGAACTGACCTCCCGCCTCGGTCCCATCCAGAACGGGGCCCGCGACGGGGAAGCCCGCGCCCCCGAAGTAGACGTGGACGCGTCCGCTGTCCACCGCGCTCCCGTCCTCAAGCGGAGCGCCTACGGCGAGGTCCGCCCGCCCGTCACCGTTGAAGTCGCCGATCGCGGCGACGGACGCGCCGAATTGTCCGCCGATCTCGGTACCGGAGATGAAGAGGTCGGCCACGTTGCCGGGCGACGAGGACCCGCGATAGAAGTACACGCGACCGCGATCCGATGCAGGAATCCCGTCGTCGTCGAGCGGCGCGCCCACCGTCACGTCGGCAAAGCCGTCGTGATTGAAGTCGCCGGGCCACACCGTTCCGAAGAAGAAGCCGTCGTCATCGTGCACGTGACAGCCCGGGACGGCGCAGGTGACCGCCACGAGGGCGAAGGCAAATCGGCGCATGGGCTTCTCCTCCAGATAGAGAACTATCGCCCCGCGCTCGGCGCGGTTCTCTATTTCGCGCGGACCTGCGGCACCGACTGATCGGCGAGACGCGACAGCGCGAGCATCGCCCGGAACGCATCGTGAACGTCGGACGCGGTGAACTGCACCGTCGTGCCGTCGAGGCGCACGACGCCGGGCATCACCTCCGCCGCGTCCGCCATGCCCGGGTTGTGGAAGCGCAGGCGCAGTTCGTACGGCGGATCCATGCGGTACGGGCGGACGCGCGACCGTGCGGCGATCGCCCGCTTCGTCGCTTCGCGGATGAGGCGGCAGGACTCCGCGGGATGAATGGAGCGCGCACTGTACCGGGAGTAGGCCCACTTCGTCGTGACCGTCTCGACGTCGCCCAGCAGCGCGCGCGACTCCGCGGCGCAGGATTCGTCGCCCGCGACCAGCACGACGGGGGTTCCATGCGCCCCGCAGATGAGGGCGTTGATGCCTGCCTCGTTCAGCGCGCGGCCGTTGACACGCACTTCCTGGACGCTCGCCCCCGAGTAGGTGTGGTCGAGCACAGCGCCACGCGCACCCGCGCCCCCGTGATACCCGATGAACAGCGCCGCGTCGAAGCGCGCGTCCACGCCCTGCACCATCGAATACGTCTTGAGACTCCCGCTGATCACCTGGACGCGAGGATCGAGCCGCTCGAAGAGCAGGTTGCGCATGTCGCCGTGCGAGTCGTTGATCAGGACATCGGCGGCCCCGGCATCGAACGCGCCGAGCGCCGCGGCGTTCGCTTCGTCCGTCATCAACTGGCGACCGCGCAGGAAGTCCTGGCCGTCCGCGCGGGTCTGGTCGACGTGGACGATGCCGGCCACGCCCTCCATGTCGATCGAGATGTAGATGCGCATGTCTACTTGAACGCGCGGTGAGCGGCCGTTACATAACGGATCGCCGCCGCACGGTTCTTCCAGCCGTAGGTCGTCGTCCTTCTGGACTTCTTGCCCTCGAGCGCCTTGTAGATGCGGAAAAAGTGGTCGAATTCGCGCCTCGTGTGCGCCGGGATCGACGCCAGATCGCGGTACTCATCGAATCGCGGATTGCGGGTGGGCACGGCGATGATCTTCACGTCGGGCCCTTTCTCGTCGCGCATCTCGAGCGCCGCGATCGGGCGGCACTCGACCAGGGCGCCGGTGATCGCGGGATGCGACGTGATGAGGACGATGTCGAGCGGATCGCCGTCCTCCGCGACCGTCCGCGGCGCGAAGCCGTAATCGCCCGGGTAGTGCACGGCGGAGTACATCGTGCGGTCGAGCCGGAAGACCCCGAGCGCCGCGTCGTACTCGTACTTGTTCGCCGTGCCGCACGGAATCTCGACGATCATGTTGATGACGTCCGGCGCGCCGGCGCCGATCGGCAGGTCGAGGAGATTCATCGCTCGTAACGCGCCTCCACCTTGGTCGTGATGCCGCCGCGCGCGCGGAACTCGCCGGTCACCGTCATCCACACGGGCTTGCACGCCGCGACCAGGTCGCGCAGGATCCGGTTGACCGCGTTCTCGTAGAAGATGCCTACGTCGCGGAAGGCGGTCATGTACATCTTGAAACTCTTGAGTTCGACGCAGTGGCGGTCCGGCTCATAGGCGACCGTGAGGGTTCCGAAATCGGGGAGGCCGGTCTTCGGGCAGATGGCGTTGTACTCTGGATCGACGATCGTGATGGTGTAGGAGGGGAACTGGTTCTCCCACGTCTCGATGCGCGGGAGCCTGGCATCGAGGCCGGCTTTCGCCTTGTTCGCGTAGCCGGGCATTACGCGAGCTTGATTTCGAGGACCTTGAAGCGAAGCTTGCCGCGGGGGGCTTGGACTTCCACGGCATCGCCGACCTTCTTGCCGACCAACGCCTGTCCGAGGGGCGAGGCGACCGACACCGTGTCCACGCCGTCCCGGCGCTCGCCTTCCCCGACGATCATGAACGAGTCCTTGCGCTTCAACCCAAGATCCTCGACGACGACGGTGACGCCGAGCGTGACGGAGTCGGTCCTCACCTGGGACGGATCGATGATCTGCGCGCACGCCAGCTGCGTCCTGAGCTCGCCGATCTTCTGGTCCAGGCGCCACATCTCCTCGCGGGCGGCATCGAATTCGGAGTTCTCGGAGAGGTCACCCAGCTCGCGCGCTTCACCGAGCGCCTTCTGCACGCGCGGCATCTCGACATCAACGATTTTCTGGAGCTGGGCCTTGAGCTGGTCGTAGCCCTGCTGCGTCATCGGCACGCGGTCCATAGGAATCGCCCCTCCGTAGGGGCGTCGAGTTTATCGGAAGGAATCGGAAATTGCACGACCGTCGTTATAATCCCCATCTCGAAAGGGGGTCCCCGTGAAGGCACTCGTGCTCCTCCTCGCGGCGCTTCAGGACAAGCCGATTGAGCTGGTGTCGGCACCCGTCGACAGGGCGCCCGCTCTGGACGGCGTGGCGGACGACGACGCGTGGAAGTCGGCGGCGGAGGTGAAGGTCACGCTCTGGAAGCCGCACGATCCGAACGACAAGAAGGACGTGCTGGTGCGTGTCTGCCGGACCACGGACGACATCCACTTCCTGCTGGTGTGGAAGGACGACACGAAGGACGTCCGGCACCACCCGTTCGTCTGGAACAAGGAGAAGGGGGACTACGACGAGGCGGAACTGGAGGAGGACGTGGCGTCGCTCGGCTTCGAACTCGAAGGCGAGTTCGACGCGGACATGCTGGCGGGGAAGGAGTCCCGGTGGGACGTGTGGCACTGGAAGGCGGCGCGCACGAATCCCGCCGGGTTCGCGATGGATAAGTCCCACCAGTACTCCCGATCGAACCTCGGCGGCAAGTCGAAGAAGTTCATGGGCAACGACGGGAAGCCGGTATGGATCGCGCGGCCGGAGGATGCGGGGCGCTCCGCAACGAAGCGCGCGGACAAGCCCGCGAAGAACGAGGGGGACGAGGTCCCGCAGTTCATCGCTCAGGAGCCTGACGGGTCCGCCGCCGACGTGCGCGCGAAGGGCGCCTGGAAGGACAAGACGTGGACGCTGGAGCTCTCGCGCAAGCTCAGGACCGGGCAGAAGGACGACGCTCAGTTGGAATCCGGGAAGAGCTACGGATTCACGCTGGCCGTGTTCGATCACGAAGAGCATGCGGACCACTCGGTCGCCCCGACGATGAAGCTGGTCATCAAGTAATGGGCGGGCCTCTGAATACGTCATAATCAGTAGATGCCCGGGCTTGAGATCCTCGACTTCCGCATCCCCGAGTGGATCCAGGTATTCGTCCTCGTCGGGATCGGTTTCGTCATCATCGCGGTGCCGCTGAGGATCATCTGGGCCGCGACGAAGGGTGCCCGGGCGCACGCCGAGAAGATGGACCAGTTCGGCGACCGCCTCCGCGAGCGCTTCAACGAGGTGAAGGCGCACCGCGGCATCATCGGACCCACGTCCTTCACCTTCAAACACGACGGACGCCGGTACAGCGTGACGGTGCACGACATGAGGTCGCTCGTCGTGCGGCTCGAGGACACGCCGTCGCCCAAGCTGCCTTGCGTGATCAAGACGAAGGGGCGGATGGTCCTGCCGTGGGCGATGGTCGGGCTGCGCGTGCTGCCGCGGGTGGAGATGTACGACTCAACGATGGACGACGCGGTGGTCTTCTACGCGGGACCGGTCTTCGGAAGCTTCGTGCGCGACTCGATCACCGACGCGGTGACGATCGAGGGGAAGCCGAGCAGCATCGTCGACAGCATCATCGTGATTCGACGCCTCGCGGGGGTGCGCCGGTTCCGGCTGTGGACGGTGCCCGAGGGCGCGATGTGCGTGAAGCTCTCGCTGCGCACGGAGGACGTGTTCTACCGGCCGGACGCGCTCGAGTCGGTCGCCCACCACCTGGCGCAGCTCTACGACCGCTTCGTCAAGTACTAGCGCTCCTTGCCGAGCATCTGCCGGGTGTGGTCCAGGTGCTCCTGGCACTCGACGCGCTTCTCCCAGCCGGGAGGCGCCACCGCGAGCGCCTTCGACAGGTCCTCCACGCAACCGGCGTAGTCCCGCTTCGCGTAACGCGCCATGCCGCGGTTCATCCAGGCCATTTCGCACCGGGCGTCCCGCCGGATCGCCTCGTCATAGTCGCGGATCGCGGCGTCGACGTCGTTGCCGTTCCTCCAGCGCAGGTTTCCGCGATTCACGTACGCCTGCGGGAGGTGGGGCGCGAGCGCGATCGCCCTCTCGTAGTCCGCCAGCGCGCCCGCGGGATCGCCCCTCGCGTCGCGCAGCGCCCCGCGGTTCACGTACGCGGCCGCGTGACGCGGCTCGAGCGCCAGCGCCCGGTCGTAGTCGGCGAGCGCGTCGTCGTACCGGCGGCGGTTGAGCTGGAGCAGCGCGCGATTGTAGTACGGGCTCCCGTCACGGGGGTCGAGCTTCATCGCCTCCGCGTAGTCGGCGAGGGCGCCGTCCACGTCGCCGCGGGCGGCGCGCGCGATGCCGCGTGCGCGGACGGCGGCGGACATCCACGGAGCGAGGCGCACGGCCTCGGCCGCGTCGTTGAGCGCGCCGTCCAGATCGCCCGCCTCGCGCCGCAGCGCCGAGCGGTTGACGTAAGCCTCGGCGAAGCGCGGCCGCAGGCGGATCGCCTCGTCGAGGTCGCTCCGAGCCGACTCGCGATCGCCGGCCTCGAGGTGCGCGCGCGAGCGGTTGACGAGCGCGTTCGTGCGGCGCGGATCCAGGCGCAACGCCTCGCCGAAGTCGGCAATGGCGCCGCGCACGTCACCGTCCTCGAGCTTCAAGTTCCCGCGGTTGACATACGCGTTCGGAAGCGTCGGGAGCATCGCGATCGCGTCCTCGTAGTCCGCCCGCGCACCCGCGCGATCCCCCTCGGCCTCGCGAACGAGTCCGCGCGCGTTCATCGCCATCGCCCAGCCCGGGTGGAGCTGGAGCGCCTGGTCGAGGTCGCGCCTGGCCGAGTCCGCGTCGCCACGCATGAGGTGCGAGGAGGCCCGGCCGAAGTACGCCTCGAGCGTCGCCGGCGCGATCTCGACCGCCTTTCCGTAGTCGTCGATCGCCTCCGCGAAGCGGCCCACGGCGTGACGCGCGATGCCGCGGTTGACGTACGCGACCGCCGACCGCGCGTTGAAGCGAAGAGCCCGGTCGAAGTACTGGAGCGCCTCCTCGTGGCGGTCGATGCAGTTGAGTGCGGTGCCGTGCCAGAAGAGCGCGTTCGCGTCCGTCGGCGCCTGGAGCAGGTACGCCGCAAACTTGCGCACGGCCTCGTCGTACTGCTCGTCCGCGTAGGCGAGCACGGCGTCCCCGAAATGCGCCTCCGGGCTGCCGCGCGTCGACTCGCGCACGCGCTCGATGTCCTCGCGGATCCGCCGGCGCAGGTCGGGCATGTCCTCGGGGACGCGGCCGTCGCGCTCCGCGCGCATGCGGGACATGACGTAGTCGTCGAGCAGCAAGCGCGCACGCTCCAGCACGGGCGCGGCGAACTGCGGCGACGCGGCGATCGAGCGTTCGAACCACACGCGCGCCTTCTTCGCATCCCCCGTCTCCGCCCACGCGCGGCCGACACCCAGGAGCGCCTCCGGATGATCGGGCACTTCGCGGAGCGCTTTCTCGTATTCCGTCTGCGCGCGCTCCGCCAGGCCGAGCAGCTTGTCGCGATCGCACGACCATTCTTGCTTCGCCAGGCGCATCTGCTCCACGACGCGCCGGCCGCTCTCCAGATGCGTGCGCGCCCGCGCCTCCGCCTCCTCCCGCATGCGGCCGCGCGCCGCCTCGCCCGCCCGCTCGTGGCGAAGCCGCGCGTCGTCGCGCCACTTGACCGCCAGCACGCCTGAGATCGCGGCGAGCGCGAGCGCGGCGACCATCGATGCTCCGACGGCGGCCTTGCGACGCGCGACCGCTCGCATGAGCCGGGCGGAAAACGCGGCGCGTCTCGCCTGCACAGGCTCTCCGGACGCCCACCGCGCCAGGTCGTCCGCGAACTCGCGGCCGCCGGGGTAACGCCGGAGCGGGTCCTTCTGCATCGCCTTCAGGCAGACGGTTTCAAGGTCTCGCGGAGCGGAGGGGTTGACGTCGCGCGGCGGCGCCGGATCCTCATTCACGATCTTGAGGTAGAGGTCCGTCACGGTGTCGGCGACGTGCGGCGGCTTCCCGGCGAGGATCTCGTAGAGAATGACGCCGAGCGCGTACACGTCCGTCCGCGCGGAAATGGCGTGCAACCGGCCCATGGCCTGCTCGGGCGCCATGTAGAGCGGCGTGCCGACGGCCGTACCCGTCCTCGTCAGGTCGGCCGCGGCGCGCGCGATGTGGGCGAGGCCGAAGTCGCCGACCTTGGCGCGGCCGTCGCGCGCGACAAGGATGTTGCCGGGCTTGAGGTCGCGATGGACGATTCCGCGTTCGTGGGCGGCCGCGACGCCGCGCGCCGCCTGTTCGAGGACTCCGACGACCGACTTCAGTGGAGCGCGGCCGGACATGAGCGCGGCGAGTGAGCCCCCTTCGACGAGCTCCATGACGAGGTACGGCCGGCCGTGATCCTCGCCGACATCGTACACCGTCACGACATTCGGGTGCGCCAGACCGGCCATCGCGCGGCCCTCGCGGCGGAAGCGCTCGCGCGCGCCCGGGCTCACCCACTCGCTCTGGACGAGCACCTTGAGCGCGACCCAGCGGCCGAGTTCCGCGTCGTACGCGCGGTAGACGGCACCGGCGGCGCCGCGACCGATCTCGTCGAGCTCCCGGTACCGGCCGCCCGCGACGTGGGGGAGATCCATCACCGCCATACTCTACCTTTCGTTTTCGGCGTCAGGAACGCGCGCCCATTCCGTACGGGGGCGCGTGATGGCGCTCCTCTCCGACGTGCACGGCAACCTCGAGGCGCTCGACGCGGTGTTCAGGGACATCGACCGCGCATGCTACGCGGTCTTCGACGGCGATCGCGTGACGTACCGGCGCGTGCCGTACGACGTGCGCAGCGCGATGCGGAAGCTCGCCGCGCAGGACGGGGCCCTGGCGGGGCGGCTTGCGATCGGTCGCTGACTACTTGCCCTTCTGCAACTCGAGCGCGAAGGAAATGCCGGGGCCATCCATCGTCTGCTTCACCGCGCCGACGTCCTTGACCCACCAGAAACTCACGTTGAGCTTCTGGCCCTGGATTTCCATCACCACCGTCTGCTTCACGGCCTTGAACTTGCCCGCGGCGACTTCGACGTCCTCCTCGGCCGCGTACTCGTAGTTCGCGGTGACGGGCGTGGCGCCCACCTTGAATTCGCCGCCCCACTTGTCGCCGACCTTCATTCCCTTCTTCAGGAACACGACCGGCGGCGTGACGTCCATGCCGTTCGAACGGTAGCGTTTCAGGCCGTCGTCGGTGACCGCGACGAGCTCCGTCTGCTTGTTGCCTCCGTCCACGACCGTCTCGAGGAGCCAGCACTCGACGTCGCCGACCTTCTCCCTGCCCTTCACCGTCTGCACGATCGTGGCGTCCTTCGGACCGCCGGTCATCTTGTACGTCCAGGTCGTGCCCTCCTTCATCGGGTAGTACTCCTGCTGCGCGAAGGCGGCGGACGACATGGCGAGTGCGGCCAGGACGGTGAGCGTCTTCATGGGTTCCTCCGAAGTTGCGGGATTCTACAGGCAATTCCCTAGGACGCAACAATCGTCGACGAGAATCCGCCTCCGGATCGCGCGTTGGGGAGGGTGGTCTCCCCGGGTCCGCCGACCTGCTCGTTCTCCTCGGGCTCGACGGAGCACGTGCTGTACACGACGCGGCCCCCGGGAACGACGAGCGATTTCGCCGCGGCGAGGAGCGCGCGCTGGAGCGGGACCATCGCCGTCACGTCCTTCGGCCTGAGGCGCCAGCGCGCGTCGGCGCGGCGGCCGAGCACGCCCGTGTTCGAGCACGGCACATCGACGAGCGCGCCATCGAAGACGCGGCGGAAGGGCGCGCGGGTCCCGTCGGCCAC
>Ga0187893_10004911_pt1 | contig 24743 bp, 23 predicted proteins | sample MA1701074metaG_FD_139574 | JGI IMG/M metagenome (GOLD analysis project Ga0187893, IMG submission 139574) | White microbial mat communities from a basaltic lava cave in the Kipuka Kanohina Cave System on the Island of Hawaii, USA - MA170107-4 metaG ... | reverse complement strand
CTCCCAGTCGGCGAGAATGCGCTGCGCCCAGGCCAGCACGCGCTCGCCTTCGGGCGTGAAGCCGCGAAACTGCTGAGCCCTTTCTATAATGCGAACGCCAAGCTCGCACTCCAGCTTGTGCAGACCGCTCGACAATGTGGGTTGCGATACGTGACAAGCCGCCGCTGCACGCGCGAAATGGCGCTCTCGCGCCAGAGCGATCAAATAACGAAGCTGTCGTATGAACACGGTGGTGGCTAAACGAGTCCACCTTTGCGCTTCGACGGCTTGTTCTTTTGTGCCATCGTCTGGTCGGCTCCCTTTCGTGATGGAATGTTGGTTAACCGGCGGTTATCTATTTGCTCAGGACCGGACCACCCGTTCGACATCAAGGGTTAACGCATCAGGTGATTGAAATACATTTTCTGGGGGATCAGCATGCACAACCTCAAACGCAATTCGTGAGGAAAAATGATTGTAACACGCCCAGCGGGGGTCATAATGTCTAGGCAACTAACCTATGAGGCCCAGAGGCGCGGATCTGCATGCAAGATAGCATCGCCGTCATCTTTGATTTTGACGATACCCTAGCGCGGGACAGCACCTCCAGCTTTCTCCACAGTCTGGGGGTGGATGTGAAATGGTTCTGGGCAGATGAAGTACATGCATTGATCGACGCAGGCTGGGATCCGGTTCCGGCCTACCTTTACATGATGTTGAAACTGTCCGACGGTTGCGGCGATGCAACCCCCATCACGCAAGAAAAATTGGCGCGTTGGGGTAAGCGCATTCAGCTTTACAATGGAGCGACACGCATCTTTGGGCGCCTGCAAAAGCACGCGCAAGGCGTCAATCCCAATGTATCGGTAGAGTTCTATCTGATCAGCAGCGGGATCCGTGAGATCCTGGCCACCACACGTGTAGCTAAACACTTCACTGACATTTGGGCCTGCGATTTTCATTACAGCGACGGAGGTCAGATCCGCTTTCCTCGCAACATCGTGAGCTTTACCGACAAGACGCGTTACATCTTTCACATCGCCAAGGGTATCGTGGGTAAAGACGCGCGTCGCAAACCCTTCGAGGTCAACCGCAAGGTGGCCCCCGACAAGCTGCGCGTGCCCTTAAACCAAATGATTTTTGTGGGCGACGGCTACACGGACATTCCCTGCTTTTCCCTGATTCGGAAAAACGACGGGATCGCCATCGGCGTGTATGATGGCGAGGACCGGGCGCGTTGGGGCAGAGCCTGGGGATTTATCGAGGATGGGCGTGTTTCGAACTTGGTGCCCGCTGACTACGGGAAGAATTCTGCGCTGACGAACTCGTTGTTGATGGCGGTAGAGAGCATCGCGCGTCGCATCGCTTTGCGGCGCAAGACCTATCAGGGATGAGCGCGGATCCCTCGCTAGCGATCTTTGAGCGGTTTCAAAAGCGCGGCAACTCTGATTTGCGAGATGAATATACGACGGTTTTGGTGGGTATTGGCGGTGCCTGTGTTCGTTGCGCTCGGATGGGGCAAACGTAGCGAAGCACCCGTGCGTGAACGTGGCCCGGCGCTCACGCTGTCGGCGGCGATCCAAGGGTTCGATAACCCGGGTTTCGCGCGTGTCAACGCACCCTGGCCGTTTCGGTTCCCGCGCGATCACGGCGCGCACCCGAACTATCGCACCGAATCGTGGCAGTTCGCTGGCCACTTCAAAAGCAGCGAGGGCGAGGATTTCGCATTTCAGCTGGCGTTTTTCAGACTGGCGATCGTTCCTGCGACAGCGCCCACGCGCTCCTCGGCTTGGGGTGCTCGGGGGATCTTTCGTAGCCAGCTCGCCGTTGCGGACTTCGCGCGCAGGCGTTTTCACTCCCAGGAGCGCTTGAGCCGCGAGGCCTTGGGGCTCAGTGGAGCAGAGCCCTCGCGAGTGTGGGACGAAGACTGGAAAATGGAGGCTAAAACGCCTTCGGGCGGGGGCCACGAATTCGAGCTGACGGCAAGAGGCGACAAAGTCGGTTTAGAATTGAACCTACGCAGTGTCAAGCCCGCCATCACGCGGGGTGGTGACAGCGGATCGGCTACAGCCTTTTACGCGTATGCTTTGTCTCGGCTCTCCGCCCAAGGCACCCTGCGTATTGCGGATCGACGTTATACGGTACGCGGTCTCGCCTGGCTTGATCGGGCTTGGGGTCTCATCCCGATCCCCGATGGGCCTGTGGTTTGGGATCGATTTCTGATTCAGCTCGATGACGGACGCGAAATCGTGGCTTTTAGGCTGCGCCGCCGTGACGGTGGCGGCAAACCCATCGTCAGCCTGGCCTTGATTGGCCAGGATGCCAAGCTCTGGAACCTTGATCAAAGCGAGTTGAGCTTGACGCCCCAGGGTTATTGGAAAAGCCCTGTGGATGGCGCACCCTACCCGGTGCGTTGGCGCCTTTCGCTCCCCACTGAGGGGATACACTTGGACATGGTTCCCTTCATGGAGGAGCAAGAGATAGACTTATCCTTGCGTTATTGGGGCGGTACCGTCCGGGTTTATGGTGAGGCGCAAGGCCGGCGTGTAGCAGGGACCGGGTATGCGGAGCTGACGGGCTACGGAACTCAGTAACATATGGAGCGTAGGAGTCTGTCGGATGGCGATACAGTTTGATTGGCGGCGAGGGAAGCTAGCCGTGCTGAGCGCGCTGTTGTGCGTTTCGTGCTCCCAGCAAACGGGAAAACAGGATCTCAAAGGCATCCTCTCGCCACGCTCGCCGGTGGGACCCGTGCCGGCGGAAAAGCAGCGCCCGGGAGATCCTGAGGCGGGTTACCGGGCGCTCACCGGCGGGCCCATCATCACCTGCGGGATCCCCTATGCGGCCTATAAAAGGACAGCCGCGCCACCCGCCGAAAATCAGTTGTTGCCGGGCAGGGAAGGCGTAAACGCAGAGCTGCCCTACGATCGCACCTATGTTAAAAAGGCTGACGGCGTCGAGCTGGTGGTCCCCAACTGCCTTACTTGCCATGCGGGGTTTTTCAACGATCAGTTGATCATCGGGCTAGGGAATGAATCCCTGGACTTTACCGGAGACCCCTCGACGGCGGCAGAGAGTGTTGGCGCATACGTCTCCGGGGAAACAGACACCGCAGAATGGAAAAAATGGGCGGATCGCGTCACCGCCGTGTCGGCTTATACGCGAACCAACACCATCGGACCGAATCCGGCTATCGACCTGACCTGGGCGCTGATCGCCCATCGCGATCGCAAGACCTTGGCCTGGTCCCCAAAACCACTCTTGCAACCACCTTCCGGATATACCTTGCCTGTCAGCATGCCTCCTTGGTGGCGCATGAAGAAGAAACACGCCATGTTCTACACCGCATCCGGTCGCGGCGATCATGCAAGGCACATGATCCTCGGCAGCGTATTCTGTGAGGATAGTGTGGAGGAAGCGCGCGCGGTTGACGCCTATGCGCCCGATCTTCGGGCCTATATCGCCTCGCTCGATGCGCCACCCTATCCGTTCGCCATAGACGGAAAGCGCGCAGAGCCCGGCCAGCAAGTGTTCGAAGCCAATTGCGCTCGCTGCCATGGCCGCTACGGCGAGAACAGGACTTATCCTAATTTGGTTATTGCGGCGGAAGAGCTCGGCACCGATCCGGCGCTGGCCGCTGCGGGAACGGCCGGTGCGGACGATCGCTTCATGCGCTGGGTCAACGAATCGTTCTATGGTGAGCTCGGCCGTCTGGCGCCGGCCCCCGGCTATATAGCCCCACCGCTTGACGGGGTTTGGGCCACCGCGCCTTTTTTGCACAACGGTTCCGTCCCGACGCTGGAAGCCTTATTGGATAGCTCCAAACGGCCTCTCTATTGGACCCGCTCTTTCCGATCCAGCGATTACAACGAGCAAACTTTAGGTTGGAACTACACGGCCTTAGCCTACGGCAAGGGCGGAGCGAAAGATTCGGACGAGCGCAAACGGATCTATGACACCACACTACCCGGTTATTCGAATAAAGGACACGTTTATGGGGACGCGCTGAGTGATGGCGAGCGCCGACAGCTTATGGAGTATATCAAGACGCTTTGAGCACCAGGGCGGTCGGACGCGGCCTCGACTGCTTCAGCACGGTTAGCCGACGGGTTTGAGATACCAGTCTCGACAAGGATGTTGTTTATCAAATAATTAAGCGATAAGCAGGGATCTGGAAGATCCCTGTGTCGGCAGTTCGATTCTGTCCCTGGCTGCCAATAAAAACAAATACTTACACCAGGTTCCCCTCCGCGTTGCGGGGCTTTTGCGGGACCTGGCAGCGCCGCCCAAAACGTATGTTTGAGGTCATGCACCCGAACCTGCGGTAGGTGCGCGCCGCGCGCTCCCCCGCGCCCCACCCGTGGAGCAAAGGAATCAAAAGCAATTTCCTATCCGTGGGCCTCGCCTAGCCTTCGTCTGCCTGTTCGACTCGTCACGTGCCTGTAACACCCTGGTCACAGAGGTGACACAGGCCGCCTGTAGCCTTTTTCTTATCAAAGCAACAAAACTAAAAAGTTGTTTTTCTGTGCGCTAGCGTTAAAAGGGGGCATTTATGGATGGATTTTTTCGGGAACTCAAAGTGCAGCGGTGGGACGATCACCGTTATTACCACCACAGCCGGATCAACCAGTCGTTGCACTTGGTGAGCGCGCTTAGCTTTCTGTGTAGCTACGTGCTGCTTTTCACGGATCCGGTTGCAGCGGCCCTGGTCGGCTGGCTGGTGGCAATGGTCAGCCGGCAGATAGGGCACTTCTACTTTGAACCCAAAGGTTACGACGAGGCGAATCAAGCCACCCACGAGTATAAGGAAGAAGTGAAGGTCGGGTATAACCTCAGACGCAAGGTGGTCCTATTGACGATCTGGGCGCTGTCGCCGCTGATGCTTTACGTCGATCCGACGCTGTTCGGCATCTTCGAGCCCCACGCCGACTTCTTGCACAACATGTCGCTGCTCTGGATCGTTATCGGCGGCGGCGCGCTGCTTTTCCGGACGGTACATCTGTTCTTTTTGAAGGACATGCAGACCGGATTGGTGTGGCTGACCAAGATCCTCACAGATCCGTTCCACGACATCAAGCTATATCACGGGGCGCCGCTTTTCCTGCTGCGTGGCGAGCTGATCGATCCGATGGGGTCACGGCAGCACGTTTGAAGCTGCGGCCGCGGCTGCTTCGGCGCGTACTTGGCCGGGGGAGAATAGGCGGCCAGTCCTTCAGAAGCGGTGTGCGATCATCTCCCGCAGAATTCGACGCTTGATCGATTTGTTGGTCACCGCCGCATCCGACCACCACCAGCCGTCCTGCTGCATGGCTCGGGCGGCCGCCATGAAGCGATCGGCGACCGCTTCGAAGTCGACATCCGTGTAGTTGAGGCTAAAGATGAGGCGGCCGGTTCCCACCCAACTGAGGGCAAGGCCCTCGGCGCGCAAGTAGTATTGGAACATCCAATTGTAGCGCGACGGCTGCGTATAGCAGACGGTCCAGATCGAGGACATGTTCGCCACCTGCAACGGCAGGCCTTGATCCCGCAGATGCCGGTTGAGCCGTTGCGCCCGACCGTTCCAAACCTCGTCCAAATTGCGGTACAGCTCGCGCAACTCCGGGGTGTCGAGACGCTGCAGGAACTCGTGCATCCCTGCCATCACGTACGGATGAGAGTTGAAGGTGCCGCGAGCGAAGCAGATATCCGTCGGGCGATCCTCGCGGAAGCGCTTCATCAAGTCCTTGCGACCGCAGAGCGCGCCGATCGGCAAGCCGCCGCCGAGCGTCTTGCCATAGGTGACCATGTCGGCCCGGACCCCGAAATACTCTTGCGCTCCCCCAGGCGCCAAGCGGAAACCGACCAAGACCTCATCGAAGATCAACACGATCGTTCGCTCGGTGCAGACGGCGCGCAACCGCTTCAGCCATTCAGTGTACGCCTCGCGCTCGAAATACGCGCTTCGCGCGCTGTCGACCAGCGCGGAGTCGCCCGCCGCACCTGCGTTCGGGTGCAGCGCCTGCAGCGGATTGACGAGCACGCACGCGATGTCGCGGCGCTTTCGCAGCACCCGCAGCGTATCCTCGCTCATATCTTTCAAGGTGTAGGTTTCGCGGGCCGGCACAGGGTTGCCCACACCGGGCTGCACGTCGCCCCACCAGCCGTGGTAGGCTCCGCAGAAACGCACCAAGTGCGAGCGCCGCGTGTGAAAGCGCGCAAGCCGTACCGCCTGCATGACTGCCTCCGTGCCGGACATGTGAAACGACACCTCGGCGAGCCCGGAGATCTCCTTCAATCGCTTGACGTTGTACGCGAGCACCGGGTGGTAGGCACCGAGTACGGGACCGAGCTCGCGCACGCGCTCGCTGCCACGGTCTATGCACTCCTTGTAGAAGTCGTAGCCGAAGACGTTCACCCCGTAGGAGCCGGTCAGATCGAACGAGCGGTTGCCGTCGAGATCGCTAAGGCTGACCCCGGAGGACGAGCGAACGAATGCGCCGACCTTGAGGTGTTGGCGCACCAAGCGGCTGTACTGGAACGGCACGCGGTAGGCACCGGTGAACTGCAGATCGGAGACGCTGTCCTCGACCTCGGCGGTGAGCCGGACCGTCTCGGGGAAACGCTCACTAAAAAGCGCCGAAAGCCGCATAAAGCCGGCACGGCGACGCGCGGCGATCTCGTCCGGCGCATCGTCGGAGCGGAAGAAACGCTCTTCGTCGTATTCGTAGAACGGCACCAGAGCCGCAATGCGTCGCGCGACCCGGGGATGCCCGGACAGCGATCGTTGTTTCGCCGTCGAGAGCTCCAGCCGTGTCTTCAATATCTGCAGCAACGCCGCCAACGCGACCGCGCCGAGCGCGTACAGGATCAATGTCGTGCCCATGAGCCTCATCGAGTGAAAATTTACCCGAGCCACTTTACGCCGCCATCACAGTCCGATCCATGATCTCCCACGTTTTCCAGCAGGAAGACCTCAATTTTCTGCTGACCAACCGCATTCCGCGCCGTCTGCTGACGCAGCTCATGGGCTGGTTCAGCCAAATCGAGCAGCCGCTCGTGCGCGATCTGTCGATCCGCGTTTGGCGACTTTTTTCCGATCTGGACCTCACCGAAGCGAAGAAGACGCAGTTCAGGAGCATGCACGATTGCTTCACCAGGGAGCTGAAGGACGGCGCGCGGCCGATCGACACGGATCCCGCAGTGCTGGTCAGCCCGTGTGACGCGATCGTTGGCGCGTCCGGCCGCGTCGAGGACACCCAGCTGATCCAAGCCAAGGGCTTCCCTTACACGCTGCTTGATCTCCTTGGGGATCAGGAGCTGGTGCGAATTTACCGCGACGGACGCTACGTCACGCTAAGACTGAAGTCCGGCATGTACCACCGCTTCCACGCCCCGCACGACTGCGCGGTCGAGCGGGTCACCTATATCTCCGGCGACACCTGCAACGTCAACCCGATCGCGCTCGAACGCGTCGAGAAGCTTTTCTGCAAGAACGAGCGAGCACTACTCCGAACAAAGCTGGAGGCGAGCGGCCATGTTGTCACCCTAGTGCCGGTCGCGGCCGTGCTCGTCGCCAGCATCCGGCTGCACTTTCTCGACGTCCTGCTTCATCTCCAGTACCGCGGGCCCAACGTCATTGCCTGCCATGCTCCGTTTCGCAAGGGTGAGGAAATGGGCTGGTTTCAACACGGATCGACCATCATCGTCTTCGCGCCGGACGCCTTCACGCTACGCGAGACCGTGCAGGAGGGAAGCGTCATTCGCATGGGACAGCCGCTGATGCGGCTGGCGTGAGCGTCGGCGGGATGGCCGAGCCGCACCGCGTATAACCCGATCGTTTCGAAGCCAACGTAGAGGACGCCCCACCTCTGATCGACCACGATCCTCTCGGATTGGGGATCGTTGTCGGCCTCCTCCCGGCACGGGGTCCAGACGAGTGCGCCGTCTTCATCGGGCAATCTAAACGTGGGATTGAACGCAAACGTGCGGACCTTGTAATAACTCAGCCGGCCATCGGCCATCGGGAGGATCCCGAGCTTGCTAACAACGCTACGATTGCGCTGCGAGACGAACGCGTAGAGCGCGCCCTCGGGCCGCCAGAGGCCGACACCACCGGGATGCTTTCGGGGTGCCCAACGCTGCGGGCGGTTGAGATCTTAAGCGAGATCTAGGAAGCCCGGTGCCCGATACGACCTTGCATGATGTGTTGGTGAAGCTCGATGGGAAGCCCTTGCGCGAAGTATTGGTGGGAGAAGTCAAACAGGCCTTGCGGGCGCATGAGTTGCCCAAGGAGGCTTTCCCGGTGTATTGATGGGAAATCGGCGTCGGTCTCTCAGCAGAAGGTTGGGGACTGGAGTGACCCTATCGGGGGCGGTGGCGAAGGGAGCTTTCGTGGGCCTCGCCAAGAACGAACGGCTCAATGCCCTGGCTCAACCCTGGCGGGCGCGTTCGCAGGCCGAGTTTAAAACGACGGCAGAGACCCAACGGCTCTTTGCCGATCTCCGGTACGCGGCGCACCGTTGGGATCATCCACGACGGGTGATTTGCAAGGCGGAACATACCGAGAAGGGAAGTAATCCTCGCTATATTGTCACTAACCTCGAGGCCGATGCGCAGCGGCTCTACGAGCGGCTCTATTGTGCGCGGGGCGAGATGGAAAATCGGATCAAGGAACGAGCGCATCGAGGTTTCCTGACCGTTGGCGCGGGTGGAATGGTGAACAGCGTCATTCCCCATCTCAGAGCGCAATGCTTCCGTAAGGATAGCCGATAGGGCATACCAGCAGCCGAGGAGCTCCCTACGCCTGCCCTGCATCCGAGAGTGCCCTTTCGATGATTGTCTCGCTCACGCCCTGCTGTTTTAGGCGCTCGATAAACCCCGCCATAAGGTGGTCCTCGAAACGCTCGGCATCGATGCGCAGGCCCTGGCCGATATAGGCGCGCATCAGCGGTTGGTACCCAGAGAAGCCACGAAGGGGCGCGATGCGTTTGAGCTCCTCGATAACATCTTCGGGTATGCGTAGGGTAACGCTGGTCATGGGGCGGTCCTTTCGGAGCCGCTTCTTAAGTTGTTCAATCTTCATAGGCTTTGCGTTCGGCGCCACTCGCCGGACGGGCTGAGATGATGCGAATACGCGTCTCGGCCTCGAAGGCGACGTGGGCCACATATAACACGTTCAGATCGAAGTCCACCCCGATGAGGGCCTCGCGGGCCTCGTCGTTTCGGCTGGCATCCACAAGCTTTGCGAAGGGATCGAAAAACACCTCGGCCGCTCGCTCGAAGGATGCGCCATGCTTGCCGCGGTTGAACCTAGCCTTTTCTTCATCCCAAACGAACACGATTCCGTGCAGTTCAAAGCGCGCGTCCATAATGAGTAGAATACTAATGCATATGTACATTGTAAATACATTGTTTACTTCGCCGAAAACAGGGCCGCTGCAAGAGCAACGGATCTCCGGCGTACCATGGGAGAAATGCACGACGAACGCTAGGATGGTTCCAACCTGGGACAAAAATGACCATGCCTTGAATAATCCATCGTGCCTAACGACGTCGTCGAAACCGTAGGATTGCTCCACACGCCCGTCCGCCTCGCCTGGTCTCTGTTAAAGATGTCTGAAAGCGCCGGCGATCCGGAGGGCTTGCGGGTTGATGCCAAGTCCCGGCGCGAGATCGGGAACCTGATCGGGGCGACACGGGAATGGGGGAACCATCTCTTGCGCGCTTGGCAAGAAAAAGATTGATCAAAAAGGAGCAAGAGCTCATTCCACGTTGGCTTGAGCCGCTACCGTGCTACTAAGGGCTCTGCCTCGCGATACCGTTCGAGTGAGCGGTAGAGCATGGCTAGGTTATTCAGGCTGGTCGCCACCTGGGGATGCTCAGGCCCCAAGATCGGTACAGCTCGCCTCTATAGCTCCCCAGCATATTTTGCACGAACCGGTGCCCTAAGCTTCCAGGTTGGTCCGAGGCGCCGATTAGGGCGACGCGATCGGCAGAAAATATCGATTTTCCCCACTCGTTCACTGCAACCAATCGCCATCCCCCGCGAAGAAGGCCGGTTGTCCACCCGTATGCACAAATACGACCTTTGGATACGAGCCGAGGCACCCGCGCCGCAGACCATCGAGTAAACCGGCCATCGCCTTACCGGTGTAGGTTGGATCAAGCAGGAGACCTTCGGTGCGTCCGACGAGCCTAATCGCATCCGCAGCCTCGATGCTGGGGATCCCGTAGCCTTCGCCGATAAAGCCGCCGTGCACGATCGCGTCCTGGGAGTTAAAGGTCCAATCGAGACCCAGCAGTGCCGCGGCTTCAGTGGCGAGACGGGCTACCTCCTTCCTTGCCTCTTCTGCCGGACGGCTCACGGTAAAGCTCTCGACGGTCCACGTTGATCCCAACGCGCGTGTGCCGAATAACCAACCGGCGTGAGTGGCGCCTGAGCCGGTGGCCAGCACGATCGCGTCGGGATCAAATTCAAGCGCGCGACACTGCTCGGAGATCTCTCGTGCCGCCAACGCGTGCCCTAGGGCCCCGAGGGCACAGGCCCCGCCGCGTGGGATGGGATAAGGGCGCTGGCCTTTGTGGCGCAGCTCCTCACAGAGTGCTTGGATACCGCGATCCACAGAGGCGCGATCCGGGTCGCCGGTGAACACCGCCTCTGCCCCGAGCAGGTGGGTGACGCGGTAGTTCCCGTCGATCCGTGCGGGCGCATCGCCCCAGAAGACGGCGACACAGCGCAGACCGCAATGCGCGGCCGCTGCCGCCGTCGCACGGACGTGGTTGGACTGAGCGCCGGCACCGGTCACGATGATATCGGCACCTTGGGCAATTGCGTCGGCCATGATCAACTCCAGACCCCGGACCTTGTTGCCTCCCAAGCCAAAGCTGATCAGGTCATCCCGTTTGAACCAGATCTCCAAGCCGCCGATTTCCCGGCTAAGCCGTCGCATTGGTGAGAGCGGTGTTGGGAATTCTGCCAAGGTTTGGCGCCGCAGCCGCGCAATGGTTTCCCATGGGTCGGGTGTGTTTATGAAGCTGGGTTTACCGCTTGCCATGATTTTCCACCTTGACTTGAGCCAGCACGCGGTCGACCATTTGCGCGCGGAACCCCGAGCTCTGTCCCACATCAAAGAGGCTCTCGATCCCGGCCACCCCGAGCTGCGCTACGATCTGGGGCTCGGCGAGCACCGCCTCCCGCAGGGGGGTGCCACGCGCGGCGGCATCCATCGCCACGCGGTACACGAGCGCATGGGCGCTCTGCTTGCCGAGCTTGGGGGCCAGGGCGAGCATCACGTGCTCGGCCTGTACAAAGCCTTTGGTCGCAAGCAGATTGTCCCGCATGCGCTCCACGTTGACCTCAAGGTGTTCGAGCAGACCGTGCAGCAACGCTAAGGCCTTGCCGGTCGCGAGACAGGCCCCAGGGAGGAGCACCCATTCCCCCTTCCAGGCGCGCCCATCGCGCTCGTGGTCGTGCACAAGATTCTCGCCCATCTGCGCGGCCTGATACCGTACCACGCGGGCCAGTGTGCCCAGGTGCTCGGCGATCTCCGGGTTGCGCTTCTGAGGCATGGTGATGCTGCCGACCGTGCCCGGCACGAACCCCTCGCTGAGCTCCCCGATCTCCGGCCGCTGCAGGTTGTAAACCTCGTGGCCAATGCGGTCGGCCGTGGCCGCGATCAGGACGAGGAGATTCAGCCATTCGGCGAGGCGATCGCGCGCAGCGGTCCAGGAGATCGTAGGGGCAATGAGCCCGAGCTTCTCGAGGAAGCGGCGCTGCAGGGCGAGCGCCTCGGTACCGAAGGAGGAGAGACTGCCGACACCGCCCGCGAGCTGTCCGACGCCGAGGCGTGCCCCGACCTCCTCGATCCGTTGCCGGTGGCGCTGAACCTCATCGAGCCACCCGGCGACCTTGAACCCGAAGGTTATCGGCAGGCCCGCTTGACCGTGGGTCCGCCCGGACATCGGGGTATCTCGATAGCGGCGGGCGAGATCGCGTAGCACCGTCGCAACGCTTGCAAGCTGGTCTTCAAAGATGTCCCGCACCTTGACCAGAATCCGAGCCGTATGCGTGTCCGTGATGTCCTGCACCGTCGCCCCGTAACAAAGCCATTCCCCGCTGTCGCCCGGGCAGCGGCGCTGGAGCGCGCGAATAAGACCGAGCAGCGAATGATTGGTCTGCTCGAAGTCTTCGCGCACTTCGGTAAAAAACGCCTCGTCGAGCTGCATGCGCCCGCAGGCATCGGCGAGCTGGTTAGCCGCTGCCGCGGGGATCAAACCGAATTCCGCCTGCGTCTCGGCGAGCACGACCATGACCTCGATCCAACCGGCGGTCAACGCGGCATCGTCGAAGAGTGCGCGAAGTTCGGGGGTGGCCCAAGAGTTTCGATAGATGGCTGAGTCACTGATGTGCACTGACATGACGATTCGCTACCTCGTTGTGGCTCGTTGCTGCTATCAAAAAAGCAGAATGCAGGCGTTCGTGGCTCCAGTCATCCCGGATTCGGCAGGCTCCGTCTGGGTTACGCTGGCTGGGCGAAACGCTTTGTCCCGCCAGTGGCGTTCGGCGACGGCACGGACGACATCTTGTCCTTAGCACTATGGCTCAGGAAAACATCATGGGTGAAGACTGCTTTCGCTCATGCTGCCCGCGCCTACCGCCTACACCTATGCAGAAGCGGGGCTCGAAGCATCCGAACCCCGCAAGCACTCATGGGCCATCTGTAACAGTGAATCCTCCCCCATGCGGAGTCGCTGGCGGCAGTCGGTGGTCCACGCGTCGGCCTTCATCAACGTCTGCTCGCATTGGGCGATCATTGAATCCACGCTCTGCGGTGCCGCGCCCCCGGGCGCTGTCCGTGCAGCGACAGCCGCCTCGGGGTCCAGGGCGTCGTGGAGAGCAGCCTGCGAGAGATCGATCCGATGGCCTAGAACCTGCTCTGCGGCCGCTGCTAATTCCCCCGGTGTGAGCTGATTAAGGTCGCCTTCCGTCAGATGCCGACGCACGAGGTGGCCGACCAGTTTATGCGCCTGGCGGAAATCGAGGCCGCTCTCCAGCACGAGCATCTCGGTGAGGTCGGTCGCGAGCGCGAAGCCGTGGTCGAGCAGGCTGCGCCCACGCTGGTCATTGAAGGTCAGAAAGCTCACGACCTCGCCCATGAGCCCCACCGCGTCTTGCGTGTCCGCGATCGCGCGCGGGATCAGGCCGTAAAGTGGCAGGCGGTTGTCCGGTTGCCCCGACGGCGTTCGACCCAATGCCGCGCTCGCCGCGAGCGTTCCGATCATCGTGCTGGCCGCGCTGCGCACGTGGGTCAAGGCGAAGGGGTTCTTCTTTTGCGGCATGATCTTGCTCGCGCGCGCGTGACTATCGTCGATCTCGACCAGGGCGAATTCCTCGGTGGCATAGATCTGCAGGTCCTCGGCTAGGCGGTCGAGATTGATCAGGATCGCGGTTAGCACCGCGGCTGCCTCGATCGGCAGATCCGCCTGCCACATGGCATCACGGGCATGGATGACAAGCCCATCGAAACCCAGAAGCTCGCTCAGGCGGCCGCGGTTTTGTGGCAAACGCGACCCGTTGGTACTTCCACATCCCGCGGGACTTTGGTTCACCCGCCCGTAAAACGCTCGAACGCGATCGAGATCACGCAGCACAGGGTAGGCAAAACCAAGCAGATAATGACCGAAGGTGGTCGGCTGCGCCGATTGTAGATAGGTATAGTCGGGCAGCAACGCTGAGCGAAACTCGCGCGCCCGCGCGGTGATCACTTTACCGGTCGTCGCCAGCGCCTCAGCTAGGCCGAGGAGACCCGCGCGCACCTTGATCAGAAATGCGGTTGTGGTCGCTTCGCGCCGCGCCCGGCCTGCACCCAACCAAGTGCCCGTGCCTGTCTGCGTGGCCAACCATGCTTCGCGGTTGGTGTAGAGGTCGCCCCTCGATGGGTCCAAGGTAAAATCAGCGGGTCGTTCGTGAAGTTTCAAGAGGGCAGCGAGAAGATCCCGACCGGCATCACGCGGAACGATGCCCGCCTCCATCATCACCAGTGTGTGAGCAAGATCGACCCAGCTCATGTCTTCGAACAGATCCGCTTGGTCATCGAGCTCCCTCTTGAACGCCGTCTGGATCAGTCGCTCGGAGGGGCTGCGCGCGAGGCGCGCCCCCACCTCGAGCACCTGCTCCGATACCGGTGAGGGGCGGCCTGGCTCGCGGTTATTTTTTGTCGGCATGGAAGCTTATCGGAGCCTCGGCGCGCTCCGGCTCGACTTCATGAGGATCCCAGGCGCCTGAGCGTACCAGCTCGTCGGTGACCCAGCGCAGGGTTTCGAAGCGAAGTCGGCAACGCAAGGATTCGACCGCCAATACCTGATCGGGGTGGATATTGCCCAGCCCCACGTTGGTCCCGAATCGACGGATCAGGTAGGCCTGCTGCTCCTTGAGAGGAGCTTCCCACACGAGTCGGTCAGCCGCCGTTCCCAGGGTCTGGGCGATCGCCGCAACGGCGTCGTCGATGACCTGGCCGTCCTCGTCGTAGATCCCCACCGCGCGGCCCGACTCCCTGCCTTCCACCACGACCCAGCGCGCACCTTGTTCCAGATCCTCCAAGGCCTGCTCGGCGATCTGCTCCGCCGAAGGCTGCTGCCTCGGGTCCTTCTTACCCGCCTCGGTGATGGGGACGAGCGCCGCGTCCAGCGCGCAGTGAATGATGTTCCTTCTGCGAAAGGCGGGCATCGGGATCGTGCCGTCGGAGATCTCGACGGCGCTGAAACCCAGGGTCTTCGCGTGCTTCATGTAATCTCGGCAGTGGCGCTCGACGAGTGCGACCTCGAGCAGCGTGCCGCCGGGGAAGGTCAGCACCTGGTGCTCGGCGAGTAGCGCGAGCTTGCGCTGCAGGACCTGCTTGGTGAGGAACACCGAGGTTCCGAAGCTGAGCTTCCAGTGGTCGATGCAGTGACCCGAGAGCTCGAGGGTATCGCGTAGCAGGCCCAGGCCAACGCCCGTGTCGATGACCATCGTGACCCCGGCGGCTCGGGGCTTTTGCGTGCGATCGCCGATGAGGCTCTCTATGATGGGATCCCAGGCGAGCTCAGGCATACTCCACACCGCGCGAGAGGAGACCAAGGGCCTGTTCGACCATCGGGAGGTCGGCGCCCCAGGGAACCACCGCCGTCATGCCGTCTTGTTCAATGCCAAATTCTAACAGGCAGCATTTGAGCAGAGTGGGGCGAGCCGATGTTGGCGCGAGCTTCCGGGGACACATTTCCACGCGCGGCGGCTCATCTCCGTAGTAATGGCGGTGAAATTGAAGACTGCGTTCGCAGCCGATCAGGGTCCAAGGGTGGCGCACAGGGGGGCGCTCATCGAGAAAGTAAACGGGCGCCCCGAGACGATCGAGGCCCCCGGAGCGGCAGGGCACGAGATAGGCTTCCGGCTGGACCCGTGCACAGAGTTCGCGCAAGTCGATGCGCTCGAGCTCGAGACAGATAGGCGGGAGGTCGGCATAGCTCAAGACGTGCTCGGCCATTTTGTAGAGCTTCGGGGGATCCGGCGGAGCGATTTCGACGACCCGCAGGATCAGGGGATCGGGGTGGTGGATGATGTTGATATGATCGAATGTGCCTTGAACGACGACCGTCCGATCCGACCCGAGGCGGTGCTTACGAGCGAGCATGGCGAGCGCCGAGCGGTTGGCCGTATCCGTTTCGGGGGATCGTATCAATACACTATCAGTGGGCAAGGCCAGTACCTCAACGGCCTCGACACGGGTGAACAGCGCGTCCGATTCGATCCGCTGCACCGCCGCCACCGCTACCTCATGCCCTGCCTGATGTAGGACGACGACATCGGTGCGCCGGTAGACCTCGCGTGCCAGCAGATGCGCGCAAATCGCCGCCTCGGTCATGGCCCCCTCATAGGACTGATAGCTCACCCGACGATAGGGCAAGGGCACGAAGTTCTTCCGGCACTTGAGATCCCCGACCTTGAGCACTTCGCCGTTCATACCCGCCGTCGTCGTTCACGCCAGCGCAAAACTACGCGCCCGGTCGTCAAGCCGCAGCTCCCGCTCATGGATCCGTAACGGGTCCAGGGCCCGGATAAACTCCACCATCTCCGGTGTAGGTAGAGGGACCGGGCTGAGGTCCTCGCGCACCGGGAACGCGAAACCCGTGTTCTCGCGCACCTCGGCGACATCGACATCCGGGTAAATCCCGGCGAGCCGCGCGTGGCCGGAGTCATCGAAATCGAAGACCCCGAGCTCGGTGACGAGGCTATCGGGGCCCTTCCCCCGATATCGCATTTCGAACCGGGTTTTTCCCTCGGCGGTACGATGCCCCACGCTCGTGATGAAATCACAGCCTTCGACCAGCCGAAACCGGCGTCGGCCTTTCGGGTCGGGCGCCGCCCGGTGTGCGGCGGTCCAAATGGTCACATGCTGCACGTCACAGGACAGATTGCAGCCGCCACCCCCACCCGGCAGCTTGAGCTGCAGTTGCTCTCGCCCGACGCGGGTCACGTTCATGTTGCCCCAGCGGTCGATCTGTAGACCGGAGAGAAACATTCGGCCCACGCGCCCGCTCGCCGCAAGATCAAACAGCTCTTCGATGTCGAGGTGGCATTCCGCTCCGCGGTTCATCACCCAGTCGTTGGTGGTTGGGGCGAGAAACGGGGGTGTGGGGTTTACCCCATAGGTGGCGCCGGCAACGAGGACCAGATCGAGGGCGTGAGTCTTTTTCGCGAGCGACATCGGAAAACACGTGGTGCGGGACGCAGGCATGATGCGGACAGGAGCCACCAAGGAAGGGCCAGCGGTCGATGATGAGTGGCCGGCCACCCATCGCGCGCAAATACGCAGCCCCGAAGCGTCCCGCGGCCCCGCCGCCTAAAAAGATCGCGTCGAACTCCCGATGATCATCGGCGTTTACATTGATGATCGATTCTTGGTGATCGCCCGCAGTGAGTCGGGTCCCGATCTCTTGTACCCAGTGGTTAATAGACCACTGAGTGTGGCTGACATCGACCACGGTGATGACTCAAACAAGCGAGCGACGAGTGCACTGGCCGCATTCGTTTCGTGAACCTCAACAGTCTCGACGGTGATTTAGCACACGAATTAATCGAGCCTCGCACCTCCCCCATTGCAACAGGGGCAACCCGCCCCATGTTGCACTTCAAGCGGATGCGGAACAGGGACCGAGGCCGCGCGTATCTGTGCCCCATCCCCGCCGCACTGCGAGCAGATCCACCTCTCGGGCTCGCGGGTACCGGCGAAGACCATGCCGCCAAAGCGATGGCCACAGTCGGGGCACAGGAGCTGATGGATCGGCATCGTGTGATACGTATGCGAGGCCCGAGATTGGACGGGTTCGGCGCGTCACGCGGCCTTCTTGGCCAGCTCCGCCCGCACCAACTCGGTCCCCTGCACTAAGGCGTGCAGCTTGTCGATGGCAATGTAGCGCTGCAGCAGGATCAGACCGCAGTCGGTCGTGACCCCAAGACGCTCGGCCGGGACCACCTGCAAGAGCCGCCGGATCCGATCCGCGACCTGCTCCGCAGTTTCCGTGATTGTGCTCTTGACATCGATTACTCCCGCCCAGAAATTAACATTGTCTGGCAGCGGATGAGCCTTCATAATCTCGAGGCCGCTCATGTCGTCGCTGCGCCGGCCACAGTTCTCGAGATTCAAGACATTGATGCGCGCTTGGTACACCTTCGGTACCACCGACGCGGTCGCCGCCGGTTCCTTGCCGCGTCGCTTGGTGAGGTCGAAGATCTCGCCGGCCTTAGCCGTATCGTCCGGTAGGTAGGCCGGGGTACCCCCCCAATTTCCCCAGCATACATGGACGACGATCTGGGCGTTCTTCACGCCCTCCACGGACCGATTGAAGGCCTCGATGGCCCAATCTTCAAATCCGTAGGGCCAAGTAAACTCGTCGAGCTGAATAAAATCGACGCCGAGGGCATCCACTTCCCGCAGGTCTTCATTGATTGCCGCGGCAATCGCCATGGCCCGATCACGTGAGGACTTGTAGTGCAGGTCGTTGGTTGCCTGAGCTAGGACTTGAATACCGGTGTATTGGATCTTGATAGGCTTCCGGGTCGCTCGTTTCAGTGCCCGCGCCTGTTCCACCATGATGGCGCCGCGCCGTTTGACCTCTTGGTCCAAGGTCCCGGCGTGCAGGCGGCTGTAGATGGGAAAGCCAAGATGACCGCCCTTGAGGTTATATCCCAAGCGGCGGTAGTAGTAATAGACTGCCTGGTCGGCATAGTTGTCGCCGTGCACCCGCCCGTCAGCGATGATGTCGAGCCCAGCGTTCTCTTGGTCCCTGGCGATGGCCGCTACCGCGTCCTCCAAGGACTCGCGCATGAGGGCATCGGGTGGTTCCTGGTCGCCGGTAAAATCCCGCGCAAACTCGGCGTCCCACCACCTTGGATTCGGATAGTTTCCCACCATGCTGGTCGGGATAAGCACTTCTTGATTACGAATTTTCACCGTTGTCTCCTCCTCTCAAACCTAGGACAGCTCGCCTATGGTCATCCAAGCGACGGGGATTTTCAAGGACTAGTTTTTGTTTATCTTTGTTGTTCTTCGCTAATCAGATTGACTGAACCATTAGCGAGCTACGGTCCCAGGGTTTCGACACTGCTAAGCCCAGCGACCAGCCGGTCCGGCAACTGGATGCGTGGGTGGAGGCACAGGGATTCGAAGATGGTCACAGCAGGAAACGCTTCTAGCGAATACTGGCAGACGATAGTCACTCCCGGAAGTCGGCGTAGCGGCGCATCGAGCTGCGCCTCATAGCTTAGGAGCTGCTCGCAGCCTGGCGCACCGCGCGTCGCCCATGACATCTCACCAGTCAACAAGATCCGCGTGGCGTTCCTTTTTCGCTGCCGAGCGATCTCGGTTTCCCAAAAGCGAAGCATGCGGGCGGTATTGAAGGACCCCGTACGCAGATAGGACTTCGACGCTGGAATTAACCGCAGTAATCCTTGTGAGATCAAGGAGCCAGCGTCCAAGCCTTCGGAACGGAGCCAGGCGTGTACCCGGGCCTCCCCATCTTCTCCGTCGCAGAGATAGACCGTAGCGGTCCCGGGACGGAGATGCGACAACAGGTACGGCGCGAGTAACCGCCACTGCTGTTCAACGGTCTTGAAGTTTAGGCAAACATGCTGTGGGAGTTCCTCCCGCATTCCGGTTATTAACGACTCCGCTGCCGGCGTGAATAGCGGGTTAGGGTGCAGGATCTCGGCGCCAGGAGGCGAGCGGACAAACGCTAACAGATGATCCAGCTTGAAGCGGCGTTCATGGCGGTGGCCGACGCGATAGCAAGGCAGTTTTCCGTTAGCCGTCCAGCGACGTAGCGAGGTTTTGCTGACCTTTAAGAATTCGGCTGCTTCGTTGATAGTTAGGAATCCCTGGGGGTCTGGCATATCTACAGGTCACTTTCCGTATTTGTCCCAGTGGCGCCGGAAGAGAGCTTGCTCGCTGATCACGCGTGCCTGGATCGGCCGCGAGACCCAGGTCAAGTTGATAAAGTGTCTGGCATTGACGTTTTCGGTGGTGATATTACCACCCCACGTGCCACAGCTTAGGCTTAGGGTATAGGGAAGCCCATTTCTGGGGCTACCGGCACCCTCGTTGAGATTCTGATTGACCAGGATCCGCCCAGTCTTGGTTCCGTAAGCCAACGCCATCACGTGCTCATCCGAGCGCGTGTGAATCCCGCACGTGTGACCGCGTCCCTGATAATTAGTAATCGTGTTGACCAGTTTGACCGCATTCTGGATCCCTCCTTCGTAGCGGTACAGCGCTAACACGACCGATAATTTTTCGCCCGAGAAGGGATACTCAGGCCCCACTCCGCTCTCCTCTACCACGAGGAAACTTTGGTCACCCGGCATCGTGATGCCCGCCATACGCGCGATCTGCCCCGCAGCTTTTGCAATCACAGCGACAGAAGGAATCGATGAAGCGGGATCCGGCCACATGAGCCTTTGCAGGTTAGCCTTTTCGTTCGAGTTGCACACATAAGCGCCGTTGGCAACCAAGGTCGCGGTCAAGTCATCGTAGATTTCTGCGGCGGCGACTACGGCATTGTCGGCAAGGCAACTGGTCGCACAGTCAAAGGTCTTTGCCGTCGCGATCGCTCGCGCTGCGTCCTCGAGGTCCGCGGTCTCATCAACGACATGGACGGAGTTCCCCACGCCCACCCCGTACGCCGGGGTCCCAGAGCTGTAGGCGGCCTTGACCATCCCCTCCCCGCCAGTCGCAACGATCAGATCGGCCTGGCGCATGAGATCTTGGGTCTTGACCAGCGATGGCTTGTCGACGATCTGGACCAGATCGGCCGGGGCGCCGACCTGCTCGCAGGCTTCGCGCATGTACTGAACCGCTAGCGCCGTGGTCTTCTGGGTGCGCGGGTGGGCAGCGATGACGATGGCGTTACGCCCTTTCAGGACCAACAAGGCCTTAAGCGGTGGCGTTGCATCGGGTCCAGTCGTGGGAATCAGGGCCGCGACCACCCCGACCGGTTTAGCGATCTTGACCAGTCCTTGCTCGGCAATCTCCTCGACAAGGCCGACCGTCTTGACGTTCGCGATATCCGCCAATGTACCCATGATGCGATTTCGAATCTTGGTCACTTTGTCGTTATAGTTTCCGAAACCGCCTTCATCGACCGCGAGCTTTGCCAAGGCCTCGGCCCGCTCCTGGCGCACCACTGACCAGGCCACCGCCGCGGTCAGATCATCAACCTGTTGCTGGGAGTATCCCTTGATGGCCTCTTGAGCCCGTCTTGCTCTTCTGATCAAGTCCCCGATGACAACGGCTGTGTTCGTATTCTCAGAACTCAACGATCCGGCCCTCTGAATCTCGCTGCTATAGTGTTATTCATAACATAGCATTGTTATACTTTATTCGTCAAAGGTAAAAGATGCCTCGCCGTAGTTCTGTCGATAACAGAATGCCCCAGCTTGAGGTGCCCGAGGAGAGGGTACGCAGGTACGTTCAAGCGCTTTTGTTGCAGGTTCGAGATGCGACCACGTTGGCGGCCCGGCCACAGAATCTTTCACGAATCAGATCTGCTGCCTTCTCGGCGATCATAATCGTTGGCGCATTGGTGTTACCGCTCACGATCGTCGGCATGATCGACCCGTCCACGACCCGCAATGCCTCGATTCCGCGCACGCGCAGATAGGGATCGACGACCGCCCTCTCGTCGTTGCCCATCTTGCACGTACCGACAGGGTGCCAAGTGGTAGAGGCGGTACGCCTCACGAAGGACTCGATGTCCGCGTGGCTTCTCAAGCTCACGCCCGGCGCTACCTCCTTGCCGCGGATGTCGTCAAATGCTTTGGAATACAGAATTCTGAGGTTCCAGCGCACGCCGGCGGCGGCACATCTTACGTCGTCAGGCACGCTCAAGTAGTTGGGGTTGATAAGCGGCCGATCGAGAGGATCGGACGAGGCGAGTGTGATCTCGCCACGGCTTAGCGGTCGATTAACGTAGGAGGTAAACGTAACGCCGTGCCGTTTTGGTGGCCCGGCTTCGGGGTAATCAGGAGAGAGGGTCATCAGAAAAAATAGCTGTAGTCCCGGATACGCCTCTTGCGCCTCGCTTCTGACGAAGGCTCCCGCCTCAAGGAAGTTCGAGCCGAGCGCGCCGCTTCGATTCGCTTCGTATTCCCGAAGTGCGGCCGCCTTGAGCTCATCGGGGAGCGGGGCAAAGGTGAGGGGTTGCGTGATCTCGCACCGCACCCGGGTGTGGAGGTGGTCCTGTAGATTCTTGCCCACGCCCGGGAGATCCTGGCGAACGTCGATACCCAGCCGCTGAAGGGCGGTCTTTGGTCCGATACCGGAAAGCATCAGCAACTGCGGCGAACGGAAGGCGCCGGCTGAAACAATGACCTCACAAGCAGCGTGCGCTTTCTCCACGGCCCCAAAGCGAAAATATTCGACTCCCACTGCGCGGGTTCCGCTGAAATGTAGCCTCGTCGCATAGGCGTGTGTCAGGACGGTCAGATTCGGACGCGAGCGCGCCGGGTGCAGGTATGCAACAGCGGTGCTGCATCGGGTGCGGTTCACGAGCGTTGCCTGTAAGGGACCGCACCCCTCCTGAAGCTTGCCGTTGAAGTCCGGGTTGAACGGAATTCCAACTTCTTGGGCGGCGGCGAGATAGCGCCCCACGAGAGCGTTAGAAGGAGGATGGCTTTCCACCACGAGCGGACCCGCTGTGCCGTGATATCGGTCGGAAATGGCTTGATTGCCCTCGGCTTTCACAAAATAAGGCAAGACGTCATCGTACGCCCAGCCCTCGTTTCCACTGCGAAACCATTGATCGTAGTCACCGCGGTTTCCGCGGATGTAGATCATGTAATTAATGGCGCTCGATCCTCCGAGCACCCTGCCTTGAGGCACAAAGATACGGCGTCCGTCTAAATGTGCTTGGGGAATCGTTCGATCAGCCCAGTCGTAGGGGCTATCTTGCAGCTGTCCGTAGAATGCCGGTGTCCGGATCAACGGCGAGTCGTCCTCGCCGCCGGCTTCGAGCAAAAGCACCCGACAAGCGGGATCTTCCGTCAACCTGCTTGCTAACACGCAACCGGCCGATCCTGCGCCGATGATCACGTCGTCAAACATAGGCTCCTCGCAGTTCTACTAACAACATTGAATGAGAGGCCTGTCTTCATAGCACGTCACTCCACCCAGAAAAGCACTGGCGGCTGTCTGCGGCGAATTCCAAATTCTTAGGACAAATGAGTAGTGGCCGAGTCGCTGGCGGTGAAGCATCAACTGCAAGTGATGAACCGGTCTTGTCATGTGCGCCAAGATTGACACCGTGGGATCGATGGATCTTTAGGTCTGCCCGGATCCCACTGGAACGCCTAGCGAAGTGCGCTGTCGTTCTCAAGCCTTCTGGCTTTACGCGGTTTCACCGAGCTTTGGTGCGGTGTAAACATCGATCATTCCATGTCCCCCCGCGGGTAGGCGAGATCCCTATGATCGAGGCGTTGCCGGGAGGCGTCTCGCAGCAAAAGGCAAACGGGTCGGCCTTGCTAACACGGTAGTGTTCAAGCGCGAGCGGATATGGTACTTGTAGCGTTGACCCGGCGCGGCCATGGGTACAACCCCTTCCCAGATCCCGGATTCATCCTCGCGCTGTGTAAGGGCCTCTATGCCGGGCGCCAGTCGTTGAACTCGCCTACCGCCGAGACCTCCTCGGCGGTAGGTGCCCAGACCGCGAAGTGCACGCCCCCTCCGCTCGCCGCTTCGAGCGAATGGGCACCGAGCTTCTCATAGAGCCGCCCGTGCGTTCCCTCGCGCAAGAGGTAAATATCGCGGTTGGTCAACAAGCTGGACGCTTTTCCGTCGTCCTTGGGAACGGTTTTCTTCGGGGTCACGTTCTCGCTCATTGCACCGGCCTCCACATGGCCGTCGATGCTTCGGACTACGGTGCGGGCCGTCACAGGCATGCTGGAACCGGCCTCGCGGGAAACCACGCCACGGTTGGACGGGGCTAAACGCGTAACTACTTGTTATGCATGGCGGAGAGGGAGGGATTCGAACCCCCGGAGGCTTGCGCCTCAACGGTTTTCAAGACCGCCGCTTTCGACCGCTCAGCCACCTCTCCGCAGAGGCCATCGATATCGTAGCAGAAGGCAACAACACGCCGCTGCTCCTGAGGGCGACCTGGTTTACAATTTTGGGTTCAGGAGGTATCATTCTGAGCCATGAACCTGTTAAATCCGGCACGGTCCAATCAGTCGGTTTCCCGAATAATCAGCTCTTTACGGAGGTTGGTCAAGCGATGAATGCAAATCGGTACATGATCGCGAGGCCGCAAGCGGCGGTACTCGAGACGAACAAAGTCATACGTAACACTTACCTGTTATTGTCCATGACGCTGCTCTTCAGCGCCATGACGGCGGGGGTTTCCATGGCGCTCAACCTGCCCCACCCGGGACTGTTGTTGACACTGGTCGGCTATTTCGGGCTGTTGTTCTTGACCTCGAAGTTCCGCAACAGCGCCCTCGGGCTGGTCTTCACTTTCGCGCTGACTGGGTTCATGGGCCTGACCTTGGGCCCCATTCTACAGGTGTACATCAAAGCGTTTTCCAACGGCCCTCAGTTGGTGATGATGGCCTTAGGAGGAACGGGTGTCATTTTCCTGGGTTTGTCCGGCTACGCCTTGACCACGCGCAAGGATTTCAGCTTTATGGGTGGTTTCGTGATGGTGGGCGTCTTGGTCGCGTTTCTCGCCGGGATCGCGGCTTTGGTCTTCACCCTTCCCGGCCTTTCACTGGCCGTATCCGCCATGTTCATAATGCTCATGGCCGCCATGATCCTCTATCAGACCAGCGCCATCATCCACGGCGGCGAGGACAATTACATCATGGCCACGATCGGCTTGTACGTGAGCATTTATAACTTGTTCACGAGCCTGTTACATCTACTGGGGGTGTTCGGAGGCGAAGACTAAACCAACCACATTTTCCAGCCGCTGACGCAAAAACCCCGGCCTTCGCCGGGGTTTCTTTATTCCACCCACCTCAAACTCCTCCTTCGCTTCGGCCACCCTGTGCCCATCACCGCTGAGCGGCAGAAATACTTTTGCGCTCCCTTTGCGATCTACCTCTTGGCAAAACCCGTGGGCAGCCCTGCTTGACCCTTGGCTCATCTTCAACACTCAGGGCCGGTGTAATAGGGAAAACTTCAGTAAAATCAAGGGATGGTTTTGTGCGGTGGCGAAACTGTAGTGCCACGTGTTTGGCACAGAGTGCTTGATATAAGGAT
>Ga0187893_10004910_pt1 | contig 24743 bp, 23 predicted proteins | sample MA1701074metaG_FD_139574 | JGI IMG/M metagenome (GOLD analysis project Ga0187893, IMG submission 139574) | White microbial mat communities from a basaltic lava cave in the Kipuka Kanohina Cave System on the Island of Hawaii, USA - MA170107-4 metaG ... | reverse complement strand
GATCACTCGATCCCGCAGCGTGCGGTCGTAACCTGCGCTCATCGTCGCCTCCCTCAATCAAGAAGGAGACCGAATCACTGTTCGCGGAATTTGTGAATCAACCCTCGGTCAGGATGCTCTAGTTTCGAAGTCGTCTCATTGGGGGATCGCATGCGCATTGCATCGGCGGCCTGAGGTTTCTCTCGCCGCCCGATTTCGAACAGCCGACGGACTCGAACCGCGACAATGTCTACCGCCTTCGCGTCGGCGTGCGCGACGGGCGAGGCGGTGAGGACACGCGAAACCTGGAAATCACGGTCGCCAACGTCGCCGAAGCGCTGAAAGTGCGCCGGCGGGGCGGCGGATTTTCGCAGCCGCTTTTCGTGACCGGCGCCGGAGACAATTCGGGCCGGCTTTTCGTCGTCGAGAAACAGGGGCTCGTACGCATCCTCAATCCGCAGACCGGCGCCGTGAACGCGACGCCGTTCCTGGACGTCAGCAGCGTGATCGCGACCAGCGGGGAGCGAGGTCTGCTCGGCCTTGCCTTCGCGCCCGACTACGCAAGCTCGGGACTTTTCTACATTCTGGTTACGACGCCCGGGCGCCGAGCGATCCCGTAGGCTCCGGGCCAACCGAGATTCGCCGCTATCGTCGATCCGCAAACCCCGACATCGCCGACGCCACGAGCGGCGACGTAGTCTACTCCTTCGCGCATCCGCGCGAATATCACCGCGCCGGCTGGATCGGCTTCGGCGGCGACGGTCTTCTCTATATCACGAGCGGAGATGCAGCCCTCGGAGTCAACGTCGACAATCCCGCGCAGGACTTGAATTCGCCGCTCGGGAAAGTTCTGCGCATCGACGTTTCGGCAGACGACTTTCCGCAAGATGTCGCCCGCGATTATCGCATTCCGGCGGGCAACCCTCACGCCTCGGGCGGCGGGCTTCCGGAGATCTTTGCGATCGGCCTCAGGAATCCCTTCCGGGCGAGTTTCGATCGAGCGACCGGCCGGCTCTATATCGGCGATGTCGGCGAAAACCAGCGCGAGGAGATCGACATGATCGCTCCTGGCGATGGCGGGCGCAATTTCGGCTGGGTACGCATGGAAGGAACGCTCATACTGGTTCCGGCCGAGAATGCGCCGAATGCAACGCCGCCCGTCATCGAATATCCGCACGGCGCAGGCCCCTTCGAAGGCAATTCGGTGACCGGCGGAGTGGTCTATCGCGGCCCCGTCGCCGCGCTCGCGGGCCACTACATTTTCGGCGATTTCATCAGCCGCAATATCTGGTCGGTTCCGGCGGCCAATCTCGTACAGGGCGCAACGCTCGGCGCCGGCGCATTGACGCGCCAGACCGACGCGTTTCTGCCCGACATCGGCGCCATTGACCAGCTCGTGGCATTTGGCGCGGACGACGCCGGCAATGTCTACATTGTCGACCTCGACGGCGAAATCTTCCGTTTGGAATCGCAATAGCGGCGCTCGCATTTAGCCCCGGCCGAGCGCCTCGCGCCTCAGCCGGTTCAAGGTTGTGACGTCGAAAAAAAAGCTCTCAAGGCTCAGTCGCGGGCGCACGCCGGCCAGATTCTTCGTCGTGAAAATCTCGCGAATATCGGCCGGCATCGCCGAAACGCCTTCTCGCTTCAGGAGGTCATAGAGGATCTGGTTCTGGAAATAGCGCTGCGAATAGCGCCTAAGGCGGCGGCGATAGATTTCCGCGTCGCGCGGGCCTGGTTCAAGCGAATCGAACTCGAAAAAGGCGTCGCCGGCGAATGCGATGCGTTTGACATGGCTGTCGTCACGGCCGGCCTCAAGGTCGGTGAGGAAGAGATAGCTTAAAAGGCCGTCTTCGCCATAGGCGCCGATGGGCATTCTGATGTTCCGTTCCCGGATGAGCGCGAGCGCCTGAGCCGAGACGGCATAGAGGTTGCCGCTCATCACGGCGTTGTCGAAAAGCTTCCTGGTCCAGGAGCGGCGCGTCCGTCCGGCGGCGGGCAGCGCCGCGGCGCCCCAGGCTTCGGGCTGACGTTCGAAGGCCTCGGCCAGCGCCGCAAAAGCGCCGGCGCAAGGCCTGACGTCGCCGTCGAGAAAAACGTGCATGTCGGCAGCCGGCGCAGCACCGGACGCGCGGTGAACATAGTCGTTCCAGGCGTCGGCCTTGTCGGCGAGCGCGAGCTCGTGGACGCTGATGCGCGGGTCGGCCGCCGCCAGCGCGCGCGCGATCCGCGCGGTCTCGTCGGTCGAACCGTTGACCATGACATGCGCATGGAAGGGAACGCCGGCGGCGGCCGCATCGAGCGCCGCAAGGCAAAGCGGCAAGAGGCGTTCCTCGTTGTGGGCGAAAACGCAGACCGAGCAGAGCATCAACCGGAACTCCGGCGTCCAGCTTGCAGGATTCGGACGCGGCCGGCGACTGTCGAACGGGCGCCTACTGGAGTTCCCCATCGCAGGACTCGCGGCGGCCGAGATAAGGGTAGGCCTTGGCGAGTGACGCCGCCATGCGGGCCGATGCGATCGCCGCCCCGCGCGCGTTCCAATGAGTGGCGTCGAACCAAAGCGATGCGTCGCCCGCCGAAGGCCCACCAAGATCGATGTTGACCGATTCGATGTCGAGCTGTTCGAGCAAAGCCGGCGGCATGACGGGGGAGCGATAGGCGGGCAAGAAGGCGTAGCCGATCTCAGCGCCTGTCGCCCGCGCAACCTCCTCGATCGCGCTGAGATACTTCCTCGCATAGCGATATTCGAATGGCCGGAGCGGGGTAGGGAATGCGCTGATCGGCGCTTCGGCGGCCAGACGCTGCGCATAAAGGTCGTCCAGTTCGGCGCGCGGCTTCTCCACGCGCTTGTCGATTTCACGCCCGTCAAGCAGCTCGATGGCGTTCGTCCGGTCGAAATAACCCTCATATTCGGCGGGATCGAATTGCGCCCTGACGCGCGGTCGTTCGGCAATGGTCTCGAAGAACAGGTTGATCTGCCGGCCGGGAAGCCGGATCAGGTCTGCCGCATAGTTGGCGTTGATCGCCGCCGGCGCCCTGAGCACGTCGGCCGCATCCGCGACTAGGATGAACCCGTCGTGCGGGCGCCGAGCCTCAATCTCGTTGAGCTCGATGATGAAGAGCTTCGGCGCCTTGGCGCGCCCCGCCTCCTTGGCGATCGCGTAATGCATGTTTCGCCCCATTTCGGGGACGCCGAGATTGGCGACATGGATGCGCCGACCGGTTGTGCGGCAATAGTCGCGTTCGATCGTCAGTGCGCTGAGGCCCCCAGCCGTCCGCGACGTGCCGATCAGCGCAACGTCGATGGGCGCCGGATCGAAATGCAGGCGCTCGTAGATCCAGTCGGCCTTTCGCGTCGTGCCGCTGTCGTGGCCCTGGTAGCGGTAATAGCGGTCATGGGGGAGCAACACGGCGACGCCGAGCAGGGTGAGAAGCGCAACGCCGACGGCGAAAGCGAAAGCGACCGGGGAGAGGCTCTTTTCCATGCGCCCTAGAAATTGAAATAGATGAAGACTGCGGGCTTCCACGCGACGGCAATGCCGCCGAGCAGCATGACGGCGGTCGCCAGCGCCGCGGTCGGCGTCGGCCGCAGGAGATTGGCGCGCGCCGGTTTTGGGAACGCCGCGTTGAGATTGTCGGAATAGCCGGAGACCTCAAGGCTTGACGGCGCAAAAAGCGCAAGCGCCGAAGCGAAGATCATGAGCGCGATAATCTCCGGCCCGATCGGTGCGGCGCCTACGGGCGAGAGGAGCGCCCCGATCATGGCGAAGGCGGCAGGCACGTTTTGCGAACGGAAAAAGATCCAGGCGAGCATTACGGCGAGGAGAAGCGCCGTCCGCTTCGCGGCGATGGAAAGCGGGTCGCGCCAGGAATCGAGGGCGGGCGCCCACAAACGCGCCGCGTGATTAAGAGTGATCAGAGCCGCATGAATGAGGCCCCAGATGACGAATGTCCACGCCGCCCCGTGCCAGACGCCGCCGATCAGCATGGTCAGAAAAATATTCCTGAGGCGGAAGAGTTCGCCGCGTCGGTTGCCGCCCAGCGGAACGTAGACATAGTCCTTCAGGAAAGCCGAGAGCGTCATGTGCCAGCGCCGCCAGAATTCGATGATCGAGCGCGCCTTGTAGGGGCTGGCGAAATTGACCGGCAGGCGGACGCCGACCATAAGGCCCAGTCCGATCGCCATGTCGCAATAGCCGGAGAAGTCGAAATAGATCTGGAGCGTGTAGCCGATCATCCCGGCCCACGCCGCTGCGCCGCCGATCGCATCGCCCGCCGCGGTCGTCGCGAAAATGGGATCGATGGCGCGCGCGATCGGGTCGGCGATCAGCGCCTTTTTAGCGAGGCCCATCGCGAAGATCATGATCCCATAGGGGATCATGTCGAGATTGACCGGCGAGCGCGCGAGGGCCGCGAATTGTGGCCGTGTATAGGCGTGATGGACGATCGGCCCGGCGACGAGTTGCGGATAGAGAGTGACGAACAGCGCGTAATCGCGGGGGTTTCGCTCGCAATCGCCTGTCCGGTAGCAATCGACGAGATAGGCGATCTGCTGGAAGGTGAAGAAGGAGATTCCGAGCGGTAGAACGATGTTGCGCATCGTGTAGTCGGCGCCGACGATCGCCGCCGCGTTCGACGCTGCGAAATCGAAATATTTGAACCAGAAAATGAGCGAGAGGTTGAATGCGAGTCCCGCATGATAGGCAAGGGTCCGGACGCCCTCGTGGGAGGCGCTCGCCGCAACGCGGGCGAGCGCATAGGTGACGGCGATCGATCCGACGAGAATGGAGAGATGCGCGAGGCTCCCGAAACCGTAAAAGGCGAAGGATGCGACGAGAAGGAAGGTAAGGGAGGTTTCGCGCCGGCCGAGAGCGCGCAGGCCGTAGAAGCCGCACAGTGTAAGCGGGAGAAAGACCAGCAGGAATTGATACGAACTGAACAGCATTGCGCCGGCCGTTCGGGCCGATCGATTTCCGCCCGCCCGCCCATCGTCGCCGCGGCCGTTTCCTTTTTGGTTAATTCCTCGTGTCGCTTTCGAGCCGGCCCGGTCCGGGATGGCGGCGGGGCGGCGCCTTCCTTCCGGGAGAGCTAGCGCCCCGCTTCGAAGCGCCTCCTTGCGCGTTCCGTGGCCGGCGGCGCAGAACACCCCCGCCAAAACAGGAGGCTCAGATGGAAATGCCCAAGCCCGGTCCCGCGCAGGAGAACCTCAAAGCCTTCGTCGGCGAATGGCGCGGCAAGGAAACCATGCATCCGAGCCAGTGGATGCCGGAAAAGTCGGTGCGCGACGCCAGGATAACGAACCGCATCGGACTCGACGGGTTCGCCGTCATCCAGGACTATGTTCAGCTTGACGGCGGCAAGCCGACCTTCCAGGGCCACGCGGTCATCTTAAAAAATCCGCATGCCGATAATTACCAGATGCACTGGTTCGACACGTTCTCGCCGTCGCTTTTCGAAGGCTCGTTCGACGGCAAAAAAGGCGCGTTCACGTCGAAATCGCCGATGGGCCAGACGCGCGCCACCTGGGACTTCCACAAGCCGGACGAATACCGGTTCAAGATGGAGATGTCGCAGGACGGAAAGAGCTGGGCCCCGATGATGGACGGCGAATACCGCAAGGCCTGAAATCAGCGCTCAGGCTTCTGCGCAGCCGTTTCCGGAAAATCGGAAGTTGGAAGTCGGGAATGGAATCGAAAGCGGAAATAGAGAAGCTAGAGCTGCGCGGGAGAAAGCATCGGGTCGCGCCGCCGGCTTACCTCCCTTGCAAAGGGAGGTCGGCATTCGGCGCATGCCGAATGCCGGGAGGGTTCAAGACCGCGCCGCGTCCTCGGACGGCGAGACCGCTGCGAGACTTGAACCCGCCCTTGCGGCCAAGGCCGGCTTCGCTCACGCGAAGCCGGGGCCGCAAGCCCTCCCTTTTCAAGGGAGGGGAGTCCTCGCGGCGGCTTCCTGATGCAAACCGCTCCCTCAGAGAATACGGCTCAAGCGATTTCGTTCGAGCGGCGCCGCGGGCTTACCTCCCTTGCAAAGGGAGGTCGGAAATCGCGAGAGCGATTTCCGGGAGGGTTCAAACCCTTGCCGCATGCTCGTCCGTAGGCAGCGACGCTTCCATGGCCCATTGCCCCTTGCCCATTGCCCCCTCTATGACCGCGCCAATGGAAACAATCTGGACCAATCTCCTGACCCGGCCGACGGATCAGGGCTGGGGCTGGTGGCTCGGGGCGACGGTGGCGCAGACGCTGGCGCTGATGATCGCGCTGCTGCTCGCGCTCGCCTTCATCCTTCTCTTCGACCGCAAGGTGTGGGCTGCGGTGCAGATGCGCAAAGGCCCGAATGTCGTCGGCGCCTTCGGCCTCCTGCAGTCTTTCGCCGATTTCTTCAAATTCACCTTCAAGGAGATCGTCGTGCCGGCGGCCGCCGACAAGACGATCTTCATCATCGCCCCGCTCTTGTCCTTCGTCCTCGCCTTCGCCGCCTGGGCGGTCGTTCCGATCGCGCCGGGATGGGTGGTCGCCGACATCAATGTCGGCATTCTCTATATTTTCGCCATCTCCTCGCTCGGCGTTTACGGCATCATCATGGGCGGCTGGGCCTCGAACTCGAAATATCCGTTTCTGGGGTCGCTCCGCTCCGCCGCGCAGATGGTCTCCTACGAAGTCTCGATCGGCTTCGTCATCATCACCGTGCTGCTGGTCGTCGGCTCGGTGAATCTCACCGACATCGTCGAGAGCCAGGACCGCGGGGCGGGGATCCTCAACTGGCATTTTATCCCGCTCTTCCCGATGTTCGTGGTGTTCTTCATCTCGGCCTTGGCCGAAACCAACCGGCCTCCCTTCGACCTGCCGGAAGCCGAATCCGAACTCGTCGCCGGCTATCAGGTCGAATATTCCTCGACGCCCTATCTTCTGTTCATGATCGGGGAATATCTCAACATCGTGCTGATGTGCGCGATGCTGACCATCCTCTTCTTCGGCGGTTGGCATTCGCCGATCCCGTGGGCGCCTTTGGAAGCAATTCCGCTGTTCTGGTTCGGCGCCAAGGTCGTGTTCTTCTTTTTCCTCTTCGCCATGGTGAAGGCGATCGTGCCGCGCTATCGCTACGACCAGCTCATGCGCATCGGCTGGAAGATCCTCTTGCCGCTGTCGCTGTCCTATGTGGTCCTCGTCGCCGGCGTTTTGATCTTCTTCCCCAGCCTCGCCGACTGGTTCCAGAGCTGGAGAAACTAGTGTTTGGACTCGCATTGACGCAGCGATCCTCCGTCTCCCCTCTCCCTCTGGGAGAGGGGCCGGGGGTGAGGGTCCGGACGACCCTGTGCGACGCTGACCGACCACACTCGCCGCCCATACCCTCACCCCTAACCCCTCTCCCAAAGGGAGAGGGGAACCGATTGGGCTTGCCGCGCCGGCAAAGGGAACGCCGCAACAGGAGGCCGGATTAGATGTCGCGTCTTGCGCAGGCGCTCAAAGGCTTCATGCTCCTCGATTTCCTGAAGGCCTTCTGGCTCGGGCTCGTCTATTTCGTGCGGCCCAAAGCGACGATCAATTATCCCTTCGAGAAGGGGCCGCTCTCTCCGCGCTTCCGCGGCGAACATGCGCTCCGCCGTTATCCCAATGGGGAGGAGCGCTGCATCGCCTGCAAGCTCTGCGAGGCGATCTGCCCGGCGCAGGCGATCACAATCGAAGCCGAGCCGCGCGCCGACGGGTCGCGGCGCACCACGCGCTACGACATCGACATGGTGAAATGCATCTATTGCGGGCTTTGCCAAGAAGCGTGTCCCGTCGACGCCATCGTCGAGGGTCCGAACTTCGAATACGCAACCGAGACCCGCGAGGAACTCTACTACGACAAGGAGAAACTCCTCACCAACGGCGACCGCTGGGAGCGCGAAATCGCCAAGGCCTTGGAGATGGACGCGCCGTATCGATGAGGCGCCTGAAATGCGGAGTTACTCGCCGTCGTTCGACGACGCGTCGCTCAGCGAAAACGGCTCGCCCTGTTTCACCCTCAATACGATCTTCCGCACATTGACGAAATCGACGAGCGGGTTTTCCGCCAGAACGAGAAAATCGGCTTCGTAGCCTTCAGCGAGGCGGCCGATGCGCCGCTCGGGAAAGATCGTCGCTGCGGTGATCTCCGTCCACATGCGCAGGAGCGAGCGGGCGTCAAAGAAGCCGTGCTCATGAAGGTAGTCGGCCTCGTGCGAAGCGGTCGCCAAAACGGGCTCGCCGCTGATCCCGTCGCTTCCAACGGCGATTTTCACGCCAGCGTCGGCCAGAGTCTTAAGATTGGCTTTCTGATTGGCGCGTGCGGCGAGCACCTGCTCCTCCGTCATCCCGCGGCCGCCCATCCGCGCCAAAGCGCTGACCGTGGCGACGACGACGATTCCCCGTTCCGCGGCGCGACGCGCTGCCGCCTTGTCGATGACGTACGCGGACAGATCGGGACTGAAATCCGCTCGCGGAATCGGCAAATGGGCGATTTCGTCGACGCCGGCCTTGACCGCTTGCGCAAAATCGAACGCCGTTTCGACGTGTGCGGTGACGCGCAGTCCGTCACGATGCGCGCGGCGGACGATGGCCCTGAGAATCTTCGGGTCGAGTCCCTTGAATCCGGCAGCCGGATCGCCGCGGCGCTTTTCGAACTCCTCCGAGAAGAGAAGAAACGTCTTGATGAAGTCGGGGCGGCCGGCGGCGATTTTCGGCCACTTGGCGGCGAGATCCTGCTTGTCGTCGATGATGAAATAAGCGCGATTCTCCATGTCTTGCGGCGTGAGGTCGCCGAACACGCGCCGGGACGCGAGCATCGCGTGAAGCCTGACCGGATGGCCGCCGCTCGCGGTCAGGCCGCCATTTGCGAACGCCACATCGATGCTGGTCTTGTTGTTGATCCTCCCTCGCACGTCCCCCGTCAGGCGGTCAGGAATCACGTTCGGATTTTTGACGTAGTAGATTCCCTCGCGCAGGAATTGATCGATTTTTGCGCCAAGGCCGTCCGCCGAATCGATTCCGTGATGGTGGGCGTCGCCGAACGCCGGCACCACGAACTGGCCGGCGAGATCGACGGTCCGGTCGATCGTCTCGGGCCCGGCGGCCGTCAGCCGCCCTTCCGCGCTGTAAAAGACGCGCTCGACAAATGTGTCGCCGTCGAACCAGCGGCCGTTGATCCAGTGGATCGTTTCCGCCCGCGCGGAGGTGGCGATGCAGAGAAGCAGCGCGAAGATCGCGGGCGACAAACGCGAAATCATGACTGCGCTCCGATTTCTCCGGGACTTCCGGACGTCACACCCGCTCCGCGATGATCTCCATCACCAGGGGCGTCGTCATCACGGTGTTCGGGTCGGCCTCGGCGGCGGCGAATTCGGCCGCGACGTCATCCGCCCACTGATGGGCGACGGCGCCCGCTTTGGCGAGATTGCGCGCGTGATTGGGGATGAAGGTCGCCGGCCAGCGCCAGACATAGTTCGAGGGCTGCACGGCGTGGATGATCGGGCGCGTCTCGCGCAGGCGCAGGCCGGCAATGGGAAGCATCGGGAGAAGCTGCACGGCGATATCCGGCTCGCCGCCGGACGACCGCCATTCGCGCAATGCGACCTCGATAAAGGAGGTGAGCGCCTTGCGCCGCGGCGTCCAGTTCATTGCGCCCCAGTCCATATATTCGTGAACGACGAGCACGCCGCCGGGCCGGATCGCCGCGGCGAGCTTCTTCAACACCGCGATCGGATCCGAGACAAATGCGAACACCCAGCGCACCCAGACCGCGTCGACGCTCTTCGCCGGAACCGCGTCGGTGACAAGGTCGAGATTATGCGTTTCGATATTTTTGAGGCCACGGGCTTCCGCCGCAAGTCTCAGGAAATCGAGAAACCGGTCCGATCGTTCGAGGGCGATGATCTTGCCTTGCGCCTCCACCAGTTCAGCGAGATCGAGGCTGACATAGCCGGGCCCAGCGCCGGCGTCGACCACTGTCGAGCCCACGGTGATGCCGGCGCGCCGCCATGCGTCGAGAACATGCGGTCGCCAGACACGGTGCTGCACCCCGAGCCGGCGAATTTCCTCGTCATGCGTACCGAGATAATAGTCGCGCTCTTCCGCCATAGAGGCCTCCGCGGCCATCATCGCGGATGCGGTCCGCCTTCGCCACCCGAAAATTGTTCAGTTCTGCGCACAATTCTCGCCGAGTGCGGTACGGCGGAAGGACCATTCCATGGATTGCTCCTTGCCACCGGCCAATCCTTCAACCCGTCCCGTGAGAATATCGCCGTTGCGCTCATAGATCACGCGTTGTGGAAAGTCGTGATCCGGATTCTCGAAGGTGGCGCGCATGCCGGCGAGCGACTTCAGCGGAAAGACTGTCGGCGGCGCAGCGTTCGGACTGCCGATAAAGGCGAGTCTACCCTTAACTTCGGCGATGCGCATGAATTCGAATCCCTGTTGCGGCGGCGCGCCGTTGAGATTCACGCCGACGAGCATGCCATCCCCGCCGCCGATCCACGCTTCCGCCGTCTGGCCGCCATCGCAAGACAGCCAATAGCCGGCCATCCAGTCTGCCTCGCCCGCCTCCGCGGCGGTCGCCATGAGAAGCGCCGCCGCCACTGCGCTGAGCCGCATCGAAAAGACTCCCCGTTCCGGTCGTCATCACATTATCAGATGTCCGCCGCCGCTTCGTCCCCCAGTCCGCCCTTTCCAAACCGGACGAATGCGGTCTAAAAGCCCGCCGGTTCCAAAGCGCTCTGGAGCCGCCCCTGCGGTTCCGCTCACGTCCCGCCGCGAGCGCGCCTTCACTAGGTTCTTCCGCCGCCCATGACGATTGGAACCGTAGCCTTCTTCATCTTTTCGGCCGCGGCGATCCTGTCCGGGCTGATGGTCGTTTCGTCAAGGAATCCAGTCCACTCGGTCCTGTTTCTCATCTGCGCGTTCATCTCGGCGTCGGGCCTCTTCGTGCTCATGGGAGCGGAATACCTCGCGATGGTTCTGGTGGTCGTCTATGTCGGGGCGGTCGCGGTGCTCTTCCTCTTCGTGGTGATGATGCTTGACGTCGATTTCGTCGAGCTGAAGCAGGGCTTCCTGAATTATCTGCCGTTTGGAGGATTGCTTGCGCTCGCAGTCGTCGTCGAACTGATCCTCGTCGTCGCTGTCTGGGCGTTGCCGTCCGACGCCGAACTGGCGCGCGCTTATCCGTTCATGAAGGCCTCTGAGACTGTCGCCGATCCGGCGGGTCCCAACAATATCGAGGCGTTGGGCCTCATTCTCTACACCGACTACATCCATCTCTTTCAGATCGCTGGAATGATTCTCCTGATCGCCATGATCGGCGCAATCGTCCTGACCTTTCGCGTACGGGCGGGCGTGCGTAAGCAGGATGCGGGCGTCCAGATCGGTCGCAAGCGTAAGGACGCCGTTCAAGTCGTCAAGGTGAGGACGGGGGAGGGGATCCCAGGATGACCATCGGACTCGGAGCCTATCTCACAGTCGCCGCCATCCTCTTCGCGATCGGCATGGCCGGCATCTTCCTCAACCGGAAAAACGTCATCGTCATCCTGATGTCGATTGAGTTGATGCTCCTGGCGGTCAACATCAACCTTGTCGCATTTGCGCAGTTTCTCGGCGACCTTGCCGGACAGGTCTTCGCATTCATGGTCCTGACGGTTGCGGCGGCCGAGGCCGCCATCGGCCTCGCCATTCTCGTCGCCTATTTCCGCAATCGCGGCGACATCGCGGTCGAAGACGCCAATTTGATGAAGCACTGAGGCGGAGCGGTTTATGCATCGAGGTTGCAGGTTGCTGGTTGCTGGTTGCGGAACCTCGCGCTTGCGGCGACGACACGGCCTCCAACCTCCAACCTCCAACCTCCAAACTTAGCGATGGAACCGCTGGTCGTCCTCCTGCCGCTTTTCGGCGCGTTGCTGGCAATGCCATTGGGGCGCATTTCGGGCCCGCGCGCGGCGGAATTCGCGACCACCGGACTTGTCGGCGTCGCCTGCGCCTGGTCCTGGTTCATCTTATGGGCGGTCGCGTTCGGAACTGACGAGGCGGTCCGCACCAAGACGATCACTTTGTTCTCATGGTTTTCGTCGGGCGATTTTTCCGCCGACTGGGCGATGCGCATCGACACCCTGTCGGCGGTGATGCTCGTCGTCGTCAACAGCGTGGCGTTTCTCGTGCACTGGTATTCGATCGGCTACATGCACGAAGACGACGGACGGCCGCGCTTCTTCGCCTATCTCTCGCTCTTCACCTTCGCGATGCTGTCGCTGGTCACCGCCGACAATTTCATGCAGCTCTTTTTCGGCTGGGAAGGCGTTGGCCTCGCCTCCTATTTGCTCATCGGCTTCTGGTTCAAGAAGAAGTCAGCCAACGACGCGGCGATCAAGGCCTTTGTCGTCAACCGCGTCGGCGATTTCGGTTTCGCGCTCGGCATTCTCGGCGTGTTCTACGTCTTCCGGTCGCTCGATTTCGACACGGTCTTTTCCGTAATCGCCGCGAACAGCGAAGCGATTCCCTACGGACAGACGTCCAGCGCGCCGATCCGCGACCTGACGATCACATTTCTTGGCCAGGACTGGCACGCACTCACGGTCATCGCCGTTCTTCTCTTCATCGGCGCCTGCGGGAAGTCGGCGCAGTTTCTGCTGCACACCTGGCTCCCAGACGCGATGGAGGGTCCGACCCCGGTTTCGGCGCTGATCCATGCAGCGACCATGGTGACGGCCGGTGTCTTCCTCGTTTGCCGCTGCTCGATCATTTACGAGAACGCGCCGAACGCAGCGGCGCTGGTCGCCCTGGTCGGCGCCGTGACCGCATTCTTCGCCGCCAGCGTCGGCCTCCTCCAGGACGATATCAAGAAGGTCGTCGCCTATTCGACCTGCTCGCAGCTTGGTTACATGTTCTTTGCGGCGGGCGTCGGCGCATACGGCGCCGCGATGTTCCACCTCTTCACCCATGCATTCTTCAAAGCGCTGCTGTTTCTCGGCTCGGGCGCCGTCATCCACGGCATGCATCACGAGCAGGACATCAAGAAAATGGGCGGCGTGAGGGAGATCCTTCCGCTCACCCATATTCTGATGGTGATCGGAACGGTATCGATTACAGGTGTTGGGATCCCCGGTCTCACTCTGTTCGGCGCGCCGGTCGGGACGGCCGGCTTCGTCTCGAAAGACGCGATCCTCGAAAGTGCGTTCCTCGCCGGGGAAGCCGGGCGGGCGATGGGATCGTTCGCCTTCTTCCTCGGGCTGATCGCTGCGGTCTTCACGGCCTTTTATTCGTGGCGGCTGATTTTCCTGACCTTCTGGGGACGGCCGCGCGCGCCGGAGGCGGTAAGAAAGCATCCGCATCCGCCGCCCGACACGATGATGTGGCCATTATTGCCTCTTGCATTGGGCGCGCTCATCGCCGGCATGCTCTTTTTCTCAAGCTTCGTCGGTTCGGATTCTGAGCGGTTCTGGAACGGGTCGCTCTATCGGACGGATCATGCGACCCCGGAGGCCGCGGCGCCCGAGCATGGCGAAATCGCAGCTCCGCACCCGGAAGAAGGGGCGACGGCCGGACACGCCGAGTCGGGCGAACATCACGTGCCCACGCTCGTGCTTTGGGCGCCCCTCCTGGCGATGCTCGCCGGCTTCGGCGCCTCGGCCTGGCATTATCTTCGCGGCGACCCGCTGCGGCCCGGCATCTTGAAGCCTGGCGGCATCATCCACGATTTCATCAAGAACAAATGGTATTTCGACGAAATCTACGACCTTCTTCTCGTCCGCCCGGCGCTCGCGTTCGGCCGCTTCCTCTGGAAAGAAGGCGACGGACGCACCATCGACGGCGTCGGTCCTGACGGCATCGCCGCGGCGGTCCCCGCGGGCGCGCGGCGTATTGTCCGCGTACAGACCGGGTACATGTATCATTACGCATTCGCCATGCTGATCGGCATTGCGGTCTTCGTGACGTACGTGCTTTTGCGCCTTGGGGGCGGCCGATGAGCGAAACGCTCTCCGCCCAGCCCTGGCTGACCACGATCGTCTTTTTGCCGCTCCTCGGCGCCCTTCTCATTCCGGTCAGCCGCATGGGTCGCCGCCTCGGGCCGGACGGCAGGCTCGACGCGAAGGACCAGGCCCAGGTCGACATGATCGCGCGCCGTATGGCGCTGCTGTTCACGCTCCTCACTTTCGCGGTCTCAATCGTCGTCTACCTCCTTTATTACGACCCCTCGAACGGCGGCTATCAGCTGGTCGAGGAAGTCCCGTGGCTCGGATCCGGCATCAACTACAAGCTTGGAGTCGACGGGATTTCGATTCTGTTCGTGCTCCTCACCGCCTTCATCACGCCGATCTGCATTCTCGCATCGTGGAGCTCGATCGAGGATCGCGTTTCCGAATACATGATGGCGTTCCTCATCATGGAGACGCTGATGCTCGGCGTCTTCACCGCGCTTGATCTCTTCCTTTTCTATTTCTTCTTCGAGGGAAGCCTCATCCCGATGTTTCTGATCATCGGGGTCTGGGGATCGCAAGGAACCAAGGAATTTGCCGGCTTCGTCATGCCGAGCCGCGTCTACGCGGCGCTCAAATTCTTCCTGTTTACGCTTGCGGGATCAGTGCTCCTCCTCGTCGCCATGGCCTTCATGTATTTCAAGGCCGGAACGACCGACATCCCGACCTTGCAGACTTTCGAGTTCTCGGCGGGCGCACAGAAATGGCTGTGGCTCGCCTTCTTCGCCTCGTTCGCGGTCAAGGTCCCGATGTGGCCGGTCCACACTTGGCTTCCGGACGCGCATGTGCAGGCGCCGACCGCGGGCTCGGTCATTCTTGCGGCGATCCTCCTGAAATTCGGCGGGTACGGCTTCTTGCGCTTCTCGCTGCCGATGTTTCCTCTCGCCAGCGCTGACTTCGCGCCGTTTATCTTCGCTCTCTCGATCGTCGCGATCGTCTACACCTCGCTAGTCGCGCTCGCCCAGGAGGACATGAAGAAGCTGATCGCCTATTCGTCCGTCGCCCATATGGGCTTCGTCACCATGGGGACGTTTTCGGCGACGGAGCAGGGTCTCGAGGGCGCTCTGTTCCAGATGATAAGTCATGGCTTTATTTCGGCCGCGCTCTTCCTCTGCGTCGGCGTAGTTTACGACCGCATGCACACGCGCGAGATCGCAGCCTTCGGCGGGCTCGTCCACAAGATGCCGTTTTACGCATTCCTGTTTCTGTTCTTCACACTCGGCAACGCCGGCCTCCCGGGGATATCCGGCTTCGTCGGCGAAATCCTCACCATGGCGGGGGCGTTCGCTTATAACAGCTGGATCGCGTTCTTCGCGGCGACCGGCGTCATCCTGTCGGCGGCCTATGCGCTGCGGCTATACCGCCAAGTGATGTATGGCGAGCTGACCAAGGCGAGTCTCGCCGGCATTGCAGACGTCGACTGGCGCGAAATGGCGGTCCTCGGCGCATTGATGGCCTTCGCCCTCTGGCTCGGAATTTATCCGGCGCCGGCGCTCGAGGTGTTCTCGCCGGCGGTGGATGTTCTGATGGCTGACTACCACTCTGCTTTTGGTGCGCCATGATGCCGTCCCACACTGACCCCCTCCAGCGCGCTGCGCGCGCCACCTCCCCCGCTGCGCGGGGGAGGAAGAGAAGCGCCGCAGCCCTTTCCTCCCCCGCGCAGCGGGGGAGGTGGCTCGCCGCGAAGCGGCGAGACGGAGGGGGTCAGTCGCACAACTACGGAAGCGCAACGTAGATGGGCATCTGGGAGCAGCTCTCATTCGCCGCCCCGGAACTGATCCTCGCGATCGGTTCGATGGCCCTCTTGATCGCCGGCGTCTATCTCGGCGATCAGAGCGCACGGCAGATGTCGCTCGCGTCAGCCGGGCTACTCGTCGCCGCGCTCATCGCGACTGTCATCGCGTGGACCGGAACCGGGGCCGCGATCTTCTCCGACTCCTTCCGCATGGACGCTTTTGCGTCCTTTTCGAAGATTGTCATCTTCGCAGCCGCGGCTTTCGCCATACTCCTCTCCGACAGATATCTCGCCGGCGAGAAGCTCGGGCGTTTCGAGTATCCGGTTCTGATCGTGCTTTCGGCCTTCGGCATGTCGCTGATGGTTTCGGCCTCCGACCTGATCACGCTTTATATGGGTCTCGAAACGCAGAGCCTTGCGCTCTACATCCTCGCCGCCTTCAACCGCGACAGCAGCCGCTCGACAGAAGCTGGCCTTAAATATTTCGTACTTGGAGCGCTCGCCTCCTGCCTCCTGCTCTACGGCGCCTCGCTGATCTACGGGTTCACCGGCACAACGCAGTTCGACGAAATCGCGCGCGTCGCGTCGGGGGAGGGCGACAAGACCGGCCTCGGGATCGGGCTCGTCTTCCTGATCGCGGGATTGGCGTTCAAGGTCTCCGCCGCGCCGTTCCACATGTGGACTCCCGACGTCTATGAAGGCGCGCCGACTCCGGTGACGGCGTTCTTCGCCTCGGCGCCGAAGGTCGCAGCGATGGCCCTCTTCGCCCGCGCCATGGTTGCGCCATTTCCGGCGATCATCGACGACTGGCGCCCCATCGTCGCCATCGTCGCCTGCGCCTCAATGATCGTCGGCGCCTTTTCGGCGATCCGCCAGACCAACATCAAACGGCTGATGGCTTATTCGTCCATCGGCCATATGGGCTACGCGCTGATCGGCATCGCCGCCGGCACGCGCGAAGGAGTCTCCGCCGTCCTCATCTACATGGCGATCTACGCGGCGATGACGATCGGCGCCTTCGCCTGCATCCTTCTCATGCGAAGGAGGGGGGGGCTGACCGAGAACATCGCCGATCTCTCCGGGCTCTCGAAGACGAACGGGCCATTCGCGCTGGTGCTGACCGCGCTGCTGTTTTCGCTGGCCGGCGTTCCGCCGCTCGCAGGATTCTTCGGAAAGTGGTTCGTGTTCGTCGCCGCCGTCGATGCGGGCCTCGTCTGGCTCGCGGTGTTCGGAGCGGTGATGAGCGTCGTCTCCGCCTACTACTATGTCCGCATCGTGTGGCTGATGTGGATCGACGAACCCGCCCCCGCGTTCGAGCGCGGCATGGCGCCGATTCTCGGCTTCATCGCGGCGCTGTCCGCATTGCTGATGTTCCCCGCGCTGCCGATCGGCATCGGGGTGCTGCAAGCCGCCGCCGACCGCGCCGCTGCAGCGCTGTTTTAGCGCCTTGGGCGGACGATTGCAGTCGGGTGCGGGGCTTGCGCTGTTCGAGACGCTCGATTCGACGAGCCTCGAAGCGAAGCGCCGAGCGGCGGCTGGCGCGCGCGGGTCGCAGTGGATCGTTGCGCTCGAGCAGACGGCGGGTTATGGGCGCCGCGGCGCCCGATGGGAGCAACGAACCGGCGACGTCGCCGCGACGCTGCTCTTCGAGTCCACCGGCCCGCCGGAGACTCTAGGGCAACTCTCGTTTGTCGCCGCGCTTGCGGTCGCCGACTCGCTTGACGGATTTGCGCCGAATGCGCCGCTTGCACTCAAATGGCCCAACGACGTTCTCGCCGGCGGCGGCAAAATCGCCGGCGTCCTGCTTGAGTTGATCGATGCAAAACCGCGGCCGCTGATAGCGATCGGCATCGGCGTCAACATCGTTTCGAAACCGGATGCGGTTCTCTATCCGACGGCGCGGGTCCTCGATTTTGCCGATCAAGCGCCGTCACCTGTCGAATTCGTCGAGCGGCTCGACGGCGATCTTGCCCATTGGATGAGCATCTGGACCGCACGCGGATTTAATCACATCCGATCGGCCTGGCTCGCGAAGGCCGCCGGCCTTGGCGCGCCGATCCGGGTGCAGCTCCCCCATGAGACCATCGACGGCGTGTTTCTCGACCTCGCTCAGGATGGCGCGCTTGTACTAGACTGCGAGGGAAAGCGCCGGCTGATCGCAGCCGGCGCCGTGTTGCCGAGGGAGCGGTCATGAGACCGTCTGAATCCGTTCCGGCGTTCGCAATGGCGGGCTGACGCATGCTGCTCGCGATCGACGTCGGCAACACCAATTCGGTCTTCGCGCTCTATGACGGCGACAGGGCCGTGCGGCAATGGCGGGTGTCGACGTCGTCGACGCGGACGGCAGACGAATATGCGGTGTGGCTGCAGCAGCTGATGGCGATGGCGGGCGGCCAGCTCTCAGACATCAAGGACTGCATCATCGCGACCGTGGTTCCGCAGTCGCTGTTCAACGTGCGCAACCTGTCGCGGCGTTATTTCAACTCCGAGCCCTTCATCGTCGCCCACAACAACATTCCCGGAGTCGCGGTGCGGATTCCGAAGCCTTCTGAGGTCGGCGCGGATCGGCTGGTCAATGCGGTCGGCGCCTTCGCCGCCTATGGCGGACCGGCGGTCGTCGTCGATTCCGGCACGGCGACCAATTTCGACATCGTCGGCGCAGACGGCGCTTTTGAAGGCGGCATCATCGCGCCCGGCATGCATCTTTCGATGGAGGCTCTGCATCAGGCCGCCGCGCAGCTCCCCCGCATAGCGATCGCGCGACCGGCGAAAGTCATCGGCACCGACACGGTCGGCGCCATGCAGTCGGGGGTCTTCTGGGGCTATGTGAGCCTGATCGAAGGCCTCATCGCTCGAATTTGCGCCGAATACGGAAAGCCGATCAAGATCATCGGCACCGGCGGCATCGCCTCGCTGTTTCAGGGCGCGACCGCCGCCATCGACGTCTTCGACGCCGATCTCACCGTGCGCGGCCTTTACGAAATCCATCGCCGCGTGACCACGGAGCGACGCTGATGGCCGGCGACGAACTCGTCTTTCTGCCCTTGGGCGGATCCGGCGAGATCGGCATGAACATGAACCTTTACGGGTTCGGGCCGGCACGCGCCCGCAAATGGATCATGATCGACTGCGGCGTCCTCTTCGGCGACCATCTCACTCCCGGCGTCGAGCTCATCTGTCCGGACCCGGCCTATATTCTCGACCAGAAGAAGAACCTGCTCGCGCTGATCCTGACCCACGGCCATGAGGACCATATCGGCGCGGTTGCGTTGCTTGCGCCGAAATTCGGCTGCCCGGTCTATGCGACGCCGTTCACGGCGGTGCTGGTGCGCTCGAAACTCGAAGAGCACGGCGCCGAAATCGATTTGCGGATTCTGCCGATGGAGTCGGCTTTCGAGGTCGGTCCTTTCGCGCTCGAATTCGTCACCCTGACCCATTCGATCCCGGAGCCGAACGGAGTCATTATCCGCACCAAGCTCGGGACGCTCCTCCACACCGGCGACTGGAAGATCGACACCGCGCCGACTTTGGGGCCGACGACCGACGCCGCGACGCTCAAGAAGCTCGGCGATGATGGCGTCCTCGCCATGATCTGCGATTCGACGAATGTTTTTTCCCGCGGCGAATCCGGGACGGAAGCGAGCGTGCGCGAATCGCTGACGAAACTCATAGCGCGCGAGCCCGGCCGCGTGGCGGTGACGACCTTCGCCTCGAATGTGGGCCGCGTGGTGTCGATTTGCGAGGCTGCCGCCGCGGCCGACCGTCATGTCTGCCTGCTCGGCCGCTCGATGCACCGGGTGGTCGGCGCCGCGCGCGAGGTCGGCATTCTTCCCAAGGGCCTTGTCTTCGTCGAACCCGAGGACGCGGGTCACTCGCGCGACAAGGTTCTCTATCTCTGCACCGGCAGCCAGGGGGAACCCCGCGCGGCGCTCGCGCGCATTGCCCGCGACGATCATCCGGAGCTCACGCTCAATGAGGGCGACACGGTTATCTTCTCGTCGAAGATCATTCCCGGCAATGAGCGCGAGATCTACAATCTGCACAACGATCTCGTCGATCTCGGCGTCAAGGTGATCACGGAGAAAGACGAATTCGTGCATGTCTCCGGTCATCCCTGCCGCGACGAACTTGCGAAAATGTACGAATGGGTGCGGCCGCGAATTTCCATTCCGGTCCATGGCGAGGCGCGCCATCTCGAAGAGCATGCGGATTTTGCGCAGAGCCGCGGCGTGAAAGCCGCGATCGCCCCGAGGAACGGCGACGTTATCCTGCTGGCGCCTGGCGAACCGCGCCTTGTCGAAGAGGTCCCTGCGGGGAAGCTCTTGCTCGACGGCGAGATTCTCATGCCCGAAGGATCGACGGCGATCCGCGAACGCCGCAAACTCTCCTATGCCGGCGTTGTTACGATCTCACTGGCGATCGATGGCGATGAGCTTGCCGCGCGACCGTCGGTCGCCGCGCTCGGCCTGCCGCAGGCCGATGCGGATGGTGACGCAATCGGACCGGAGCTTGAAGCGGCCGCCGAAGAGGGTTTCGAAAGCGTTTCGCCGAAGAAACGACGGGACGATGAGGCGGTCCAGATCGCCGTGCAGCGCGCAGTTCGCAACCGGCTCGTCGATCTGTGGGGCAAACGCGCGATCGTCGGGGTGACGATCTTGCGGGTGTGATGTGGTTCGGCAACCGGCAATCGGCGATCGGCAGTCAGGAGGTTGCAGGTTGCAGTTTGCAGGTTGCGATTGCGCGCGACTGCAGATCCTCCAACCTGCAACCTCCAACCCGCAACCCGCCGATCGCCCAGGTCCGATTGCCGTCCGATGAATCCCGCTGGCGCAATCGTAATCTTCGTGCTGATCTGGTGGTCGGTGTTCTTCGCCGTCCTCCCTTGGGGAGTGCGCGGACGATGGGAATCCGATGACGACGGCGTGACAGGCGCCGATCCTGGCGCGCCTGCGATCCCCAATCTGAAGCGCAAGGCGCTGATCACGACGGCGATCTCCGCTGGACTATGGGTTGTCGTCATTCTCATTATCCTGAGCGGCGTTATCGACTTCCGAGATTGAGGGCTTGGACTCTCCCGCCGCATCGGTCTAGCAGTCCTTCGGCATCCCCAGGCGTGACGTATGGCCGATCGAGCCGCAGACCCCGGCCCGCCGGAGCGGGCGACTCCGCCGCCGGAGGCTGTGGACGAGGCGATGTCGCGTCTTGAGGAAGGCCGCACGCTCGCCGAAGTCTACGCACCGACCGTGGCGGCGGCGATCGAGGCGGGCGATGAGAAGGCCGTCCGGGAGTTCGCCGCCGAACTCCACCCGGCCGACCTCGCCGACCTGCTCGGACTTCTCGACGAAGAGAAACGCGGGCGACTCCTCGACATCGTCGGCCAGAGACTCGCTCCGGAGGTTCTGCCCGAGCTCGATCCGACTCTGGTCGAAAGCGTCGTCGCGGCGATCCCAGCCGAGCAGGTGGCCGAAGCCGTCGCCGATCTCGATACGGACGATGCGGCCTTTGTTTTGGAAGAGGTCGACGAGGCGAAGCGGGCGGAGATTCTCGCCGAAATTCCGGCTGCGGAGCGCATCGCGCTTAATGCCGCGCTCGATTACGCCGAGGAGACCGCCGGGCGCCTCATGCAGCGCGAGGTCTTCGCCGCGCCGGCCTACTGGACCGTCGGGCAGATCATCGATCGCATGCGCGGCTCCGGCGAGCTTCCCGACCGCTTCTACGAGATTTTCGTCGTCGATCCGGCGCAGCGCCCGATCGGGGCCGTGCCGCTCGCGACGCTCCTCAAAACGCAGCGCGAAGTTCCGATCGAGAAGATTATGGCGACCGAGATCCGCCGCATTCCAGACTCGATGGACCAGGAGGAGGTGGCCTATCTCTTCGAGCAATACAATCTGATCTCCGCGCCGGTCGTCGACCACGCCGATCGCCTGGTCGGCATGATCACCGTCGACGACGTTGTGGAGATCGTCAACGCGGAGACCAGCGAGGACATGCTGGCGCTCGGCGGCGTCGAATCCGACGCGGGTCTTTCCGACTCGGTCGTCGAGACGGTGCGTTCCCGCTTCTCCTGGCTCGCCGTCAATCTCGGCACCGCCATCCTCGCGAGCCTCGTCATCTCGATGTTCGGCGCGGCGATCGAGGAAGCGGTCGCGCTCGCCGTCCTCATGCCGATTGTCGCCAGCATGGGCGGCAACGCCGGCACGCAGACCTTGACCGTCGCCGTGCGCTCGCTGGCGACCAAGGATCTGACGCCGGCCAACGCGGTGCGCATCATCTGGAGAGAGGCGCTGGTCGGCGGAGCCAACGGAATCCTGTTCGCGATGATCATGGGGGCTCTCGCCGGCTTATGGAATTTGATGAGAAGCGATGATCCCGACGGCAGCTGGCGGCTCGGTCTCGTCATCGGCGCTGCGATGATCATCAATCTCGTCGCCGCCGGTCTGGCCGGCATTCTGGTGCCGCTCGGCCTTCAGCGCGCCGGCGCCGATCCTGCCGTGTCATCGGGCGTCTTCGTGACGACCGTGACGGATGTCGTCGGGTTCTTTGTTTTCCTCGGCCTTGCTTCGTTGGTCCTGTTGTGACCCGTCGAAGACGACTGCGGCCCCGGTGGGGCCGCAGCTTCGAATTATTTTTTCGCCGGAGCGAGCCTTCGTCTGCGAGAGGTGAGCCAGATCACGGCTGCACCCACCGCAAGGACGAGCAGCGCGCCGGGCTCGGGCACCTCCTCGGGCGGCGGAGGCGGCGGCGGCGGCGGTTGTCCGTTGCACTCGTCCTCGGGCGTCGTCGGATTATCGACGCAGACCGGCGGCGGAGGCGCGCCGGGGATCGGCGGAATGATCAGCACCGGCGGCGGTCGATAGCCGCCCATCGGCGGGAAGAAAGCGGGCTGCGCCGGCGGAAACGCCTGCGCATGGACCGTCGGCGCAGGCGGAATTTCCGCTGTCGCCGCTTCGGGCGCCCGCCGCGCTTCGAGCGGAACGCCGGGAACGTAACCGGCGATCCGTCGTGGAGCGGGGCGGGCTCCTAAAAACCCGGCTTGGCGCCGCCTTCGCCGCAGCAGCCGCAGTTGACGACAATATCGTTGCGGATGTCGCCGACTGCGCGCGCGTACCATTCGGCGAATTCTTCCTCGGTCGCCGGGACCGCCCCGGGCGGTTTCTGCCCGAGATCACCGTTGAACATGATCGCTGCGGCGACGATCAGTCCCGCGGCGACCATTCCAATTCCGTTACCCCAACCCATAGCCACCTGCCTGCCCGGATTTTCGGCGCGGGATCCGATATCCAGCGCGCAGAAGACGGCGAGGTCCGGGTCTTCAGACGCCGTCTCAACATCCGCTTACCCAAGTCTCGTGCCAGAGCGGGAACCCCATAGGCTCCGGCGGCCGACCCAGATTGGCGCCATCGCTGCGGCGGCCAGCCGCCCGGCGCCACGTATAAGTATTGAAAAAGGCTCCGGTTCGCGAGGGGCGCAGCCTTGGGGCTGTGGGACCAAATCGACACAGTCCCGGTTCGGGACGGGGAAATCGGGGCTGTCCAAGCCTACCCAACGCGGACGCCCCATGATAAACAGAGCGTTCGCGCAGGCCGGCGAGGCGCGAGGGGCGGAATCGCGCCAGAATCGCCCTCCGGCGCATTTGAGGTTCGCCGGCGCGTCGAAGAGGGGCTCGACGGTCGGCGCTGGGTTGGGGTCCGGTGCGTAAAGAGGGGATGGCTTAAGGCCATGCGAACGGGAGAAACAGGGCTCAACCTGATCAAGGGGTATGAGGGTCTGCGGATGTCGGCGCATTACGCGCCGAGCGAACAGTGGACCGTCGGCTACGGACATACCTCGTCCGCGCGCCATGGCATGCACGTCACCGAGAGCGAAGCCGAACGGCTGCTTCGCGAAGACGTCAAGCCGATCGAGTCGATCCTCGCGGAAACGGTGCGGGCGCCCCTGAACCAGAACGAGCACGACGCGCTCGCCTCGCTCATCTTCAATATCGGCGAAGAAAACTGGCGACGCTCGACTGTGCTCCGGAAGCTCAACGCCGGCGACAAGCTCGCCGCCGCGCAGGCCTTCGAACTCTGGACGCGGGCGCGGGTCAACGGGGAAGTGGTTTCGCTCGACGGGCTGATCCGCAGACGCGCCGCCGAGAAGTCGCTTTTCCTCATGCCGACCGACGCTTCGCTGGTCGTTCCGACTGCGGACGTTCGTCCGGCCTCCGAATGCGAACCGGCCTACGTCTCCGACGCAGAATTGAAATCCGCGTCGCTGGTCAGGTTCGAGCGCGTCAAGAACAAGACCGAGATCAAGCTGTCGCCCGAGGAACGGGCGGGCCGGGCGCGCGCGCTGTTCGCGGCGACCCAGGCGATTTCCGGCGACCCGACCAAGATGATCATATCGAGGGCGGAAGAACACGCCGACATCGGCGTGACCGTCGGCGCCTTTTTCGCCGGCATCCTTGCGCTCGCGCAGACCGGCCTCGTGGTCGCAAGCCTGATCTGGCAGCAGTTTCCGGCCTTCGCTTCGGCGATCGGCCTTGATAGCGGCCGCTTCCTTGCCATCTCGGAAAACCTTCTCGTGTGGATGGCGGCGATCGGCGCCGCGATGTGCTATTTCCTGTTCTACGTCCTGGCCAAGCGCATTGCTCGCCATGACTTGAAGCGCCAGCGCGCGCGTGAGATCGGCCGATTGCGCGTGGGCGACTAGCGGCAGCAGCCGCGTTTTCACGGTCCCGCCCGAAACGTAAGCCGAGGTGATCTCGGTTCGCATCAAAGCTCCGCCGGTTCCGCCGTCCGGATTTTTTCCGAACGCGAGAGGATAAGATGGAGAGGTCACGCGGGACGCGTGACATCCATTGTGCGGCGAGGGTCTCCCCCGCCGCTATAAGGGACGCCCAGCGTCCCGCGCTCCGGCGTTTCTGTCAGATCGACGGTCCGGGCCGTCCCCGCATCCTGCTCGGCCTTATGGGCTCTGCAGGTCGCGAAAAAGCCCCGGCTCTGCGACCGGCTAGGGTAACGCTCCGCTTCCGTTACGCTGCGGTGCGCCCCTCGCTCGCCGTGTCGAAGCCGTCAG
>Ga0187893_10004909_pt1 | contig 24746 bp, 20 predicted proteins | sample MA1701074metaG_FD_139574 | JGI IMG/M metagenome (GOLD analysis project Ga0187893, IMG submission 139574) | White microbial mat communities from a basaltic lava cave in the Kipuka Kanohina Cave System on the Island of Hawaii, USA - MA170107-4 metaG ... | reverse complement strand
ATTCTTGCGCAGCATTCGAAATCCGTAGCGTATATCCTGCAAGCATTCTTCCAGCAGACGAGCGCCTCGTTCGTCCCGGCATAGTTCCTTGACTTGCTCCACACCGCCGAAGCTGCGCAGCGCAGCGTGGCGCGCTTCTTCAGGAGTCATACCTACAGCGATGTTCTTCTCGGTCTCATTTTGTAAATGGAACTGCAGCTCTTCGGAGAGATCGTCTTCTGTTCGACGCCTGCGGAACAGCGACTTGAGGTAAGAAAAGAGTCTTGGTGTTGACATCGGTTGCGTCTCTGGTCGCTCGTGACAATCACCGCCACTGCTTCACTCATACCGAAGTGCCAGCATCGGATCGACCTTGGCTGCGCGTCGCGCGGGGAGGTAACTGGCGATCAACGAAACGAGAGCCAGGATGAGCGACACGACGACCAACGTGAAGGGATCTGTGGCGGTGACTCCGAAGAGCTGGCTCGTAAGCTGGCTTTCAACTAGTCGGGTGAGTCCCAGCGAAGACAGGACACCGATCCCGACACCTGCCAAGCTCAAATAGAGTGCCTGCCAGAGCACTAAGCCAAGAATGTCACTGCGCCCGGCTCCCAGCGCCATGCGGATTCCGAAATCACGCGTGCGCTGGCTGACGAAATAGGACATGACACCATAGACGCCGAGTACAGCCAGGGTCAGCGCCATGGCGGCAAAAGTGCCATACAGCCTCAAGTTGAAGCGCTGGGAGGAAAGCCACTCGGACAACCGTTGCTCCATGGTCATGAGATTAAAGACCGCCTGATCCTTGTCCACTTGAGCGACTACGGCTTTCACAGGGGAAGCCAGAGCCGTGGGATCGGCGGCAGTTCGTACCAGCCAGTCTTTAATCAGGTGTATATTGGCGTCGCCACCTGGGTACTCCCACAAGTGTTGACGCCAGGAGGAGTACATGGTGGGCTCTGGATCGTTCCATTGGCCCCGGTGTCTTATATTTCCAACAATGCCAACCACGAGACGAGGGCCGCTCTCGCTCACTGAAATCCCTGCCGCGTCGTAGCTCACATGAATGGGCTTCCCAATGGGATCTTCTTTGCCGAAGTAGCGTTCGACCATTGCCTGGTTGATGACTACGACCCAGGGGGATTGTTCGCGATCCTGCTCATTGAGAAGCCGGCCCTTCAGAAGGGGTATTTGTAGCGTTTTGAAGTAATCTGGATTGACCTCCGCCAACCCGGCCATCGGCTTCCCGCCAGTGGGGGGATCAGACTGTCCAACGATCTTGATCGGATGTGGGAATACCCCGCTGCTGATACCGACGGACGTCACTCCAGGCAAGGCTGCGATGCGTTCAAGCGTTTCCTGGATGAAAGCATCTGCCTCCGGAGTGACCCGTTTCATGTCGCCGTCCAGAATCTTCCGGTATTTTGGTCCCAGCAGCTGGATTTGCATGGAGAGCACATTATGAGGATTGAACCCCGGATCAATGTTTTGCAAAGCCAGGAAGCTCCTGAACATCAATCCAGCGCCCATGAGAAGAACCAAAGCGAGAGCAACTTCAGCCACCACGAACAGACCGCGCTTGGCAGTTGACGCGCGTAGCTCCCCAGAGCCCTCAGCTCCTTTGATGGCGTCGTTCAAATCTGCTTTTGAAGCCCGCCAGGCCGGGATCAAGCCGAACAGTAACCCTGTCAAGAGTGAAATTCCCAATCCGAAATACATGACGGTGCGATCGATACGAATCTCTTCCGTTCGCGGAAACCATTCGGGCGCTAGAAAAACAAACAGTCGAATACCCCAGTAACTCAGAACCACGCCTAAGACACCGGCGATCAGCGCCATCAGAACACTTTCCGTCAGCAACTGCTGGATCAGTCGCCTTCGGGACGCCCCCAACGCCAGCCTCATGGCGAATTCCTTTCTGCGTTTGACCGCTCTGGCCAGCAAGAGATGCGCGGCATTGACGCAGGCGATGAGCAGGACAAACCCGACAGCTCCCAGCAAGAGATAGAGAACCTCCTCCCATCCCCTGGAGTAGGCCTCCGAAAGTGGCTCGATGCGAAGCCCCCACCCCTTATTCGTTTCGGGGTGATCGTGCGCCAGCCGTTCGGCAAGAATGTCCATTTCGGCCTGAGACTGTTTGAGCGAAATTATTGGCTTAAGGCGCGCCAAAACCGTGAACCAGCGTGTGGTGGGTGTAAGTGGATTGTCAGTCGGACTGAGGGCGATCCAGATGTCCGTGGCTTTGGTGAATGGGAAAACCCAAAAGCCGGGCGGCATCACCCCGATAACGGTACCGACTCGGCGGCCTGCGTTCAGCTTTTCGCCGAGCACGTTGGGAGACTTGCCAAATCGTCGTTCCCAGAGGCCGTTACTGATGATGATTCCAGTGCTTCCCTCCCGAGTGAGGTCCTCGGCCACAAAATCCCGCCCGAGAGATGGCCTGACGCCTAGCAAACTAAAAAGGCCAGGAGTTACGAACTGGCCCCGGACCCGCTCGGGCTCTCCAGAACCTGAAAGCGTGTACGTTTCCAGATCGGCGACCGCCAGTTCCATTCGCTCAACGGCAGAGGGACTCTGATGCCATTCCAGGTAGCTGGACAGCATGGGGTTTCGTCTCTGCTGCCTTTGCTCCTGCTTGACTTCATAGAGCACTGTCAGGCGATCTGGTTCCTTGAAATTGAGCGGCCGAAACAGAACAGCATTGATGACACTGAACATGGTGCTGTTCGCTGCGATGCCCAGCGCAAGCGATAGCACGACCACCGTCGTGGACCCCAGGTTCTTTGATATTGTTCGCGCTGCGTAGCGGAGGTCTTGGCACACCCTTTCAATGAGTTTCATTCTTCGCACATCACGACATTGTTCTTTCACTTGATCCACGCCTCCAAAGCTGCGCAGTGCGGTGTACCGAGCCTCTTCAGGCGACATCCCCGCTGCAATGTTCTTCTGAATCTGTTTCTGTAAGTGGAACTGCAACTCGGCTGCGAGTTCACCTTCACGGCGATCTCCACGAGACAGTCTCCAAATCGAGCGGAGAAGCCTTTCGAACCCAAATAATCGCATCGGTTTCCCTGGTCATGCTGTCCAGCCTGACGGGAGGAATCACACAACGTCCCTCCGAACTGCACTCCCCACTTGTCACTCTTCACTCGCCACTCGTCACTGCCGTCAAGTCGTTTCCAGAATCTGGGCGACGGCCGCAGCGAGCCGCTCCCAATTGGTCGTTTCGACTTCCAGTTGCTTGCGGCCTTTCTTGGTCAGGCTATAGTACTTCGCCCTGCGGCTGTTGTCCGATTCACCCCATTCCGAAGCAATCCAGCCTTGCTGTTCAAGCCGGTGGAGTGCTGGGTAGAGCGAGCCCTGCTGAACTCGCAGCACATCCTGGGAAATCTGCTGAATGCGTTGTGAGATGCCCCAGCCGTGCATCCGCTCCAGAGCCACCGTTTTCAGAATAAGCAGGTCCAGCGTCCCCTGAAGCAGGTCGACATTCGCTTTGGTCATGTTGTCTCCTAGATGTTCTACAGAAAGAATACCTGAGTCACTTGTAGAGTGTCAAGGGGAGAAGGTATGTGGACGCGCCGAAGAGTGGCTACACTTTCCTTGGCTCGCATGATCTCCAGCCAGCTCTACATGCCAATGACGTTGTTGATTGACCGCATTGGTAAGATCGCCGTGTCTTACACTGGTGTGGTGGACAAGCGTACGTGCGAGAGCGAGATCAAGGCGCTCCTTGAGGAAAGTGCCCACAAGGTGCTAGGCCACAAAGTGGTAAAACCCATCGGATACAGATTGAAGGTTGCCATGCAAGGGATGCCGCTATGAATACCGCACCGCAAGCCCCCACAATTGAGTTCACCACTAGGCCAAGGATAGCCCACTTGTGTCCGACGATGGATTCTCCCTTGCCGTCTAGCATTTACAAAAGCCAAGTTGAACGGCGTAACCGGAAACTGACCCACTAGCCATTCAGCGAAGGCATTCAGCTTCCTCCGCTGTTGTGGTAGTTTGACTCTATGTGTGGACGATACCGACTGACCAAACGCCGGATGCTGGAGATTGAGGACTATTACGAGATTGACCAAGTCGAAGACCTCGAAATCTGGAAGCGGGAATACAACATCCCGCCGCGTGAAATGGCTCCTGTGGTCTCGGAGTCCGATGGAAAGCGCTCCTTGACGGCAGGACTCTGGAGTTTGATGGGGCCGTGGGCTGACAGCCTAGAACACGCGAATAGGGCTTCAACGTTCAACGCCAAGGCCGAGACTCTGAGCGAGCGCCCAGCCTACCGTAACGCATTCCTGAAACGCCGCTGTATTGTGCCTGCTGAAGCGTTCTATGAGTGGGTGGGGCCGAAGAAGGAAAGGCAGCCCCTCAACATCAGACGCGCTGACGGGAAACTGCTATCGATGGCGGGATTGTTCAACTACTGGAAACCAACTGCCTCGCAAGGCCGACCTATGTTGACGTTTACCGTGGTTACGACTGCACCCAGTCAGTGGATGGCGAGGATTCACAATCGAATGCCAGCCATCCTCCTGGATGATCAGATCGACACTTGGCTCGATCCCACCGCTTCAGATCCTCGGCAACTCAGCGAGCTCCTGAAACCCCCGCCCGAGGGTTTCCTCGACTGCTATCCGGTATCGAGAAAGGTCAACTCGGTCAAACTTGACGAGCCAGAATACGCCGAAAGAATCGATCTCGACTATTTACCACTGCTGCAGAACGACACACGAGTTTCGGAGACTTGAAAAAAAGCAGGCCCACATCCGGCGACTGTCGAGATTTGGCACCTTATTGCTCTACTTCGCAAATACAGTCACGTATTGTTTAGGTTGCGGCCCAAAAGGTATCATCTTCAAACCAGGCTGTGGCGTGCACGTGGCGCAATATGGAAGAGGCGCTATCAACCAATCGCACGCACCGCAAGCCGGCAAGGCGACTTGGAGATTCGTTTGCACGTGCTGGGGTTCAGCGTGCTTCCGCAAGACGACTTCAGGCCGCCCAAGGGGCAGTCCGCGAACCCCGGCGGTGACGACTTCTCAAAGGCCAACTACACTTCTGAGTCTTCGAGCAGCTTCTTCGAGGGATAGATTCTCAATCTTATCCATCATTGGATACGGGCCTGGGAATTCCCAGTGCACGATAGGGTCAGCAGGAAGTAGTAAGAATGTTTTCTTACCCAGCGCACCCGCCAAGTGTGCGGCGGTAGTGCTGATTGAAACGACGACATCGCATGCACTGATCTGCATGGAAGCATCTTCCATGTTGAAGTGATCGATTCTAGAATCACGGTGGATTTCCACCCCGTAGTGATCGCGCGCATATTTCAGGTCAGATTCTGTATTGCCGTACTGTAGGCTTATGAAAGAACACCGCTCTTTGATCTGTTCTTGAAAAACCTCTTTCCAGCCCGCTTCGGTTAACGGACAGGATTTTCCCGGCTTTCCTCCCTCACTCTTCCACGCCAACCCAACGCCAATTTTGCTGCCTTTGGAATAACAATCCTTTAACGCCTGAGCCGGTGCCGCTGTGAGATACGGGTTCTGTGCAAGCCGCGTCCAGTCTTCCTCCGTTGAGCCGAAATACGTAAGCAGTTCTTTAGAAAAAATGACGGGATACCTCAGAGGAGTTCGGGGTGTAAAACTGGTGAACGACAAAGTCGCGCAATCACGGAAGCTCCTTTCGAATAAAGAAGAGAGTCTTGAATTATCGTCTGTGGAAACTCCATCTTCTTTCCAGTTGTGAACCCATATCACCTCCTCCGAACGTTCGGCCAAGGACCGAGCGAACCGGACATAGAACACTTCGTCGCCGGGGCCGTCTTCGCCGATTACCGCTATACGGGATGGAAGTTTTCTGCCTGTTTCCCAGCCTTCAAGGTCTTTGTTGAGCCAATCGAATTTGTATTTCTCAAAGCGCCGAATTCGATTCTCTAGTCGTTTACCTATTTTCTCTGCTTTCAGGTATTTCTTATAAGCGGCAGTAAACATTTCGTTGCATCTGTTAGCTTCTACCATTTCGTATCCACCCAAATCCCGTGACGCCCTGAACAGGGCCATCCGTCCTTATCCTTGTGCGGACGCAGGGTGGAATCCCGCGTCGATCGCTCGAACCGCTTGTTGCAATACCCGCATTGATAGATGTAGGTCGGCCCGGAGCGCGTCGCGCGGGTTCTCGTGGACAAACGTGGAGAAGATATGCGCGTGTTGTAGGGAGCGGCTGACGCGGAAATGGGACCTGACGGCGTCAATTCGATCGCGTAACGCGGCGTGAAGGTCTGCCCGGTGACGCGCGCCCCCCGGATGCGGTCAATGCGATAGCTGCGGTGAAGCTGATTATCAACCCGGACGGCGTGGAGCACGATCTCTCCGGCTTGCGTGCGGCTCAGAGAATACGGCTCGATAGTCCGGACGCCTCTCCTCCCCTGCTCATCCACGTAGTCAAGCTCGACGCACAGCCGGTTGGATGCCGCGAAGCGGATCGCCTCCACCGGCGCCGTTGTCGCCATGCCGGGAACGGACAATGTGCCTGCCGGCGCGCGGATGACGACATCGCCAGGTGTTAACGGATACGCTGCCGGGATCGCCGGTTGCCGGCGATCCTCGATCCAGGCGAACAAGGTAGGAAGTTCTCCCCAGAAGGCTTCTACGGGAGGGAGCGAGGGAAGCTGGTGAGCGAGTATGACAGACCAGTCCGCGACAAGTTCTTCATGCAACGGTGAAAGCGTTGCTGTCGTCGGAAAGGGTATTCCTTTGAAGTTGCATTTCTTCGCCAGTGTATCGTGAATAACCTGCGGAGCGGGATGGAACTCGTCGTGTCGGAAGAGATTGATGACATCATACAGATCTCGCGGGCGCGCACGCTCTGCCAGTGCGCGCAGCTTCTCCGCGAAGACCTCTTCGTAGCTGTAACAGCGGGCCATTATTCCTGCTTCCGGCGCATCGGAAAACGGATGCAAAACGGGACGGTCGACGGGGGGCAGGACCAGTATTTCGTCGGCCGTCAGATCGAGTTTGATCCTGGGCAGGTCGCCGGAAGAAGGTGCAATCGGCCCGCGGTAAGAAATGCGCCCCTGCCCGGCCATTCGGTTGCGGCGGTTCTGGAACACCTCGAAGTGAAGTTTGTCGGCCGGAAGCTCGATGCCGCTCTGTTCATAGACCCAGCTTGAAACCTCGCGGAATCTGGTCGCGAGAAAATCCACATTCAAGTGGGATTCATCGGTCAGCGTGAAGTCGAGATCTTCGGAGAAACGGTAAGTCTCGAAGTAGCACTTCTTCAGACATGTGCCTCCCTTGAAGATCCATTTGTCCGCGAGGTTCTGATGGCTGAAGATTCCAGCCAAGACCCAGCCGAGAATGTAATCCTTTTCGACGACATTCGGCAGCAGGCCGAGATTGGCGGCCGTAGCAAGAAGTTCACGGCGATCAATCACGTTGCGCCTCCGCCTCCCAGTTCGCGGGAATCCACAGCCGCCAGGCCTTGACCAGCCGGCGGCAGGGCAGCGCAGGATCGAGCTTGGCGTTGCCTTCGGTCAGGCGTTCGCGGCAGGACTGCGCAAGGGATTCATGTCCCGGCATCTGTGAAGCGAGAAAACCGAGCCGTTTGAAAACCGCGCCGTTGCCGAGATTGTCGGCATAGCGGATAAAAGTGTCGGGATTGACATCCGGGTCGCGCCAGTAGTGCTTGAGGCATTGGGCAACGTGCCGAATGCCTCCCCCCGTCGAGGGGTCTGCAAGAAGATCGACGATGGTCCGGTGTTTGTCGGAGATCGACACACGAGCCTGACCACGCCAGAGTGTCTTGAGGCCAAACAGCGCCTCCTCCGGGATCCGTTTGAGGGTGAACGGCACGCCCTGCACTGTTTGCTCCTTGCCGCGGAAGGCGTGTGCCGTGAATACGAATATGCTGCGGAACAATTGTTCGGTCAGGTCCCAATGCTCGGCGGCCGTCCAGCCGCCGACGTAGCCGGGCGCGAACAGGGCCGGAACGAGAATCCAGGGGTCCTTCAACACCTGCCCCGTTGTCGCGGCATCGACCGGAATCGGAGCATATTTTCCGCGCCCCACGCGCTTGACCCATCCCTGTTTCTGCCAGCGGGATAAAATCTTGGAAGCAGCCTGCCGGTCCACCGCGAGGGCCTTCATGGTGTCCTCGGTGGTCACAAGGTCGCGGGCGGTTTGGAGCACCGCTGAAAGCCGTGCCCGTGCTCGGGACGAAAAACGATCTGGGTCTGCCATCGAGGTATACCCTGTATGCCTAAAATCGCGTATTATGCGAGTTTATGCACATGTAATATACCAGAAACTGAAAACAGCGCGTATAAGACTGCAATTTTTCGCATTTTTGCGGCATTTGTGCGTGCGGACTACACCGCCGAGGCAGACGCTAAGTCTTGCAAAAATCCTCCAAAATCCTTGCGCCCTTCCTCGCGCCTCTGTCCAGCCCTTCCAAGTCCTTGCCATTAGAAGCGTACCGTCTAGACCGCGGGGCGGAACCGATCTTCTGCTCCCATACTTCGTTTGCCAAGAGGTCCAGAGACGATTTGTGAGACGGCCCCTAAGGCCCGGCGCAAAAATCGCACTACAATATGTTGCGTTTGACATCAGAGTTGAATACTATCTGTAGTGTAAGCGATCCGTCTGAGACACAACAGCTTTCCTTCCGTTCCTTTGCAGCGTCCTATCCATTTCATGGAGGCCCGTCAAATGAAGTTACTTGTCAAAGTGATCGAAGCCGAGTATTCGGATGCTGCACAAATCGCCATCATCGATATGACGTCGGACTTTCTGGTTAACGCCCGAATATTGGTTAACGAAGCCGAGCTGATGTCTCACGAACTGAAATCCCCGGTCAGCCTCCGCATCGATAACAACGTTGGCGAGTATTTCATGGTCAGACACCAGGACTTGCCGAGCCTCATCCAGGCAGAAGGCAGGATTGCCGACTGGGACGAATTCAACCATGTCGCCGTGGAAGATGAGTCTTGGTCTCGAAACTGGAAGAAGATCGAACTCGGCGGCCGCTGCACTGTAGTCGATCAGACGGGCATCTATTTCAAGGGCACCGACCCGAACGGTGTGGACTATCTGACCGCTCCGTTGGTCGGCACTGACCTTGCATCAATCCAAATGCCCGAGCATGCTCATGCAGTGGGTGCTGCGGCTGAATGAGTTGACCGATCGCGGAAATCATCGGCCGACCTCCCGCCTCAGCCATTCCATATTGAAGCCTTCGTCCGCTTTCATTCTGTTCCCGCGCCCCACCCCTTATATGTGACGCTCTCTGTATGATTGACGGCGAGAGCGTGGAAGAGAGAGCCCCCCACCCCTAGTCATTCGATGACTTGTGTGAGACCTGCTCCTCTTCCATGAGTCTTCATGACAATGGATGATCGATAGAATGCGGTTCTTCAAGAACCCATATAAGGCCATCAACGTTGTTCGAAAACTCTCGCACATTCAAAGAGGAGGTCTTCGCACATGTTGTATGTCGGTATCGATTGGGCCAGTGACCATCACGATGTTTGTCTCACCAATGATTCAGCCCAAACTCTGGCTGCATTCCGGATCGCTCATGGCAGCCAAGGATTTGAACGCCTTCACTGCGTGATCAAAGAGCACCAGCCCGAACCACAACAAGTCTTGGTGGCACTGGAGACGACTCGTGGACTGCTCATTCATGATTTGTTGCGGTCAGGGTACCAGGTTTATGCCATCAATCCCAAGGCCGTCAGCCGTTACAAGGATCGCTACGTGGTGTCGAAAGCCAAAACGGATTCGCTCGATGCTTCCTGCCTTGCACACCTGCTCCGGACCGACCGCCACCGGTTCAAACCCTTGGTCTTGCTGCCGGAAGCTTATCGCCTATTGGATCGACTCTGCTTGGATCTGAGAAAGCTTGTCGATGATCGTACGCGAGTGGTTAACCAAATCAACGACTGCCTAAAGGAGTTTTATCCACAGGCTCTCGGCGTGTTCTATAAGCCCGCCTGTGCAATTTCCATTGCTTTCCTGGAGACCTTTTCAGATCCGAACACGTTGCTCGCAACCACAAAGCGTCGTTTCCGAGCGTTTTTGAAGGCGCAGAATTACCCCTATCTCGAGAAAACTGATGAGCTGTTCGGGAAGATTCATGCGCCTGCACCTCAAGCGGATCCGGTGATTGTTCAAACCGGGAAGCTCCGTCTCAAGGCCTTGCTGGACCAGTTTCTGGCTGTGCAGCGGCATCAGAAACTCTACGAACAGCAAATCAGAGCCGTACTGCGGAAGGTGCCCGAGTCGAAGCTGATCAGAACTCTTCCCGGCTTAGGCAAACGCCTGGTACCTGAATTGGTTGCCGTCCTCGGACCTCGCCAGTCCCATAGACGTTTTGATTCAGCTCGAGCTCTTTCCAATCTGGCGGGCTGTAGTCCTATCACTCAAGCGAGTGGTAAGTGGAAAACAGTTCGGATGCGGACAGCTTGTGTCAAACCGCTGCGGCGTACGTTCCGGCACTGGAGTTTCGCCAGCCTGACGCACTCCAAATGGGCATGGGCTTACTATCGATATCGTCGCAGCCAAAACCACGTCCACGAAACGATTCTCCGGTGTTTGGCTCAAAAATGGAGCAAGATCCTGTTTGCAGTGTGGGCGGCAGGCCAAGCCTATGACGAACGCTTGCACATTGAGAAACTCAAACGACACCGCGTCGCTTGGGCCGTATCTTTCTAAGACAGTCCCCGCCGTGACATCATTTCGTAACTGCGACCTACTGCTTTGTGAAGAACGTCTTTGTGAGTGAGTTTCGGATTATGTTAACGAGCGGTCCAATTGTGATGCCCGCGCCGACATGAATTCATGTTTTAGATGAAATTGGCGCGGGCATCACAACTGATCTACCGAAAATTCTCCACCAACATGATGTCACTGTTGTTACCTTCCGGCAGTGTCCACAGGAGAGAAAGACCGTTGGGAGAAAGTGCCAGTCCCGCATGACCGTCCCTGGCCGGACTCCTTTCGAACCGGCCTCGCGAACTGATTTTTCGGGTAGCAAAATCGATGAAGTTGACATTCAGGAACCGATCTTCGCGAGTGATGAAGTAAATTCCCTTGTCGCCGACCGTCCAGTAGCGGAACAAAGTGTTAGCGAGGAAGCGCTTTTCGTCGCCGCCTGCGGTGGGAACCTTCCAAATTGCGTCAGGATCGCCCAACTTCGAATAGTAGACAGTGGTACCATCGAACGACTCAAAGGCCTCCCATCCCCCATTTTTTGTGACTTGGATAGGCTGACCGCCTTCGACTGGCATCTTCCATACCTGGTCTCCGTCACCCCCTCGATCAGAGCAGAAGTAAATCCAACGTCCGTCTCGAGACCAGCTTGGTACGAAATCCGCGTAGGTACTCGCAATGGGGTTCTGCTGCACCCGACTTTCGGCATTAATCACAAAGATGTCGGGCTTACCTCGGGGCCCGGAATCAAAGACGATGGTTTTACCGTCAGGAGACCAGCGAGGTGTTCCCGTGACATAGGACCCGCCAAAAGAGGTCAACTGCACAGAGTTTTGACCGTCACTGTCACAGACCCAGATTTCCCAGTGTCCAGAGCGATTCGAAGAAAAAACGATGCTTTTACCGTCAGGGGAGAAGTTGGGGGTATCCTCCCGTCGAGAAGAAGAAATGAGCCGGGTCAACGCAGGTGGCTTGCCACTCGGCGCCGGCGACAAATCGAGTCGCCAGATGTCCGTCTCATAGGTCTGTTCGCTGTAAACAAGCCGATGACCTTGACGAGAAATCGACGGAAAGTAGCCGAACTGTCCCCCTGGCGAGAGAGGCTGCGGTTTTCCTCCCTGGGCTTTGATTCTGAACAGACCGCCTTCATACCAATCGCCGGCGAAAATGATCTCTGAGCCGTTTGTAGTCCATGCCCCGGCATCCGTTCTTCCATCATGATCAATGGTGACCGGCCGCGGCTCCCCACCTGCGACTGGTACACGATAAAGGTCAGACCGACCCCCATCGTTTCGGTGGAATAGAAGGCTCTCACCGCGTAGTGTGTAAAAACACGGTTGTAGGCGGTTGGCGTCGACCACCATTTCTTTCTTCTAGAGCTTCAGATGGTCCCGCATAGCCGGCACACTTAACACGTTTTCCGGTATTTACACAGACGACCGCCGACAGAGATGGCTTCAACGTATAGTGTGACTGGCCGGGTGTGGGACGTTTATGCCGCCGTCCTGTGATAGTAATTGAGCAGCCCACCCAGTCTTTGCCGCCGCTCGATAGTTGCCGTAGTGTCGATTGTCGCCTCCATCGGAGTGATCAACCGGTTGTCGAGTCCTTGATGATTTCGTTCCCGGTGATAATGAATAACGAACTCGTGAATCGCCTGACGCAGCGAGTCCTTACCAAAGAAAATCATCTGATCCAAACAAACTTCCTTGATAGTTCTCACGAACCGCTCCGCGTATGGGTTCAAGTTCGGTGATCGCGTCACAGACTCAATGCCTGCTTCGCCCAGCATGCTCAGAAACGGTTGCGTGTACAACGGATCTCGATCATGAATGAGATCACGCTTTCCTTCGAAGAAGCCATCAATACCATCTGTGAGGTTTCGTGCAATTTGAATCATCCAGAGTCCATTCGCCTTGCTCGCGATTCCTCCAACTTTGACTCGTCGTGTCGATAGCTCGATGAAGAAGAGAACGACAAAACGCGTCAAGCCGTTCGACGTCCACACCTCGACGGTGAAAAAGTCCGACGCAACGATCTGGTCAAAATGTCTGTTGAGAAACTCTCTCCACGTTGTTTTTCGGCTCCGCTCAGGCGCCGGTTCGATCCCGTGCTGTTTCAGAATATTCGCAATCGTTTTGTGCGCCAGCACATGACCCAGATTGGCCAGTGCTCCCTGGATGCGACGGTAGCCCCAGGATCGATTCTCCTCGGCCATGCGAATGACCAGCGTTGTAATCTCCGTCGCTGTATGCGGCCGTCCCGGCGTTCGGAATAGACTGCCATCGTACTTCTTCGCGATCAGTTTTCGATGCCAGGCCAACAGCGTCTCGGGAGTCACAATTGTCGCGACCTCACCAAGCAATTTCCGGCCGAGTTTCTTCGCTTTTACTGCGAGTCGACGGCGCTGATCGTCGCTAAATCGCATTCGACGTGTGCCAATCTGTTCTCGAAGAACCCGATTTTCTTCCATCAGGTACTCGATGACCTGCTGTTGATGTTGGTTCATCCAGCCAGCAATGGAGACGACGAGAAAGGAAAATGGGTAGAAGATTGAGTGCATTGCCGCAGGTTATCATGGAGAGGGCAATGCTTCCTCCCTTTGACGATTTCACTGACATCGAGTTTTTGCATGGTACGCGAAGAACAACACTGCAAACGCGTCTTGCAGCGGCAGGGTTTGCTCTGCTGCCCGCTGGCTGAACTCTGACTCGCGCAGAACCATCCCCGCGAAGAACGCTCCCAGCGCGAAAGAGACGCCGAACAGAGCTGCTGAGCCGTAGGCGATACTGACTGCAGCCGCTACCACGCAGAGCGTGAAGAGCTCACGTGAACCGGTTTTCGTCACCTGCCAGAGCAGCCAAGGGAAGAGACGGCGCCCGACGATGAGCATGAAAGCGATGAAGCCACCGACCTGCGCGAGCGTGATTAGCACCGTCAGTCCGGCACTGCGGCTAGGCTCGTGCGGCGCAGCTCCACCGAGCGACGGAGCGAGGGCTGGGAGAAGAACCAGCACCATCGCCAAGTCCTCGACTACGAGCCAACCGATTGCGATGCGGCCGTTTGCCGAATCGACGATGCCGCGACTTTCGAGTGCCTTGAGCAGCACGACCGTGCTGGCGACTGACAGCGATAGACCGAACACCAGTGCGCCACCCAATGGCCAGCCCCAAAGCGTTCCCACGCCTGCGCCCAAAACTGTGGCGACAATCATCTGAACCACGGCGCCCGGCAACGCAATTTTGCGCACAGCCAACAAGTCGTCGATAGAGAAGTGAAGACCGACGCCGAACATCAGCAACATCACGCCAATCTCCGCCAATTGAGCCGCAATCTCAGCGTCGGCGACGAAGCCTGGAGTCGCCGGACCAATGGCAATACCGGCCACCAGATAACCGACCAAGGCGGCGAGGCCGAGTCGCGCTGCAATGAAGCCGAAAATCAGCGCGAGGCCGAATCCAGCTGCGAGGGTCGTTATCAAGCTCACGGCATGTGGCATCGGTCCCGTTCCTTTGATCAGCGTTCCAAGCACCTTCCTCGGGCCGTCGTCAGGTCAATGAAAGGTGTAAGTCAAGCGCCAAAAGAGATTGTATTGTCGAAACCAAACGAGCTTTCGGAGCTCCCGCTCAACCACGCTCGCGGGAATGACTCATGAGTAGCTGGCAGAGACCAAGTAGTGTCTCCTGGCTTCCAGTCCTTCGACACACATCCTCCTCTGTATCACTCCGCCGTTTCTTTCAAGCGCTTCAATACCTCTTCCAGCCGTTTAAACTCTTCGCCATACGCTTGCCAGTTGCCCTGTCGCAAGGCGTTTTGCGCCCGTTCATAATGCGCGCTGGCTTGTTCGATCAACGTCTTGAGTGAGCGCTCGTCCGCCTGTTGGCTGCTCTGAGGAGTCGGGGCGGAGCGTGCTGCCTGCCCAGCTGTGCCGCCGAAAATACGCGCGAGTGACAGTTCCAGCGTCTCTTCCATCGCAATGCTGTTGGCATAGGAGACAATGATGCGCTTCAACTCAGGCAGGCCTCCTTCCTGAGACGATGCGAGATAGAGCGGCTGAATGTAGAGGATGGAGTTCTCCACCGGAATGACCAGCAAGCTGCCGCGGATGACCTTCGATCCGCTACGGTCCCACAGGGCAAGCTGCTGCGAAATGCGCGCCTCCTGATTGACGCGGCTGACAATTTGGGAGGGCCCGTAAACCAGCCGCTGCTTGGGAAAGTTATAAACCACCAGCTTGCCGTAATTGGGCTCATCGCAACGCGCCGCCATCCAGGCAATCATGTTCTCGCGCCGGGAGGGAGCAAAGGGCGACATCAGAATAAATTCCTCCCGATCGCTCGCACCGCTCAGCTTCATAATGGTGTAGTACGGTTCCATCGGAGTGTCGCCTACCGTAGCCACCGCCACGGTGGGAATGCGCCACAAATCTTCCTTGTTATAGAAGACCTGCGGATCGGTCATGTGATAGGTCGCATACATGTTGGCCTGAATCGTGAATAGATCTTCGGGGTAGCGGATGTGTCGGCGCAAATCCGAAGGCATGGCTTCCAATGGCTGGAAAACGCCAGGATAGATCTTGGAGTAAACCTGAATGACGGGGTCTTTGGGATCGCTGATGAAAAACCGCAACGTCCCGTTGTAAGCGTCGATGGTTACCTTCACGGAGTTGCGAATGTAATTGCCAAGCCTGGCAGTCGGCTTCGAATAGGGAAAATGGCGGCCCGAGGTGTAACCGTCCATCATCCAGAACAGGCGGCCGTCGTCGGAGACCACCATGTATGGGTCTTGGTCGAAGGCCAAAAAGGGCGCAGCCTTCTCCAAGCGCCCGGGAATCGAGCGAGCAAACATCAGCCGGCTTTCTGGGGTGATGGCGGTCGACAAGATGATCTTGGGCTCCTTGAACTTGAAGCTGAAAAGTAGCTTGCGCCAAAAGCTCTGCACCGGAATGCCGCCGCTGCCGCTGTATTCGGTGTAAACGTTCTCGTCGCCCGACGGGTAGTCGAACTCTTTCTCGCGGGTTTTGACGAAGCAGTAGGAGTCCGTCTTTTCACCATAATAAATCTGAGGCTTCGTTACCTGAATACTCGTGGTTGCTGCTGGTGGAATGTCTTTGACGAACAACTCCGGCAGCCCTTCCTTGCTGATCTGATTGACAGGGCCGAGACAGAGACCGTAACCGTGGGTATAGGTCAGATGCTCGTTAATCCAAATGCGGCTCGGCAGGCGCTCGGAGGAAAGTTCGCGCGGGGAAAGGCTGACCTGGCGCGATTTGCCATCGATCAGATAGCGATCGTTGTCCACATCCACGAAATCGTAGTACGTGCGGATGACCTGAAGCTGGCTATAGGTTCGCAACAGCGGGCCATGGTCCCACAACCGGATGTTTTGCAGCGTCAACTCATTCTTCTTGATAGCTTCCAACGACAGGTCTTCCAGGGCCGCGAACTCCTGCTGCTGAACCTGATCGATTCCATAGGCCATCCGCGTGTATTTGATCTCCATATCGATGTAGGGTGTCTCCAGGCTGATTTCGTTGGGCGCCACCTGAAACCGCTGCATCAGTTCCGGAAACAGTCTTCGCCCGACCAGTGAAACCAATACCAGGCCGCCAATCCCGAGCAAAGCCAGCTTATAGCCCTGCCGGAAACCGCTTACTACGACCAGGAGTGCGGCGACGACGCTCAGGAACATCAGCAACCGGAGGGCCGGAATCTCCGCATGAATGTCTGAATAGCTGGCACCCGATACGATTCCCCGGGATGAAAAGAGCACATCAAAAATTTCCAGACGGTAATGCACACCCCACAGCAGGAGGAACAAAGCCGCCAGCGAGAACAAATGCAGCCGTGCAGACTTGGCGAGTTCCGGGCCGCGGAGTGTGATCCATAGGCCACCCTCTGTGAAGTAGACCAGGAGGGAAGTCAGAGAGGAAAATACTACCAGCGTGAGCCCAAAGGAGTAGAGGAACCGATAGAAGGGAAGCTTGAAGAAGTAAAAGCCAACGTCGAGGTCAAACAGGGGATCGGCGATCCCGAACCGAACAGCGTTCTGGTGGCGAAGATAGATGTCCCACTGGCCGCCAGCCCAGTTACCCACGAGGTAGGAGAGCACCAACGATCCGCCAAGTAGGATCCAGGGCATGGCCGTCTTGAGCTGCTCGAGTTGAGGAATCTCAAAGAGCGGCTCCACATAATGATGTGGCGACTTTCGAGCCAGTGTGCGGGCTAGCATCGCGTTGCCGTAAACGATGGCAAAAAAGACGGCGGCGAATGCGCACGTTAGCCAGATTTGGGTGAAAAAGCTCCGAGTAAACAGAACGGGATAACCGGTCTCTTCAAACCAGAGCCAATCGGTCCACAGGTTCACGATGGCACTTGAGAACGAGAACAACGCCAACAGCAGAAGCGGGATGACGATCTGCCAGTTTTTGCGAATCAAGGGACCTCCTTGGAGTGCTGATTTCCGATTGTCGATTAACAGGACGCCTTTGGGTTGGTTGGTCGGACACAGGAACTTTCCAGCCTTAGTCAAGCGTCGGCCTCGGCCGGGAGGAAATCTCTGTCGAACAGGGCCTGTACCCGAGGACGAGTGCCCCTCACGCGCCAGTTGGTGTCAGGATTCAGTCCAGATCTTGCAGCATCGAATGAAGCAAGCACAGCGAATCCAACTACCTTTGGATGGTGTCCTCAAACTAGGACACTGCTTACTCTTGCGGCCTGCGCACCATTGACTGCAGCTGCCCCCCCGGAATCCAATCAAGTGCTTATCCGGGAACAGTAGGTCAACCCGAGCAGAAGGCTCTTGCTAAGCCAGCTGGTCTTCTTCGATGGGCGATTCTCCGAAGATGTGTGAACTTGCGACACTGAGCGTCTCCTAGAATCCAACCGGAACGCTCAAGGTTGAATGATTAGGTTAGCAAAGATGCGGGGGAGCTCGATCTAATGGCAGGGAGATAAAAAGAAAGGATCCGATATCAAGGTGGATCGATGAAAAATGCCACAACGTGGTGAACGAATGACCGACTCGCTCCAGCGGGGGACCCCCAAAACATGTCGAGAGGTGCTTTGGGCGAGTCTTCGTCTGAGCTGACATCTGTGGCCTGGTGGCACCGATGTTCGCGAGCAGATGAGCGCGGTATAGAGTTACTTTGCTTCCGTGTAGTTCAGACGGAAAATCGCCAGGATAGAAGAAGGTGGCCAGCGATCCACTGAGCGTAAGGGACAGACTAGCGATCAATACACCGAGTACCAACGGTGCAACTGAATCACGTGAATGGCTACGTCTGTCCACAGTCCTTCGTCTCATGATCCACGATCCTAACAAGCTACCGCTCTCGGCGCAAGCAACGGCACGGGTAGTGGGTTGGTTTCCGGTTAGACAACTATACGACCACTGAGCCGGATCGGTAAACGCTACGGCGTCAGGCACGACCGATCCGTGCCTCCTCGCCTCAACTCCCCAGTCTCTTGTTCACTGTCTATAAGAGGTGTAGTATTCTCTTATAGTTAATCTATAGGAGATGCCATGCCTCGATCTGAGCCGGAACTCCTGCAAGGGACGCTCGACCTGCTGATCCTCAAATCCCTGGCGCTCGAGGAGATGCATGGAATGGGGATCGCCCGCCGCATCTCGCAGATCACCAACGGGACCTTTGAAGTGAAGGCCGGATCGTTGTTTCCCGCGCTGTATCGCATGGAGCATGCTGGACACCTGGTCTCGTCCTGGGGTGAATCCGAAACGAAACGCAGATCCAAGTTCTATCGCCTCACCAAGAGCGGCCGGAAGCGGCTGCAAGTAGAGTCGGACCGGTGGGAGCGGATCTCGTTAGCGATGGCGAACGCCCTCCGCGCGACATAGGAGATGGCCGTGTTTGGGAAATGGAAATTCGAGCAGGAACTGGACGAGGAACTTCGCTCTTATGTCGAGCTTCAGGCCGCGGAGAAGGTCCGGCGCGGCATGGCTCCCGAAGCCGCCTTCCGCGAGGCGAGGCGCGAACTCGGCGGGATGGATCAGGTCAAGGAGAACGTCCGCGATGTCAGGCCGGGAATCTTTGTGGACACGCTGATCCAGGACATCCGGTATACCTTCCGCGCCATGAAACGGGACCGTGCATTTGCGTTGGTCGCGATTCTCACGCTCGCGTTGGGCATCGGTGCCAATACCGCGATCTTTACTGTGGTCGACGGCGTCTTGCTGAAGCCGCTGCCGTATCCTGACCCGGACCGTCTGCTGACATTGTGGGAACACTCCCAGGCCGATGGTCTGAAGACCATCGTCGCACCTGCCAACTTCTACGATTGGCGGCAGCAGAGCCGTTCCTTCGCGAGAATGGCGGCCATCGACCCGTATCCCGACTTCATCCTGGATGGCTCCAGCGGAGCACAGCGTCTCTCTGGCGCCGAAGTTTCCACGGACTTTTTCTCGCTGCTGGGTACGCGCATGGAACTCGGCCGTGACTTCTTCCCCGAAGAAGACCGCCCTGGCAGCAATTACGTCGTGATCCTCGGTTATGCCGCCTGGCAGCGGTACTTCGGCGGTCGCGCCGATATCGTGGGCCAGGCAGTGACGCTGAACGGCGCCGCCTATACTGTGGTCGGCGTGCTGCCGCGTGACTTCTCGTTTGTCAGCAAAGCAGCCGATTATCACGCGCGAAATCACTTCGACCTCTTCCGTCCGATGGCGCTGCCCACGCCGCCACCCCAGTGGATGCGCGGAACACATTCCTTGGGCGTGCTCGGCCGCTTGAAACCCGGCGTCGCACTGGAACAGGCGCAGGCGGAGCTGGACCTCATCGCGTCGAACCTAGAACGCCTCTACCCGAGTCAGAACAACGGGAAGGGCATCATCGCCGCCCGGCTGCAACAGCACGTGGTGACGGATGTGAGGGGTGCACTGCTGACGCTTTTCGCCGCTGTCGCTTTGCTCCTGCTGATCACCTGCGCAAACATTGCGAACCTGCTCTTGACGCGCGCAGCAGCGCGAGGCCGGGAGATCGCGTTGCGCGCGGCGCTGGGCGCGAGCCGGACCAGGATCGCGCGGCAATTGATCACCGAGAGCTTGGTCCTCGCCGTCGCCGGCGGCCTGCTCGGATTGATGCTGGTCTATGCGGGTGTACCCGCGCTCGTGCGCTATTTGCCCGCCGACCTGCCGCGCATTCCCGAAATCGCCGTCGACAGCCGCGTGCTGATCTTCACCAGTTTCGTTGTGCTCCTGACCGGACTACTCTTCGGACTCGCGCCCGTATTCCATGCTCGCGGTTCGCTGCGGCAGGGCGGACGCGGCGTGATCGCAGGGCCGTCCCGGCTCCGCGGCCTGCTGATTGTTGGACAGATCGCGATGGCGCTGGTGCTGCTCACGGGCGCAGGACTCATGGCGAAGAGTCTGTGGATGCTGCTACAGGTTCCGCCCGGATTCCGCACAGAGCGCATACTGACCGCACGACTTTCCTTGCCGCGTCAATATACCAACGACTACAAGTTCGGCACCGGAGCGCATCGTGAGATTTCTGCCTTTCAGCAGCGGTTGCTCGACCGCGTGCGCGCCATTCCGGGCGTCGAGTCCGCCGCGTTCACAGCGTATCTTCCGTTAAGCGGCGCCGACAACTCCTGGGCCTTTGTGGTGGAAGGACGTCCACCAAAGCCTCCGGGCGAACGTGACGTAGTTAACTACCGTCCCGTCGGTCCGGGCTATTTCGAAACCATCGGCATTCCCATAAGGCGCGGGCGCGCCTTCAACTCCTCCGACGACGAGGACCATCCGCTGGTAGTCGCCATCAACGAGTCGATGGCGCGCAGGTTTTGGCGGTCGACGGACCCGGTCGGACAGCGATTGTCTTTCAGCGAAGGCAAATGGCGCACGGTTGTCGGTCTTGTGGGTGATGTCCATCACCAGGGACTGGACACCAAGGCCGAGCCCGAAATGTACATCCCGTATTCACAAATCCCGAACGTCGAGGCGCGGCCCATTCTTGTGCTGCGTACGTTGATGGAGCCTTTGAGTATGGCGGCTCCGCTGCGCCAAGCCGTTGCGGAACTGGATCGTGGCGTGCCTATCGATCGCATCACGACGATGCAGAAGCTTGTCTCCGAGTCCGCCGGACAGCCGCGTTTCCGCACCGCCGTGATCCTGACGTTCTCCTTGCTGGCGCTGTTCGTCGCCTCGATTGGCCTCTATGGCGTAATGAGCTATGTAGTGAGTCAACGGACGCCGGAATTTGGTATTCGTATGGCGCTAGGAGCGACACATGGCACCGTAATGCATCTTGTCATCGGAGAAGCCGCGAAGTTGGTGGGAATTGGCCTCGCGCTCGGTTTGACCGGTGCGGTCCTGCTTTCGCGCACGATCGCGACGCTGCTGTACGGTGTCGCACCGATTGACCCTGTCACGCTGGCGAGTGTGACAACACTGTTGGCCCTCGTGGGGATCGCTGCAGCCTACGGCCCGGCCCGACGAGCCGCGAAGTCGGACCCGAAGTCGCTAAGGCACGACTAGATATTCGGGCGCGGAACGTGCGACTCCCGATTCGGTCTGTCACTTTGAAGGAAACTGCCCTCATGCTCGGAAATGGTCCGTTGGATTTGGGGGAACGTGGGTCGTACTCGAAGAATTGGGGCGATACCAAGGGCTGATTGGCCCGCGTGTAGTCGCTTTGTTTACCAAAACCAAGAGACGTATCGCGGGCGTAACCGGAAACTGACTCACTACCACGGCACGGCAAGGTGGATGAGTCCGGTGAAGAAATCTTCTAAACTCGTATCGCCTGAGTAGATATGTGGTGAGTGTGGAAAGAATGACAGTTCGGACAAAGAGCAAGCAGATTATTTTCTGGCTGGTTTCCTCATGCCAGCCCGGCCGAACTTCATTTGTACAGGAGAAACTCATAGGGATGCTCACCCCAATTGTTGCCAGCCTAGTCCCAGATCCCTTTGACCGCGAGGGACCTTGGTCTTCGAAGGTAAGATGCTCGAGACATTCTATGTCGAACCCTAGTTATACCTGGCGGATTTGACACAATGGAGATAAGTATCCGAAGTCCGTTTGGCGGAGAGTGTTACTTGTAACTTAGCCGAGTGAATGCCCGTGACGTTTAAGCAACTACCGTCGTGACGAGGAATGCTCAATTGAAGTTTGCAACCAAACTTTCCACGGTCGAAACGCGAATCGGCGCTGGGCTTGCACATGGCCTTAACTCCGGTATCCGGCGGCCCGCTACCAGTGCACAACCGCAACGGTCGCGGCTGACGAAACACTTGCGGGTTCTACGATGGGGAGCACCTGCAACTAGTCAGAAACACGCCTTAGCCGTTTCCGCCGCGGGGGTGGACACGCTTATGAAAAGGTTGCCCGCCCCGTTAGCACAGAGTCAGGCGGCATCATTGGACTTGGATTCTTTCTCCAACGCGTAGTCCGGATGCTTGACCGTCAAAACGGGACACGGGCAGAGGCGGACTACTCTCTCAGCGGTTGATCCGAAGAAGAGATGACTAAAGCCGGTGCGTCCGTGTGTTCCCAATACGATTAGGTCGACCTTAAGCTCGTTCGCCATCCTCACGATATCCTGGTAGGCCCTGCCCGCAACAAAGACAGAATGGGCATCGACTCCAGCCTGGCGCAGTCTGAGGGTGATCTGCCCAAGCCGATCCTTGTCCTTCTTTTTGAGCTCGGCGATATAATTTGGGATCAGCAGTTGGCTGGCGTCAGGATCTCCACCGACATTGGAGTACTCCGCCACGTGAAGGACGTACATCTGGGCGTTGAGATTTATCGCGAGCTCGCCTGCATACTTTAACGCGTATTCAGCGTGGGCAGAGAAATCTGTCGGTGCAAGAATTGTCTTGATTTTGATCATTGGTCCATTCCTTGATGATTTGTCCGCCGCCGGCTTCGTGCTGCTTCTCCCAGTTGGAGAGAAGGTCGATGCAGGCATGGTCGATGTAGTCCAGCTTGTCGAGCACGATGTGCAGATGCATGCTTCCGGGAACGGACTCGAACGCCGCGGCCAGCTTGGGCAACCGGACGAACGTTGCAGCGCCCCGCAGTTCCATGGTCATCTGCCCTTCCTTGGGCAGATTGCGGATCAGTTTCACATCGAGATGCGAGAAGGTATAGACCAGTTTGCCAAGCGATAGCACTAGTCCGAACAAGACGCCTTTGAGAAGATCAGTGGTGACAATAGCAATAACGGTGGCGGCGTAGATGGCGACCTCGCTTTTGCCATACTGACGCAGCAGGCGAATCGCTTTGGGAGAAACTAGCTTGAAGCCGGTGAAAACCAGAAGGGCTGCCAAACTGGTGGTCGGAATCCGACTCAGCAGCCAAGGCAGGAGAGAAACCGCACACAGTAGCCAGATCCCGTGAAATATGGCCGAACCGCGCGTGCGGCCTCCCGCTTCGATGTTGGCGGAGCTTCGAACGATGACTCCCGTCATGGGGATGGAACCCAGCAGGCCGCATAGGGTGTTACCCACCCCCTGGGCGAATAATTCACGGTCGTAGTTGGTCCGGGGTCCCTGGTGCATCTGGTCCACAGCCGTTGCACATAGCAGTGTTTCAGCGCTGTCGCCAGCTTCTGTGCGCACGACGGAATTGGGATTCAGGATGTAAATGGGAGTGCTCGTTGGCTCCACACTTTGTTCGTTGAGGTAGACCTTGCCTTCAACGTGGGCGATCAGCCCTGAACCAGGAAGGACCGTTTGCTCTGGCGACCTCACCACGTCTAATGTAAGGATTGTGATCAACAACATCATCACTCGTATCCTGACTGGATTCATAGACACGTCCTGCCACATAGCGTCGCAGTGGAAGCATAGGGAGTCGATGAGGTAATCACTCTCTGGTTGCCTTAAGCGCCCAATTTTGGCGGGATTTGGCAGCTCGACGAGATCTGTTTCGGTGAGTATCGCTGTGGGCAAGACTCGGTTCGAGTCGAAGCCAGGTGAATGACAGTTCCCCCAAATTGATGCAGTTTCTGTCGACACGCTTCCGGCTTCTCAAGGTGTTGGACTGATTGCAAGTTGATCGCCTGGCGTCCGTCGGGGAACGAGTGGCGACCGCACCGGGACGAGCACTAGCAACCCGATGATCGACAAACACATTCTGTAGCTACTGTATCACCACGCTCAGGGACTCTAATGGCGGCATTTCTCGTTGGGTGGAACTACCCCACGGGATGTGCCAGCACACACCTTGATCGACTGACGAATACCTGAGTCGAGAGCTTTTCCCAAGGTTTCAAGAATCTGATTGAAGCCAAGGAAGACCGAAGAGATACTTCGGTTGACTGTCCTACCCAGCTTTTTCCTGAAAACTCCCCTCTTGCCTGTATTGTGACTCACCTCCTGAGAGCTTACATTGGAGTACAGCACCTCACGAAGAGTGGCTTCCAACGCTCTCGAGGGCTGCGGTTTGTGGACGACCTCTGGTTTAGGCGGGCCAATGTATATAGAGCCGGGACAGGCATTGTTGTTACGCAGGAAAACCTTGGTCCAACATAGCCTTGCGCGCAACGATGACCTTCGAAACAGTCGAGCTGCCGACTAGTCAGCTTTTGCTTATCTGGTTGACTCAGCAAGCCCCAATATGTTGCGGTTGAGATCTTTTGCTCCGCGGATCTGCTTGTACTCTGTTGATTTTCGACCGCTTCCGAGGCCGAGGAGGGTTTGAAAGGCGGCTGCGGGTGTTTTGCGGCGGTTGTGCCGGAAGACGAATTCGTCGAGGTAGACCTGGAGTTGAGGCTTGCTCACTCCATGGTAGGTGCCGATCAGCCATTGTTGGAGGTTCCCAATGGCACGGTCGGCAAGTGGGACAGCCGACTGCGCGCCTTTGCGGAGTTCGGATCGCAGTGGTTGCGAGCGGGCGATATGTTTGAATCCAGCTTCCGTGAGACCCTCAAAGCTCTTGAGGCCGTCTGTGTAGAGAGTCGCGCCGGGAGACACGTTCTGGTGGAGGAACGGGATGATGGTTTTGGCCTTGAAATCTGGAATCACCTTCATTCGGACGCGCCCCGAGCCTTTGCCCCGCTTCTCCACGGCCACCAGAACGAGGGCCGCTCGTCGCCCT
>Ga0187893_10004908_pt1 | contig 24747 bp, 24 predicted proteins | sample MA1701074metaG_FD_139574 | JGI IMG/M metagenome (GOLD analysis project Ga0187893, IMG submission 139574) | White microbial mat communities from a basaltic lava cave in the Kipuka Kanohina Cave System on the Island of Hawaii, USA - MA170107-4 metaG ... | reverse complement strand
CAAGGCCGAGGTTGCCAAGCGCATTGCCCTCGCCTCGCCGGTCGCCTATCTCGCGATCAATCACCAATGCCTGCTCGTGAAACTCAATAGCCTTTCGCGTCTCGCCCAAGTCGGCATAAGCAAGGCCGAGGTTGCCAAGCGCATTGCCCTCGCCTCGCCGGTCGCCTATCTCGTGACGAATCGCCAAATCCTGCTCGTAAAACTCAATGGCCTTGCGCGTCTCGCCCAACTGATAATAAGTAATGCCGAGGTTGCCAAGCGCAGCGCCCTCGCCTCGCCGGTCGCCTATCTCGCGGAGAACTGCCAATGCCTGCTCGTAAAACTCAATCGCCTTTCGCGTCTCGCCCAATGCGGCATAAGCAAGGCCGAGGTTGCCAAGCGCATTGCCCTCGTTACTCCGATCTTTTAACTTGCGAGAGGCAGACAACCCTGCCTTCAACCACTTGATGCGCTCACGGGGATGCTGGCGAAGATGAAGTATGTAAGCCCCTGAATCAGGGTACTGACTGCAATATCGGGCTGCGCGTTCTTCTTCACCGGCTCGCTCCTCAGCCCACTTCTGCCCCGCTTCTATGTTGCCTCGCTCCGCGTCAAACCGGGCCATCGCCTCTTTGATACTATCGCCCCCTCGCAGGTATGCATCATCAGCGGCCCCAAGCTCTATCAGGTAATACTCGCAGTGTCGCTCGCCTGCCTCCCGGCTCTCTTCCGGCCTTATGCGCTTTCGCACAAACAATCTCATCAGGTCGTGCAGGCGATAGCGTTTAGACGCGCCGTCATAGAGAACCAGACTTCTCCGCACAAGATCGCTCAGATGCGCGTGGCTTTCGTCTCCGCATACCTGCTCCTCGGCTCCGGCATCGAACGTCCCTCGAAATACCGACAAGCGACGGAATACTCCTGACGCCTCTTCTCCCAATCGTTCATAGCTCAGATTGAATGACGCCTCTACTCCTACAGGCACACCTTCGCTTCCGAGTTTTTCAAGCCGCGCGCTCTCGTCTTCGAGTTGAGAGGCATAATCTTCCGGCGCGAGGTCTGCCGTAACGAAGAGCAGGCTTCCTGCGGCGCGTACCGCCAGCGGCAGATGACCGCACAACTGACATATCCGGTCGGCGATTTCAGGCGTGACTCTCTTCGCAATGCCAGTCAGCAATTCGCGAGCTTCATCAGGTTTGAGTTGATCGAGCGTGATCGGAGTTATGCCCGATAGCGGAATCGGAGCGCGGGAGGTCATCAGCAGAGCGCATCCCGGAGGCGGGCGCATCGGGTTGACCTGTTGATGATTGGCCGCGTTGTCGAGCAAGACCAGAACGCGCTTGCCGCTCAACACCGACTCATACAGGTTTATCAAATCATTCAGGTCATCAGGCAATCGGGCTTCGATGCCGACGAAAGCTCGAATGCACTTTTCGAGTGCGCGATGCGGGGCCATCGGATTTTCAGAAGCGCCGAACAGTTCGACGAAAAGCTGCCCGTCAGGGAAGTCATCGCGCAAGTTGTCGGCCACCTTCAACGCGAGTTCGGTTTTGCCAATGCCGCCCATTCCGCTGATGCCGCTGATGGCGAAGCTTCCGCCCCGACGCATCGCCTCTGTCAATCGGGCAATCTCGTCTTCGCGCCCGACGAAATCCCCGACCGGAGCGCGCAGTTGAAACGGAGTCGGCACGCGCGGGGCTTCGTGTTTCGCAGTGATGATGGTAACGCCGTCAGCAGAGCCTCCTATGATCACGTTTTGATCGCCCGTCACGCTCTGAGCGGGTGATGGCTTGTCGGTTGTTGGTGGTTTGTTCATTTTCGTCATCTCGATATCGGCTTCGATTCGTAAATCAAAGCGCGGTCTGGCAGATTGTTCGTCCGAAATTTGAAGCCGCGCAATCTAACAGTAAAGTTGAAAATCCCTGTAGGGGCGGCCCTCTGTGGCCGCCCCAGCGTGAAGCTACCTCAAACCTTCAAATTCAAAATCTCAGATCAGAGCCGTTGATATTTGAAGTCTGCTTCGTTGGTTCAAACTGGGGCGGCCACAGAGGGCCGCCCCTACAACTGTTTCCAGTCTTCACCTCGCGGGTGAAATTTGATATTTCAAATTTTCGCTGCCGTTCTGAATGGGTTGAACGGGACTCGATTTTACCCTGAGCGACGCGGCTCGTCATCGTTATGAAAACCCGAAGATAATATGTCGGCTGTATGAAGTATTCAAGCTCATGCGATTTTGATTCCCGCGAGGTTGACGCAAGAAGAATAGACCGCTGATTGAGCGGATCAAACGGATTTGCGCTGATCTGATCTGTGAGAATCCGTTCGATCCGCGTTATCCGCGTTCTATTTCCGATGAGTGCGGATGATGCGGATTTCGCTTTGTGACTGGTCTGCTTCGTTGAGTATGAAGACTGAATCGAACCCTTCGCGGTCGATCTCTTCCAGCGTCATTTCGAAAAGCCCGTACTGCATTCGCACCGCTTCTTCAGGGACGATGCGCGAGCGGGCGGCGTTTCTTGCGAGGCACACGTCAATCGGAATATCGAACAAAAGCGCGACCGCGTGAAAGCCGAATCGTCGGGCCATCATTTTCAGCGGGCGACGTTCCTGGGGTTTGAGATGTGTTGCATCGGCTACGGTCAATCGGCCAATGAGCAGACGTTTTTTTATGATGAAGTGCATCAGGTCGAAGGCGTGGCCTGATACGCGCTGATTCGTAGCGTCGTCTGAAATGAAGGCGCGGCATTCGTCTGATGAGACGATCTGAGTGCGCAGGAAATGGCGCGCGGCAAAAGTCGATTTGCCGCACCCGGCTGGGCCGCACAATAAAACAATCGAGTTTTTCGGAATTACGATTTCAGTCAACTGTTGAATTTGACAGCGGGGCGAATTCCCATCGGGCATACATCGGGCTTGCGAAACTCCCACTCGACACAGCCTGCATCATCGAATCCGGGCTTCGGCAACTCCGAAGCGAGAGGCACAAGCCTTATGATGAAATTGACATACTGCGTCTCATCTATTCCGCCTTCGATCCATGCAGGCGGTTCCTCGTCGGGCCGTGTGCGCCGGAAATATTCGACAACCGGCTCCGCCTCGAAACGAGATTCTTCGTTCATAGCCAGTTTGTACATCTGCGGGTCTTCGATCTGCATCCACCCGCCCGAAAGATCGCCGGGAGGGTAACTGTAGATTTCCACCCGATAAGCTCCGGGAGCCACTTTCAGGCTGCATCCCGCCCAAAACGAGCCTCCGTTTTTCGCGGGCTTGATTTCCTTGATCTCGGTTTCGATGTCGGGCGTGAGGATTCCTGAAACGATCATCTTGCCGCAATCGAGCGCGAGTTTCCATCGCGCCCGCGCCGTCCACTCTTTTGCTTCCTCGTCGCTTAAATCTCCCTCGACGACTCGCACCAGATAGCCATCGTCCTGATACAGGCTCAAAGGAATCATCCCGCCGCGCTTTACCAGATCGTCCAGACTCTCCGGGCCGCCGCCTGAAAAGACACTGTAAAACTCATCCGGCGAAAGGCCGCCCAGATCACCCGGCGCGACCCATATCAAACAGCCCGCTTCTCCGATGATGAACTCCATGCGCTTGCTCTCAGACATAGCATCCCTTTCTTTAACAGACGGCGAATCTGCCCCGTGAATCGATCATCACCTTGCTTTCCGCTTCCAGCTTTTCGAGATGAGCCACAGTCGAACGCTCGGCCAGCCAGTAGAGCGAAGGCGAAACATCCGTGTAAGCATGCGCGACAATCTCAGCGGGCGTTTGCGCGCCCGCTTTCACCGCGTCGAATATTTTATCTTCGCGCGTCGAGCGATGAACGATGTACTCTTCGATCTTGTGTCGCGCCGATCCTATGGCGGGACCGTGCGCTCCGAAGAGCGAAGCGAGTTTAGGAAGCGCGAGAAGCCTTCTCAACGAATCGAAATACTGCTGCATATTTCCTTCGGGCGGATCGATTACGACTGTGCCGATGCCTACGACCAGATCGCCCGTGATGATCGCGCCCGTGCGTTCGTCGTAAAAACACAGATGCCCGCGAGCGTGTCCCGGCGTGTGAAGCACTCGCAATCGCCAGAGGGGGTCGCCTTCGAGTTCTATGATCGTGTCGTCTTCGACGAACTGATCGACCGTGACCGAGTGGCGCACGCGCTCGGCTGTCATTTCGTGCGCGATCACGGGGACGTTGAGATGAGCGCGCAGGTGATCGACTCCTCCCGTGTGATCCGAGTGATGATGTGTCAGATAGATCGCCTTCACTCGACGGCCTTCCGCGATCAGGGTATCGATGAACGAGGCAAGCTCGCGTTGTTCCTCTTCGAATGGCGAGGCGGGATCGATTACGATCACCTCGCGGTCGCCCACGATGTAACAGTTGGTGTGAGTGGCAGGCGGAAGCGTGTTGGTTTTTACGGGGAAGAGAAATATGCCGGGGAAGAATTCTATCCTCAAAACATCTCCGCGCTGCGCTTCCGGGATGGCCGTGAGAGCTTCGGGGTAATGATCGATGCGGTCGCTGAATCGGGCAAGCGTGCGGATGATGTGAAGCGTGGGGGGAGCCATGATTATCTCGCCATGATTCCATCTTCCGAGCGCGTCGGCTGGGCGAATCCACTCGCCGCTTTCAAGCTCGCCCGGTATGACTAAAGGCTCCTGATCTTCTTCGAGCCAGCGGAGAAAAAACCATGTATCGAACCTGCGTGGCGCAAAGGCGGGAGTGACCCAGCGGCCTGACGGGATGAGAAGAGTCGCATCGATTTCGAGATCGTTGTCTTCGAAGATTTGATTGAAGGTTTTTTCCTTCTGCATCACGGCTTGGCGAAGAGAGGCTATCTCGTCGCTCGATAATTTTTCGACGCCGCGGGCAAGCAGCACGCCTGCTTCTTCGAAGAACTCACGCACAGCGCACGCGCGCATCATGGCTGATTCCGCGTCGTCGCTGTTGATGACAGGGACGGTGGCGTCACTCGGATCAAGCTGACCTCCGGGGAAGGAGTGAAAGCCGCCCATGAACATCAGCTTGGGGTTGCGTTTGACCCAGAACATCTTTGGGTCCGCGGGGTCTTTGAGTAATATAATCGCTGCTGCGTCTTTTGGAACTGGTGGCATAGCGGAAAAAATATAGCACACCGATTGCCCGGTTCCGAAAGCGGAGGAGGCCGCCATCTTCAAATCAGGGCTGCTCGATGAACAAATTCGATGCGGGCAAAAATTACTATGAAGTCCTCGGCATCACCGCCGACGCCACACAGGAAGAGATCGATAAAGCCTATCGCCTTGAAGCGCGCCAGCGTCACCCCGACAGCGGCGGCAGTGAAGAAGACATGAAATCGCTCAACGAAGCTCACGACGTTTTAGGCAACCCTGAAACACGAACCGAATATGATCAAGCGCGCCTGCCGCCCCGCGTCGAGTATGGCTCTTCGATGGCGTTCGACGCTGAAGCCGCAGCGCGACAAGGCACGCTGAAGATTCCGGTTTCAAGCGGAGACTTCGCAGGTCTCGTCTTGGGCGCACTGGCATGCTTTGGCGTAGGTTTTCCGCTACTCGCTCTGGTTGAAACTCAGTGGGTTTTCTTTCTCTGGCCGATCAGGTTGATGGCTCTGGGCGCGCTCATCATCGGCGCGTTTATGGCGCATTCGGCTTTGAGTTTGAAACATCGCCAGATGATCGAAGACAACCCCCTGCGCTCGCATGTCGCTTTCATATTTCATGAAATCGCTTTCTGGATTCTCTTTCTGGCCGTGATGGCGGCAGCCGCTTTGCTTATTTACTTCACCTGATCATTGCTTCCTGCGCAGTTCGTTCGCCTTTTTATATTCGAGGTTGGCTTCGTCTTTGAGTCCAAGACTGTAGAGAGCGTGTCCGAGTTTTGTGTGAAGGGAGTCGTCCGTGGGCTTGATCTCTATTGCTTTGCGAAATGCATCAGCGGCTTTTTGCCATTGCTCACGATTGAAGTATTCATCGCCGAGAGCCGTCGCCATCTCGACACTTTGGGGCGCGAGTCGCGCGGCTGCTGCAAACTCATCCAACGCGGCATCGTTTTTCTGACTGCGATAGACGAGAGCCAGATTGTAATGCGGCGCGGCCCACGAGGGGTCTATATCTATCGCACGCTTGAACGCGCGCTCGGCTCTGTAGTTGTCGAGCTTTCCATGATAGACGAGACCGAGAGCATTCTCGACGCCCGCGATTTTTCCGTCCTGCAATGACGCCAGAGCGCGTTCCGCCTCGTCGTAAAACTGAAGCGCGACGAGGGCCTGAGCCGCGCTGACTTTTTCCAAAATTACGATTGCCGCATTCTCCGGCCTGAGCGAGCGCGCACGCTGGAGAAGTTGCCCCGCGCGTTTGAACTCATCGACTTTGTCGGCGATGTTATCCGCGCGAACATCTCCGCTCACAATCTCCCGACCGGCTCTTTCAAGCGCGTCGGCGAGTTTGATCTTCAATCGAGCGACATCCGCTGCCGCGCCCGACTCAGAAGCGAGTCGCTGATAGATATCCCACGCGCTCGCGCCTCGCGGCTCAAGGAGCGCGCCCTCGCCTATGGCCGCTTCCATCTGCAAGGTGAGCGGCGAGGGGGCGGCAGCCGTCGGCGCGGCGACGGTCGGCGCGACAGGCACGGAAGACGGAGTCGGATCAGGCTGATTCTTGGGCGCGCTGGCGGTGACTGAAACTCTAGGCGGCTGAATCGCGGGTCTGGGCGGCTGGGGCAGAGTTTCAGTCTTCACGCTTGCGTTCGCTTCGGGAGCCGCGCTCGTAGTTTCAGGCGGCTTCGTATTGACGGGCTTTGCGGCAGGCGGTGTGACAGGTTTCGACGGCGGAGCAGAAACGGTCTCGGTCGTTCGTTTTTCAGCGGGCGGTTTGTTTTCAGTTTTGGGCGCAGGCGGTTTGTTTTCAGTTTCAACTTTACGCGCAGGCGCGCTCTCCGTTTTTGGCTCAGGCTTTCTATTCGTCGTCTCCGTCGGTTTGTTCGCAGGCTGCGGTTGAACTGAGCGAGGCTCAGGTTTCGTCGATTCTGACTTCGGCGATTCTGACTTCGGCGATTCTGACTTCGGCGATTCTGACTTCGGCGATTCTGACTTTGGCGGCTCCGATTTTGGCGGAGGGGTGGTTGTCCCCTCTGGTCTTTGCATGATCGGTGTTTGCTGCTGTGGCTTCGTTGCTGGCGGAACTTGCGCGACGGTCGGATCAGCGGGCTGTTTTACAGGCTCCGGGAGCCTGTTTGGAGGCGTAGCCGTCTGCGGCGTTGGCGCGCGAGCTATCTGTTGAGAGCGAGCCAGCACGATCTCGCTCACTTGAGTTTGCGCGCGCCAGACGTGTTGTTTGTTAGCTGTGTCTTCAGCCACTCGTTTCGAAACGAAGTTGTAAATCTCTTCGACAGTGATCGAGCCATTGCTGTCCGCATCTCCGATGCCTGCCATCGCGTCGAGCAGGAATCTCGTGAACACACCGTGACCCACCCAGCGCGCGCCTTCGCGCGAGAATTCACCCGGCCCGCTTGCCAGCAGGACAGAAAGACCCGGCCTCGCCGATACAAGCGCGTCGAATGACTTGGTGAAAGACGTTGCCGCAGCAGGGCCGTCCGTGTCGGGCGGAAAAAGATCGCGCCTCACTGCGTCGGCCAGTATCACGACTCTTCGGGCGCGAACGCGGCGAGTCAGAGCGTTTGCAAGCTCAGTAACCGAAATGGCCGTCGCGTATGGATTGTTTGCGTCGGAGTCGTAAGCGAGCAGATAGGATTCGTTGTACTGAGGTTCGAAGAGACCGTGGCCTGAAAAGAAAATCACAACATCGTCATTTTCCGTCGCCGCGCGCGCAATCCAGTTGCCTATCGCCGATTTGATCCCGGCAAGAGTGGCTTCCTGAGCGGTGAGCAATCGGACATTGGCCGCGTCCGCGCCGTGTCGCTTTATGACCACAGCGAAATCCTCAGCATCGCGATCCGCAAACTGAAGTTGCTGGCCTCCGGGAAGCCTCGGGTATTTCGAAACGCCTATGGCAAGCACCAGAGTCTTTCGCTCGACCTGCGCGCTTGCATCGACGACGAGCGAAAGAATCGCCAAAGCGATGGAAGCGAATACGAATGGTTTTGATCGCTCATCAAGCATGGGTCAAATAAAAAGGGCGCTCGCCTGGCTGGCGATGTGCGCCCTTTAGAACTTTCAATTACAAATGGCGAATGCCGGTTAGTTGAAACTCTCTACGGCTGCCGCCTCACTGTCGAAGGTTTCGAAGACGGTGAGCAGTTTCGTGATCATCAGCAAGTCCTGAATTTTCTTCGTAAGGTTGAGTAGTTTCAGATGTCCGCCGTTGTTGTTGGTCGTGGTGTATGAACTGACCAGTTCGCCTATGCCTGAGCTATCGACGTAGGAGACATCTCCGAGGTTGAGTACGATTTTCTTTTTGCCTTCTTCGAGAGCCTTGCGCACGGCTTCGCGCAACTGCACGCTGCCTTCGCCTATGGTGATCTTGCCTGAAAGATCGATAATGGTCACATCTCCCGCCTGACGATGCTGGATGTTAAGCTGAGCCATCTTGCTTCTCCTTTTTCGTGCAAAGAATTGGTTATGTAGATAATTTCTTGCGCTTTATCATGCGCACTATGCTGCCGCCTTCCGGATGAATCGAATACTCTACCTCATCCATGAATGTTCGCATATAAAAAATCCCGCGCCCCGTCGGATTGAGCAGATTAGCCGGATCCAAAGGATCGGGCAGGGAAGACGGGTCGAATCCTTCGCCTCGATCCCTGACGGAAACCGTCAATGCCTCGGCAGCGATTATGAATTTCACGTCGACCTGTTTATCATTCGAATTCCTGTTGCCATGTACCATAGCGTTTATGACCGCCTCGTGGATAGCCAGTTCGATCCAGTTCGCATCGTCTTCTTCGAAATCCATCCTGGCCGTTACGCTCTTGGTAACTGACCCGACCATGTCTACAAACTCAAGTTTGCTGTCTATTGAAAGTTCAATGGTCTCAGTCATCGGTTGCGCGGATGCGTCTCCTTTTTGCTCGTGGCCAAACAGATGGCGCGCCGGACTCAAGGTAGTCACAAGGCGCGTCTTTGTGTAACATGGCCGAAGTTGCGATGTCAAGAAAGATGAGGATTAACCACTCTCACCGCGTGCGAGGCGCGCTCCAAACACCGGGCGATAAGTCGATTTCGCATCGCGCGCTGATCTTCACGTCCATCGCCCGCGGCACTTCTCGTATAGAAGGACTCGCCACAAGCAATGACTGCCGCGCGACGCTCGAATGCATAAGACGACTCGGAATCGAAGTCGAGGAACGCGACTCATCTCTCATCGTTCACGGAAAAGGATTGCGCGGTTATCGCCAGCCTTCCACTTCGCTCGATGCAGGAAATTCAGGATCGACTATCAGGATGTTGAGCGGACTTGTTGCCGCCCAGCCTTTCACTACCGTAATCGACGGAGACGAAAGTCTGCGTCGTCGCCCGATGGCGCGCATCATCGAGCCACTTGAAATGATGGGCGCGCGGGTGGAAGCGCGAGACGGACGATTCGCTCCGATCAAAATCGGCGGCGCGCAACTCAAAGCGATCAATTACACGAGCCGCGTTCCGAGCGCGCAGATAAAAAGCTGCGTTCTTCTGGCCGCGCTTTGCGCCGAAGGCCGAACGACTTTTCGCGAGCCTGCGCCTTCGCGCAATCACACTGAACTTATGCTCGCGGAATTCGGCGCGCGCTTCAGCGAAACGAACGGAGAGATGACGGTCGAAGGCGGCACGGAACTGAAAGCTATAAATTATCGCGTGCCGGGCGATCCTTCATCGGCTGCCTTCTTCGTCGCAGCCGCAACGCTCCTCAAGGATTCTGAAATCGTCATCCGCGGAGTTGCGCTAAATCCGTCGCGCACCGCTTTTTTGGACGTGATGACGAACCTCGGCGCAAAGATCGAAAGAGAAAATCTGAGCGTAAGGCACGGCGAAGCGGTCGGCGATCTGAGGGTGACGACCGCAGAGTTGAGAAGCGAACGACAGGCGACTGTTATCGCGGGCAGCATGATTCCGAACCTTATCGATGAAATTCCGATACTCGCCGTTATTGGTTCACAGATGGAAGGGCGGCTTGAAATTCGAGACGCCGCGGAGTTGCGCGTCAAGGAGAGCGACCGCATAAGAACTATCTGCGATGGCATTCGCGCGATGGGCGGGGAGATAGAAGAATTCGAAGACGGATTCGCTATCAACGGCTCTCAGCCTCTCACGGGCGGGACTATCACGACGGCGGGCGATCATCGAATAGCGATGGCTTTTTCCGTTGCGGGACTTGTGGCCGCGGGCGCGACCGAGATAGAAGACGCCGACTGTGCCGCCGTCTCGTTTCCTGATTTTTATCGCGTGCTTGGAGACGCGGCCGGGGAGGGCGCGATAGATGAAATTGCGTGAAGACGCTTGCGTCTTTCTCGTCGGTTTTATGGGGGCAGGGAAGTCATCGGTCGGTCGCGTGATGGCCAGTTTGATCGGATTCGATTTTCTCGATCTCGATGAGGTAATCGAGTCGCGAGCGGGAAAAACTGTCCGCGCGATTTTTGCCGAGCAGGGAGAGACCTCGTTTCGGCAGATGGAGCGTGAAGCGATCATCGCTTGCAGTACACGAAAGCGAACGGTCGTGGCTCTTGGCGGCGGGGCTTATGTCAGCGAAGAGAATCGCGCGATCATTCGCCGAATTGGAAAATCGGTATGGCTCGATTGCCCGCTTGAAATTTGTTTGAAGCGGACGGCGGGCGATGAGTCAAGGCCTCTTCTGAAAGGCGAGATGGAAATGAAAAGGCTTTATGAAAGCAGGTTGCCGTTTTATTCACAGGCGGATTTCGCTGTGACGACGGCGGACGAGTCGATTGAAGAAACTGCGCGGCGCGTGGTTGAAATTCTGGACTGTGCTGGATAGTACATGGCCATTGCTCTTGTGATATAGTGCTTTTTATGATTGTTCAAACTGAACTTTACAAGGGCTATGAGATTCGAATTGATGAAGTAGAGTATGGATGGGAATACCAACTAATCCCGCCAACTTTCGATAAACATCTCTAAGGCCATCCCAAAATGTACCCCAGCAAGGAGGCTGCACTGCAAGCTGCAAAAAAGGTTATCGATATTTATTTGACAAGAGGCAATCCATGATTAAAACCGTTGAAGCCATAATCGATGAGCAAGGCAATGTCAGATTATTAGAATCTGTCCAGTTGTCAAGAACCAGCCGCGCGCTTGTCACAATCTTGGAAGATGATCCTGCAACCGGCCTGCCAGAAACAGCATTGTTGAGTGAAGCTGCGCTTGAGGATTGGAACCGCCCGGAGGAGGATGAGGCATGGTCATACCTACAGCGGGAGCGGTAGTGTTGGTGCCTTTCCCCTTCTCAGACTTGTCTCAAACCAAGCTTCGACCAGCAGTGGTTCTTGCCGATGCAGGCAAAGGCGATTGGATTCTGTGCCAGATTACAAGCAATCCATATGGAGATGCGATGGCTGTCCCTTTGACAAAAAATAGTTTTCATTCAGGATCGTTGCACGTCACAAGCTATGCCCGATCCGGCAAGCTCTTCACTGCCAATACAGCTTTGATGGTTGCTCAGGTTGGCATTTTGAAGAACGATTCATTTAAGGAAATTATTGAAGCGGTAGTTGAAATGTTGCGCGCCGGACTCACTCCATAACTCGCGGACGACCTCACTCGATTTTTTCCACATTGCAAACAGGCTCGACCAGAACGGTCTTGAATGATGAAAGTCTGACAAGTCCCGGTTTCGAGCGTGGCGGTTTGGAGACGAATTTTTTTTCAGTGTAATGCACCGCGACTTTGCTGTCGCGTTTCGCCTGTGAATAAAAAGCCGCAACCTGCGCCGCTTCGATGATCGCTCTTTGAGGCACAGCCTCGCGTCCCGTTTTGCGTATGATGACGTGCGAGCCGGGATAATCCGCTGCGTGAAGCCAGATATCGGTTGATCTCGCCAATCGAAATGTCACTTGATCGTTTTCCGCGTCGGTTCTTCCCACAATTATTTCATAGCCGTCTGTCGAGCGAAAACTCCGCCCCAAAGTTTTTTCGCTCCGCTGTTTCTTCGATTTCACGGCGGCGGCTTTCTTCCCCGTGATGCGCTCGAACCCTGCTCTGCTCGCTTCGACGCGCTCTGTGGTCGGCTCCTGATCCAATGCATCGAGAACTGTGTTCAACGAATCAAGGGCATTCTCAACAACTCTCTTTTGAGATTCGATGGCTTCCAAAGCGCGTTTTGATTTTTGATAACGCGCAAACATGCGCGCGGCTGCCTGCTGCAACGACTCGCCCTCGTTGATCTCAATCTCGATCTCTGATTGATTCTCATCGTAATAATCGATTACGCGCGCCCGTGAGCCTTCGACGCGAGCCGTCGCTATGTTGGCAAGCAACAAATCGCCCGCTCTTTTGAACTTCTCTGGGGTTTCATGTTTTGCGTGATCTTTATTCAGCGCTTCAAGAAGCTTTTCGCGCTTTTTGATATCTGTCGCTATCATCCGTCTGACCGAATGGAATTCATTTTGAAAAACCTTCGCGCGATTTCGCGCCGACTGAAATCGTTCAGCCGCTTCCGATAGAGACGCGAACTCGTAACGCCGGAGACCGCGAGCCTGCGCGAGTTCGAAATGCGAAAGCAGAAAATCGCTTTTAAGATCGACGAGCCGCTCTCCCGTTTCTTCAATCGGCTGCCGCGAATAGATCAGCGGGACAGGTTTTTTTCTGAAAGCGTCATCGATGAGCGAATGGAAGGCTTCGAAATGACCTTGCTCACGGCATCGGGCGAGGAATTCCCGTTTTAGCATCGGGCTGAGAGACGTTGCGCCGAATTTCTTTTCAATAATTTCTTCCTGCTCGCTTGATTGATCCAGACCCGACAGCAAACTCGCAGGATCGAATTCCATATCGCTCCTGTTCCATCGCTCGCCATCTTGCTGTCCGCGCTCGAAGAGTCGCGCCTCGATCACGCCGTCATCAGCGATCAGATAGGCGTTCGAAGTTCTTCCGGTCAATGCCAGCGCAAGGGTCGCCGACTCTTTATTGCCGCCTGCGTCGAAGCCTTCGAAGTTGAAATAAACTATTCGATCCAGCGATTGCTTGCTTAAACGGATGAGCCTCGATCCGGCCAGACGTTTACGCAACAACAGCGTGAATGGCGAGAGTGATTCGATGTTTTGATAATGGCCGAGATAAAGCGCGGGGTCGGCAGGGTCGAGCGAGGCGACCACCTGACGACCATCGGTCAGGCGCAGATCAAGGATGAAATCGGCTCCTGAAGCCGATATCCTGCCCATCGGCCTGCCACAGATCACAGGTTCGATCTCTCGCACGAGAGCCGAAAGAAAACAATCGTCCATGCGACTATATTAACGGGGAGGGCGATGGTGAGGAAATGAGACTCGTGAATCAATCTCTGATGACCATCGTGCCTGAGATATAGTCCTGCCAGCCGCGACGGTCGGAACTGATCGCTATCCAGAACAATCCGATCATCAAAGGAGCTATTGCGATGAGATAGCCGAATGTGCGAAGGACGTTCTGCCCGATTGAAGGATGCTCCTGCGTATATGCGTCGACGAGCCGCGTGCCTGTGAACATCATCCCGAATGTTTTTCCCGTCAAGGTCTGAGTAAGCGAGAAGTAAAAAAGCGAGATGACCAGCCCCATCGCCGCCGCGGCCACTATCGCGCCCGATTCTGTCAGGCTGCCGCTGACTATTCGAATCAAGACAAGAAACGGCGCGCAACTGATCGCCACCAGCGCGAGATCGATTGCGCCGATTACGAAGTGCGCAGTGACGGAAGGCAATCGCTCTGCGGTTTGCTGCATCGACTGCGTGCGCAGCTTATTGATTTCTTCAGCAAGATAATCTCTCGGTTCCATCTCCATCGCCGAGCCTGCGCTGTAGACGGAAACTTCTTCGTTCATATCCGAAAAATCATCCGCTTCGATGTGCGACGGCTCGATGGCTCTACGAGCCGCTGTCGCAGGAGTCGAGTGTGTTCTGAAATCGCTTCTTTCCTGCGCGCTGGTCAGGCGATCAGGCGACGGGTTTTCTTCCCGATGATGTTCAACCGACGGAGCGAGAGCTTTTGCCGTCGAGTCCTTGCCCATCACGACTGCGCCTGAGTTGATCGGTCTCGCGGCGTGAGATTCCTGTCCGACTGATCGGCTCGCGTTTTCGCTCGCCGTTCGCACGCGATTGAGCGCGGCTTCGACTACCGGGTTGGCTGATCTGTTCGTCGAAGCGGACGGCGTTGAAGTCACCGGAGCGAGGCGCGCGCCGGTCGCCGAGGAAGAGGAAGTGACAGTGCGAGGCTTTGGCTGAGGCTCCTCGCGATAGCGGGTTTCGATTATGGGACTCACCGCTTCGACCGTGTTATTTGCGCTGCGTTTGGCGCGAATTTCTTTCAGTTTTTCGTTAAGCTCGACTCGCCAATCGGGAAGAGACGCGCTCTTTTCATCCTGCGCAGAAGGAGGAGTAGGGAATTGTAAGACTGTTGATTGCCCGCGTTCTGGATTTTTAAGTTTGCATCTGGGGCAGCGCGTAAGCGTCCCCGGATAATCGTGTCCGCAACCCTGACATCTCATTGTTGTATTACCTCGGTTGTGGGGGCACCCTGGCTGATTCGGACGGGATACTAGCAAACATTATATGTGGGGGTCAACCAAAATGTTGTCCATATCTTGTGACTCTTCAGGGAAAGTGGCGCAGGCTATTAGTACACCGGAAACTAAGTTTTTGAACTTTCATGCAATTTGAGATTTCCAATTTGATAGGGCAGAGGCGTTGATTCAACAGTGTTGGCTTATTGAATATAAATCGGATTTGTAACTACACAGCCCCGTTAGGGGCGACCTGTTTATAGAATTCAGATTTGATAAAAAAGGAAGGAGCGCGCCCGATTTTGGGATCGGACGCGCTCGGAGGTCGGGCCGAGAGCGAAGTGAGGAGGTTCTACGTTGCTGACGATTCGGCTTTGTTCTTAGCCCGTCACCCCCCTGAAGGAATCTGTGGGTTTATCCCACCTTGATGTCGACTGCCTTGGGCTTTGCCTCCTCCATTCTCGGCAAAGCGACCTTCAACATTCCGTCTTTGAACTCAGCACTTATCTTTTTCGCATCGATACTCATGGGCAGCGTGAATATGCGGAGGAATTCGCCATAGCTGCGCTCGATGCGATAGTAGTCTTCACGTTTCGCCTCTTCCTCGAATTTGCGCTCGCCGCGAATCGTGAGCACATTATTCTCTATCGTCACCTTCACATCCTCTTTCTTCAGACCCGGCAACTCTGCCTTGACGATGATCTCGCCGTCGGTTTCATAAATGTCGCATGAGGGAGTCCAGGTTGTGAGCGTGAAGGGTTCTTCCTGAAAAGCCATAGGCATGAATGGTTCTTCGAAGAGGCGGTTCATCCTCTGTTGCAACACGCGAAACGGGTCGGTTGCAAACAGGTTGCGAAATCCCTTTACGGGAGCGAGTCCTGTTCCTGTAGCCATCTTCCTTGCCTCCTTGCGGTTTGAAAGAGCCTGTGTAAGCGGGCCATAACGCCCGCGTTTGAAAATTACGGGGCGGGCCGTCGATCACCTTTGTTTAGGGGTCGCCTTCCTCATTGAAAACTCTAAAAGAGATAATGACGACTGCCCGCCGCGTTTGCTTTGAGCAACCCCTGTGCCTGAGGCATCCCCGCGCTTTTTTACGGTTTCATCATTCGCCCTCTCACTGCTTGCGCCCTTTTCCGCAAGACGGGTGCGAAACTTCTCTCATCCTGCGAAACATCGCCCATCGTTTGAGCGCAACCGTTGTATCTCCGCTTGGCATAAACATTGCACCTTTTATCGACCGGCAAACTGTGACAGCAGACACAACTGAAAAATTTATCGAAGCAAAGGAGGTTCCCCATGAAAGTTCGCGACATCATGACCACAGAGGTCAGGCAATGCGGGCCGGACACGAATCTCGCCGAGGCTGTCGCCTTGATGTGGGCCGGAGATTGCGGCGTCCTGCCTGTCGTAGACCTGGATCAAAAAGTGGTCGGTGTGATCACTGACCGCGATATCTCTATCGCGCTCGGAACCCGAAACCATCTCGCATCCGAGGTGATGGTCGGCGAAGTCATCTCAGGCAATATCTTCGCCACCAGACCGGACGACGACATTCACGACGCGCTCAGAATAATGCGAACTCAGAAAATCCGCCGCCTTCCGGTCATAGATCGCAAGGGAACGCTTCAGGGCATAGTCTGCCTCGATGACCTTGCCGTTCATGCGGAGAAGTCTGGCGCGCTTTCCCAAGAAGATGTCGTCAATGCGCTGAAAGCCATCTGCGACCGTCGGATCGAGACCACCCATAAGGAGGTAGCATCTGCCTGAAAGGATGAAGCCGATAGACGACGCGCGGATTCAACGAGAAGTCCTTCAGGAACTTAAAATTGCACGCATGATGACTTGCCTCGTCAGATATCTAAGGCAACATATGTGCCTGCTATCGAGGCTTGGTTTTCGGCACGTAATCTTTCGCGTCTGGGGTGAAACACGCAGGATGCGCGAAATCATTCCCTGTCTACGACGACATCCGGCTTGTCTTCGAGTGACGAATCATAGACAAGCACAGGAGTTCCGAGGGGAGTCATCTCGCTGAATTCTTTTGCTGCAAACATCGGGATGCGTATGCAGCCGTGACTCGCAGCCTCGACAGGCACCAACGGGTTGCCGTGAACGGCCACGCCGCCCACGATGTAGCTTGGATAGTAGAGCAATCGGAGAGGACTTTTTCGCCACCCCGCGATTTTGCGTTGAACCGTAAATCGCCCCGTCGGAGTCACCGCTCTGCGAGTCCATCCTTCGGAGGTGAACAATTCTCCGCTGCCCGATGAGATTGGAAGTATTTTCGAAACCGTTCCCGCAGCCTCGACTATAAACAAGACCTGACGGTGAAGATCGATCTCCACATGCGCAGAGCCGGTTTCCCGCGGCGAAGGTGTGCGCGCCGCGCGCAGAGCGATCAATTCATCAAGGGTGAGCTTGCCTGTTCGCTTTCGCCCTTCGATCTTTTGAAAAGCGATGAGCGCGTGGCGCGTGGCTCCGTCGAACTTCTTATCAATCGGGCCTGTCCAGTATCCGAGATCGGAGAGCCGCTCCTCGGCCTCCTGCACCTCTTCGGGCTTCATCCGGTTCTGCCGTTTTGTGTCGGCTGTCACATCGAGCCAGAGCAGGCAAATGATGGCGAGCGAAAAAATCACCATTTTGAAGAACGCATGACTCATGTGTGATGTATCGCGTCCGCTCATATGAATATTCATGAGCAAATGGAGAGCCACAAGCTTCACGCGCCGTTGAGAATATCGTGAAGCGAATTGAGCAGTTTATCGGCGGTGTAGGGCTTGGGCAAAAAGGCGGTCACGCCTAAAGCGGCGGCTTCCGATACTTTGCCGACCGATTTCAGTCCACTCGTGGCGATGATCTTCACTCTGGGGTTCATCTTCTGAAGCACGCGAATCGTCGCCAGCCCGTCCATGTGCGGCATCCCCATATCGGTCACTACGGCTGATACATCATCTTTGTGTTGAGCGTAGAGCGCGATGGCTTCCGTTCCATCCAATGCGGTCAACACTCGATAGCCGTAGCATTCGAGCGTGCCTTTGGCTATTTCGCAGATGGCCGCCTCATCATCGACGACGAGGATCAATTGCCCGCGGCCTCGCGGCATATTGTCTAGTATCTCTTTCGACGGCGCGGCCTGCGACGTTTCGGCTGCCGGGATGTAAATCCGAAATTCGGTCCCGCGCTCCACTTCACTGTAGACGTTTATGAATCCTCCGTGGCTGCGGACTATCCCCAGCACGGTCGATAGGCCGAGACCCGTTCCTTCACCCTGTTTTTTGGTGGTGAAGAACGGCTCGAAGATTTTATCGATTATGTATTCCGGGATGCCCGTGCCTGTGTCGGCGACCGTGATGCAGACGAAACGGCCCGGTCGAGCTTCGAGGTTCATTCGCGCGTAATTTTCATCCAGCGCCACATCATCAGCCCTCAAAGAAATCTTTCCTCCCTGCGGCATCGCGTCGCGCGCATTGACGCAGAGATTCATCAACACCTGATGAAGATGCGTCGCATCGCCGCGGACAGCCGATAATTCTTCAGCGATTGCGTACTCTATCTCGATTGATTTGGGCAAGGTGTCGGCGAGAATTTTCGCGACTTCCTTGATCAGATGTTTTGGCTGAAGCAGTATGCGCTCGCCTTCTATGCCTCGCGCGAACGACAACACCTGAGCGACCAGCCCCGCGCCCCGCTCCGCGCTCTTTTGAAGCATGGCCAGAAGACGCTGGCTTTCATCATCGGTGAATCTCATCTGAAACATACGCAGCGCCATCAGGATGGGCGAAAGAATATTATTGAGATCGTGAGCTATTCCTCCCGCAAGCGTGCCGATGCTTTCCATGCGCTGAGCGCGCAGGAATTGCGATTCGAGCCTCTTCTCCTCTGTGATATCCGAGTCGATGATGAATATGGATTTAGGCTCTCCGCGCTCGTCGCGAACGAGCGTCCAGTGGCTTTCAACTATGATATCCTTTCCATCTTTGGTGAAGTGGCGCATCTCTCCGATCCAGTCGCCCTTCTCAAGGAGTTCCTGTTTGGCCTTTTCAAACTGGCTCGTTCTGTCTTTATAAAGGAAGTCGAAGATGCGTTTCCCGCGAGTCTCTTCCGCCGTCCAGCCATAGATGCGCTCGGCTCCTTTGTTCCAGAACAGTATTCGATCATCGAGGTCGCGGACGAGTATGGCCTCCTGCGCGTGATCGAGGAGCGATGCCTGTTCGTGAAGCCGCTCTTCGGCGCGCTTCCGCTCAGTGATGTCATAACGGATCGCCACATACTGATAAGGTTTTCCCCGCTCGTTGAGAAAAGGAACTATCGTCGTATCGACCCAGTAAATCGATCCATCTTTGGCGCGATTTCTAAGTTCGCCCGCCCACACTTTTCCCGATGCGATGGTCGTCCACAGATCGCGTATGAACTCTTTGGGGTGATAGCCGGAGTTGATTATGCGGTGATCCTCGCCGAGAAGCTCTTCGCGCGAATACTTCGAGATTTCACAGAACTTGTCGTTGACGAAATTGATGATTCCGCGCTGATCGGTTATTGCGACTATAGCCGATTCGTCGAGCGCAAACCTGATGTCGGCGACTTCCTTGAGAGACGCTCTCAGAGACTCTTCCGTCTTTTTTCGCTCTGTGATATCGATGCCGACCGCGATGATCCACTGCGGCTCGCCGTCTGCTCCGGGGACGATGTTGTTGCTCCACGAGATGAGGCGCTTCTGTCCGTCTTTCGTGAGCCAGAAATTTTCGAACTGATTGCTCAACTCGCCCGCGCGAAGATTCTGAAACACCTGTTTGACAGGCTCGACTTCTTTGGGCAGGAGAAAGATGTCCCACACCATCCGTCCGCGCACTTCGTCGAAAGTGTAGCGGGTGATTTCTTCACATGCGCGATTGAATCGGACGATGCGCCCTTCGCGGTCGAGCACGACTATCAGCGCGCCTGCGGTGTTGAACATAGCCGAGAGCAAATCCGGCTCGTCTTTGGGGGCCTGCTTTCGACCATGGTTCTTTTTTGAAGAAATTGACATGAAATTTTTTCGGATTTCAACCCGGATGAAATGATCTGTTATCCGCCAGTCGCATTCTATAACCCTCGCATCAATGCGACAAGCGGAAGCTTTCGCGCGAATCCAGGGCAGTTGCAAAGTGGCCTGACAAAGAAAAAGTCGACCAAGCTGGGAGCGCGCCTGGGGCGCTTGATCGCGGCGTCAAGACTTCAGGGCTTCGTATAGTCTCTTGAGTCAAAGTCTTGCGTGCCATCGACGTGCGCTCGCGGGACTTTGTGGGAACCCTGTGTTTCTCTATACAGCTTGCAAGAATGGGATAAAGATACTCGGTCTGGATAGCTAAATATAAAATTTGAAATTGGGTTTGCGTTCAGAAATTTTCGGATTAGAAATTAGGATCTCCCCAACAGCATCAGAAAAACCTACAGTAACAGGTTCGCCATCTCCTAAGTGACAAGCATTGTAATTGAGTTTCGTTAGTCCGAAAATATCTTGTGCCACACGCTCAATTGGTGCATTGCCGTGTTGAACATCTATCCTCATAGGAATCGGAATTTCTGCTCCATCATACGTGGCAATTCGTGGCTTGAAGCCACTTCCCCATAAAAGACCAGCGCGATCATTAATTTTCCAGAAGGTGCCTCGAAGAATAGGCATAGTTTCAGTACGGAATAATCGCGGCCCATATCGTTCTACGCGAACTCTTACCCCGACCAACTTCACTCCGCTCGGACAGGCTTTCTGATACCCTTCAAACTCCTCGTTGTTTATTGTTGAGCGAGAATGAAGAAATATTTCTGTTAATTGTTTTCCTCCAAGTTCCTCGTATGTTTTTAAAATGCCTTTTAGGAGAGACTCTGCCGAGTTCTTGATAGCTTCATCCGGATCATTTGGGTAAGGCTCATTCGAAAGCGTTTTGAAGCGTTCGCACCATACATCATATCCTTCGACTGTTAGTCTTCTCGATAACCATTCTGCTAGTGCAGAATCTTCAGGTGCAAAACTAACAAAGATGTGTTTTCGTTCAATTGCAGCTATAGGCTTTATTTCTTGCGGGAAGAATCGAGGTGGAAATATCCCTGGGTGATTAGAAATGACTTGCGGGTGTTCAACTTCTAAGAGAATACGCAGGCGCTCAACCCCGAAGAGTTCTAGGTGCCATTCAAATTCATCTCGAATCGAATTGACCGCTTCATCTCGTTCTCCTGCTGTAAAGCGTGCCGTTGTAATAAAGAATAATTGATCGCAGGTATGCCCGTGCTTATGTATCTTAGCGGCGTCCTCTGCTAGCTTTGCTCTCCAATCTTCACGGACACTATATGCAAAGATCGTTGTTTCGCCAGAAACGTTTATATGGACGGCATCACGTCCTTTGTCCTTGAACCCACCTAATGGCTCGATTGATCTAAAACCATCTAAGGCCATTAAGTCGTGGCTTAGACGCTCAAACTCAAAGTAATCTGTTACGTCCTCTAAACAATAAATGATGACATTTGGAGCCATTGAAATTCTCTCGACCACACGATAATAACAGACACTATGCAGATTGGCAGAAATTCAAGTGACTTTCGCATTGTGTTCCTTCGTCTCTAGGGCGTGCCATTCAAGCAACGTATTTAACAATTGCTGTATTTCAAATGCATATATGTTGCTGATCTTTGATTATGCGAAAGCGGCTTTACCAAATCGTAGGAATGCCGGATGCCCGAATCTTGCTGTCGCGGGTGACTAAAGGCAAGCCAAGATAACGCGCGGTCGCAGCAATGATCCTATTGGGCATATCCGGCACATCGGCGCGGGCAATCAGCTTTAAAGCGTCAGCGTTATCCGTGTCGAGCGGCACAACTGTTAGCGCATTCGCAGGATCGCGCATGACCTTTAACACCGCGTCATAATCGGCCTCGGTGAATTTTCCTTTATCGACCAGATAGCGTAACTCGATGATGCTTACGGATGAGACATAAATGGGAGCGCCCGCCGCTTCTGCTTCTGCAAGGGCCGTTTTTGCATCGGCGGACAGTCGTGATGGCTCGAACAGCGACCAGATCAGGGCATGGGTGTCTGCGACGACGGCAGGTGATATAGCTGTACTCATTTAATTTGGTTCTTCGCGGGGAAAGTTGTGCCATGCCTCGCGGCGCATATCTGCAATATCTTCTTCGCTGATATGAATGCCTCTATCAGCCAATATGCCCAACACAGTGCGAAACGGTTTTTTCCCTGACGGTTCTTCCCGTTCAAGCGATTCAACATACTCAAGCGCCCTCTGCTGCGCTTCAACAGGCAGGTTTGAAGCCTTCTTAGCAATCTTTTCCACAAGGTCAGTATTCATGCTGCTATCTCCCTGCTTCATCTTCATTTCAACTTTATATCACTGCCGCCTTGAGGTCAGTCGTGGTAATGTCAGGCTCCGTTTGAACAAAAGTCATGAAAACTATTCAAGCATGCCATAAAACGGCTATAGGGAAAAGAATGAAATGTGAGTCGGCGCGCTGATGATGGACTACTTTGTAGGAACCCTGCTTCGCGAACGGAATGCTGGACTTGTCAGCAGCCGTATGATAAAAGCTGAAAGAGGACAGCCCCAATTCGGCGTTCGGCTACAGAAAAAAATGGCGCCTTACAATCAGGTTCAAAACCTATCGCTCATCATTCAGCCCGGAGACAGTTTTTTCCCCATAGTCGATGCCATAGATCATGCGCGCCGCACGATCAAGATGACCATCTTCCGAATGGATGACCCGATAGTGCGCGACGCTTTGAGCGCGGCGGTCTCGCGCCACGTCCATGTTCAGGCGCTCGTAGCCAAAGAGTCCAAAGGCTGGATCAAGCGCAACAGGAAACTGGCCGACGGTCTCGTAAAGATGGGCGTGGAAGTCCGCTCGCCGCGTTCCGCAGACGAGCAGATCAAACGCTATCACTATAAATTCCTGACCATAGATGACGCTTACTCTCTGATACTGACATTCAATCCGACGCAGAAGAATCTGCACTATGCGCGCGACTTGGGACTCCTTTTGCGCGATCAGGACATAACACGCGAGCTTAACCGTCTGTTCGACGCCGACTGGCAGGGGCGTGAGTTCAAACCCTCGGACACTCCGCTCGTCATCAGCCCCGACAACAGCCGCAGGAATCTCATCGAACTTCTTGGGTCGGCTCGACGGACGATTCGAATAATGGATGCGAAGCTTCAGGATCAGGAGTCGCTCGGATTGCTGCTTCGCAAGGCTGCCGCAGGCATCGATATAAAAGTCATCAGTCAGGCGGCTTTTTACGACGAGGTGCTGCCGAATTTTCATGCGCGAAAGCTCGCTCGCTTCAAACTTCATGCCAAGTGCGTCATCGTCGACGGCGCGAGGTTTTTCGTCGGCAGCCAGAATCTTCGCAAAATGAGCCTGGATCGCCGTCGCGAGTTGGGGATTATAATCGAAGACCCGGTGATGGCCCGTCGCATCGAGCGCGTGTTCGATGAAGACTGGACGAACGCTACGGAGTCGCGCTCGACGGCGGATAAGAAGATCAGATAGGAGCGGCGCGTTGACCTGCCGCAGATGCCAAATTAAGATGGTGGAGAAAAAGCGCAGCCATCATAAGCAGCGCAAATGGATATGCCCGCGATGCAAAGCGGCGCGTATGCAACAACAAAAACCGCGACCTCCAAAGAACGAGTGAGGCAGTTATGAACAAACCTAAAACTGTGAATTATCGCTTGGGCGACGAGATCAGCTATGCCATGCCCGCAGGCATGCTTTACGGAACCATCACCAGAGTGATAGGCGCGGGCGATGATTCGGCTGTAGAGGTCGAATTTGAAGACGGACGCAAAGAAATCAAAAAAATCCGCGACCGCGCCTTGAGCCTGCTTCGCAGGGCCAGCGGGCAGAGCGAAGCGGAAGAAGCTCAGAAGGATCGCACGCGACTGAGAGATTTCGACGTGGAGCGCATACGCCGCAGCGAGCAGCGCAGGCGGCAATGACGCGCCACGTATTCGACGCTGAACACATTTGCAATTATCACCATCTCGCACGATGAGCGACGGCTCGCGCGCACCCGATTCACATTCGCCGCCGAGTGATTTATTATTCCTTCTCCCGAAACTTTTCAATCAGGAGAGCTTCGCTTCATGGTCAAAACGCTTTCCACTATGCTCGATCTCGGCACCGCAGCGCCGGATTTCCATTTAGCGGATGTCGTAGAGGGCGACACCGTTTCGCTCGACACTTTCAATGGCCGCAAGGCTCTGCTCGTTATGTTCATCTGCCGCCATTGCCCTTTCGTAATACACATCCAGCACGAACTGGCTCGAATCGGCAGAGACTATAGAGACAAGGATGTCGGAATAGTGGCGATAAGCTCTAACGATACGGAGAGCCATCCTGAAGACGCGCCTTCGAGCCTCAAAGAGATGGCCGAAGAGTTGGGATTCGAGTTTCCATTCTGCTACGACGAAAGTCAGGCGACGGCGAAAGCTTATGCTGCGGCCTGCACGCCTGATTTTTATCTGTTCGATAAATCGAGACGGTTGGTTTATCGAGGGCAACTCGATGACAGTCGACCGGGAAATAACATTGCAGTGACCGGACGGGATTTGAGAGACGCGCTCGACTCTGTTCTCGCTGACCGAGCAGTGACCACGGATCAGAAGCCGAGCATTGGTTGCAACATCAAATGGAAGTCGGGCAATGAGCCTGATTATTTCGGCTGACCGACGGGCATTTGAAATAAAAGGGCCTCTTGAGTGATTATATTGAGCGTCGCGCTTGGCATAAAACAACGGAGGTCTTGTAGCGCAACCTAACAGGTTACGCGCCTTGAAAGCGCGAAATTTGGAACCATCGCAAGCTCGCGAGCTTGCGCCACAATTACTGAGGAGGGAAAGGAATGAAGGCAAAGCTCATTTTAGCGACGGCGGCTGTCGTTTGCGCCGCTATTTTTTCGAGTATTCTTTCAGGCGGGGCGAGCATCGCTGAGGACGGAGGAAAAAAGGTGGATTCGATTTACTCGTGTTTTACCAAATTAGGCAGCGGGCTTGTGTTGTAAGTCCTTTGTGTTTGTAGCACTTTCATTTTTTCGATACTTTCTCGGTTCCACTCCTTTCAGAGCAAGGGCCGAGAAATTCAT
>Ga0187893_10004907_pt1 | contig 24748 bp, 15 predicted proteins | sample MA1701074metaG_FD_139574 | JGI IMG/M metagenome (GOLD analysis project Ga0187893, IMG submission 139574) | White microbial mat communities from a basaltic lava cave in the Kipuka Kanohina Cave System on the Island of Hawaii, USA - MA170107-4 metaG ... | reverse complement strand
GCCTTAGCGTTCGTTGAGCTGCCTGCCTGGGTGAAGCTGATCGATTATCGGAAGATCTTTGCCATCTCTGGTACCTTGCCATGGGAACAGCCGGGCTATCTGCCTGATCCGGAACTCTTGGCCAAGCCAGAATCCCGCCATGCGGTCAAGATGCTGGTTGAGCGGGGGAACATCGGCGAGGTTCTCTGTCTTCCGCCGCATCCGTCTGAACCATTCGAGTTGCGGTACGACGAGCACGGATTCCGCAATGAAGAAGATCTCACCAGTGCCGCGATTGCGGTCATCGGCGACTCCTATGTCGAGTCTCCGATGATTCCCGGGGCAATGTTGGCGACCAGTCGGTTGGCGGCGCTCACGCAAATGACCGTAGCCAATCTGGGGCAATCGGGATATGGCCCACAGCAGGAACTGGCCGTCCTGAAACGCTATGCGCTTCCGCTCCACCCGAAGACCGTCGTCTGGGTGTTCTATGAGGGCAATGATCTCCTCGATGCAGCCCGATATGCAGAGATGGTGGCTCTACTCCAGTCCAGTTGGAACTCCATGGACACCCTTTGGGATCGCTCCTTCACCAGAAATTCGTTGTCGTGGTTGACGCAACTCTTACGCGGGTGTGTGCCTTCCCAGGCAGAGCGGTCCCAATCAGCCCATGCCATGGTTGTAGACTCCGAAGGACGAGAACACCGGTTGCATATCAAGGGGCGTTCACTCTCGGTGGGCCTTACCAGGCTGGAGCTTGATGGGCTTCAAAAAACTGTGGCAGTGATTGAGGAGGCCTATCGACTGATTCAGAAGGACGGCGCTCGGCTCATAGTAGTCTTCGCTCCCCATGCCTACCGAGTCTATGGCGAGATCGCCAATTTCGAGAAGATCGGAAGTGGAAAAATTCAATGGGATCTCAATGATCTCCCTGATCGTCTCCGCAAGATGATGGCAGAAATTTCGCCCGACATCGGGTTTCTCGATCTCACGCCCACGCTCCAGTCGGCAGCCAGAAGGAACGTCCTGGTGTTCCTATCCGACGATACTCATTGGACAGGCGAGGGGCATCGAGTGGTCGCTGAGGCTCTGGCCGACGCCGTCACGGTCGGTACGAACTTATATGCGGAAAACCAGTCTCCCGAGCGGCAGAAATCGAAGGATGCGGGTATCCTTTCCACCGATGCGATCCTGGTTCGTAATCTCGATGGGACGATCCGGTACTGGAGTAAAGGAGCTCAGAAATTGTATGGATGGGAACCGCACGATGTCCTGGGGGCGTCCTCTCATCGCTTGCTCAAAACGGTGTTTCCGGTCCCGCTCGAGGTGATCGAGGAAGAGCTTCGTGTGAAGGGGCACTGGGAAGGCCACCTCATCCACGAGCGCCGTGACGGATCCAAGGTGACCGTGGTGAGCTACTGGGATCTTCAGCAGAACTGGAAGTCTCTAGATCAGTCGATCACGGTGGTCGAAGTTAACAGTCGGTCTAATTCCAAGTCTTGATTCTGCACACAAGGACATCCACCCGTTCCTGATCTTACCGACCTCCTTCAAACAGCTTCACCTTGGAGGTCAGGGTCGGATTGATGGGAACAGCCTAAAACTCTCGACCTACGCGGAATGCAGTGTGCGGGCCATCATTAGGTGCTCCTCGATTGGCATAGATGATTCTGCGGACTGCAGCGATTGGTGAGGGCGTCGTAATACTTCAGAATCAGGGGACACAATGACCGATGAGAGGAACCGTACAGGAATGACAGGTATTATGCGAGTGTGTGCAAATTCGGCTCTTGTGGTCACGAGCTTGGTTGTCGGAATTCTGCTTTGTGAGCTGAGCTTGCGGATGGTTGGCTATACGAATCCAGGCCATTTCCAAAGTCTCCGCACAGGCATGGCACCGCGGTTCTACTATGAGGCTGATCCAGTCAACGGCCATGATATCGCCAAAAATTTTGCCGGTGACTTTTTCCTGCTTCCTGATTACATCCGTACGTACAATGCCCCATTTGTCGCCTCTTCCAATAGTTTGGGTTGTCGTGATCGGTCATTTAACCAGGAAGATAACTATGTCTTGCTCCTTGGAGACAGCTTTACCTGGGGATATGTTGCGCTTGAACAGACCTGGGGGACCACACTCGAACAGCTTATCGGGGTTAGGGTCCTGAAATGCGGTGTCGGAGGATATGGCACACGCCAAGAGCGACACAAGCTGAAGACTGTCGTTGGGCAGGCCGGGCGACCACGTTTGGTTGTCGTCGGGTATACTCCGCATGATCTGCTTGACGACTACCTGTATCCACAAAGAACGGTGGTCGACGGATACATGGTTACTAAGATTGCACTGGCAGATGTCAAGCGTGGCGATCGTACAATCTATTCCGAGGACGAGATACAGGTACGACTAAGAAGTGTCCTGGAGCAAAAGTCTGCCGGTTTCATAGCCGGTGTGAAAGACCTTCTCGCGAAGCATTCAGTCTTGTACGATCGTTTGCAACAGCCGGAAGCCCTGCGACGAATGGCCGCCCGGCTCGGTTTGGCAGAACCAGCACCATCGCTGGGCGATCCGGGAATTTTTCGTTCCATCGCCGAGTATCCTTGGCTGGAGCAAGCCTGGAAGGAGCATCTCGAAAATCTGCGGCAGTTGAAATCGGAAGTGGAAGCGCTAGGAGCCACCTTGATTGTCGTCCTCCTTCCGGAACGTCCTCAGGTCTACGAATCCTTGCGACCTCACGAGGGAGATCTCCAGTGGGAATATCCCAATCAACGGGTGACCGAGTTCTTTCAACGGGAACACATTGCGTTTGTAGACTTATTGCCGGAATTCAGACGTTATGCGCGCTGCAACGGAAGTTCGAAGTCGGATACTCAGGAAGACTTGTATTGGGCTCACGATGGTCATCCGAACGTGAAGGGGAATCGTTTGGCAGGATTTCTTATCAGCCGCCAGGTGCTGGAACAGCCATCCCTGGAATTCAGCGACAAGAGCAGGCGATTGTCGGACATCAATCAGCTCTTGAGTGCAGAGGATCGATGTCCTGCTCGCAAAGCATCCCTATGACAGAAAACTCCATCGCTGATGTGTTTCTGATAGGCCGATCAAGACATGAAAAGCATGCGAGCAGCTCACTGGAGGGGCATTGGTATGTGCGGAACCGCCAGTCAGGAGTCAGATGAGGTCTTGAGCCACTCAACTGGCCGATTTCTCCATGGTCTTCCGATATCCCTCTAGTATCGATGCGCGAACACATGAGAATTGGCTCTTTGGTGCGCGGTGCCGCGTATTTTGTCGCCCCGGCTGTCGTACTCGGCGCCATCTGGTTCGCTGTCATCAAACACTACCACGTTGCAAGCCCGACGATCACGAAGAATATGATCGAGCTGGGCCGGCAGCTTCCGTCGGACATTCTACTCGATGAACTGAGCAGCGTCCGGTTCTTTGACGATGAAAACCGCCTCTATTCTGTTGAGACGGCTGAGAAGCTTCTTCAGGGAGAGCTTGCTCTCCCTGGAGAAGCTCCGGGACGAGTTCACCTTCCCTTCGATCCTCAGGATATTGATGGAGGTTCACCATACTGGCAGTTGTCTCAGGCACGTCTGCTCATTCCGCGTATATTGCTTGCCGCCTACCGCATGACGAAGAGGGAAGAATTTTTCCTCATGGCGCGAGACGTCATTCTGGGTTGGGCATCGTACGAACGCCGTGCCGTCCTACCAAAAGGAGAGTTGTGGGGCGATCATGCCATTGCGGAGCGTATTCTCGCACTCGCTGAATTTTGGTCCGTTTACCGTCATCACCCCAGTTATAACGCTGACGTGGCAGAGACCATTTTCGTGTTCGCCGCGCGTGGCGGACATTTTCTGGCCGACCCCACTCGGTTTACTGTTTCATCAAATCACGGGGTCATGCAGAACTTGGGTCTTTGGCATTTAAGCCTTGCCTTTCCTTCTATGCCGGAATCTCAACACTATGCGCAGCTTGCGTTTGAAAGGCTGGGCACACAGATGGGTTTTTACATTAACGAGGAAGGGTTCGTGCTTGAGCATTCAGCCGGTTATCAGAAGACCGGCGTGCAGTTCATGAGCATGGCATTCAGGTATATGACGTTGCTCGGAATCGAAGTTCCCGATGAATGGCGACACAAGTACGAGAAGGCCAAAGAGGTGTACGCACAGCTGAGGAGACCGGACGGGTCTTTGCCGATGTTCGGTGATACAGAAGGTGGTGCTAATCTGCCGGGACCACTAATTCCTCTGTCTGATCATGGAGACCTATACGGGCCGCTGATGCGCCGGGCAGAGTCGGTGCAACCGCAATCGGTGCTGTATCCCATCGCAGGATACTCGATATGGTGGCATGGTTCGGGTCGATTGCCTACGACTCAAGACCTCAGTCAGACGGTTGTTGCATGGTCTTATTTTCCGGGTCATGCGCACAAACACGCGGACGAAATGAGTGTGTTGCTGTGGGCGGGAGGTCAGACGTGGTGGACAAATGTGGGCTACTGGCCCTATGGAACCGGTGAGCGTGGTGAAGCCGAATCGTGGAATGGCTCAAATGCGCCGCACCTGACCGGAGAAAGCGTCTCCAGCATGCGCACGACGAGGATGCTTGGTGAAGGTCGGGTAGACAGGCTCAGTTTCGTTGATTTGGAGAGAAGCGGCCAACAAGGATACGTGGCGCGCCGGCAGGTAGCACAGGCAATGATCGGTCTATGGGTCGTGCTCGATCATACACAGGGCGATGTCAGGGATCGAACCGAAACGCTATGGACAACCTCCCACGATATACAACTGACTGAAGGACGGATTGCTGGATCTTACGATCTCGGACACCCATCGAACAAGTCGGTGCTAAGGACTTTTATCTTCGGATCCAGCGGGACAAGTATTCGGCGGTATAAAGGAAATCAGGTGCCATTCGCCGGCTGGCAGATGACTGCGGAGGAACCCTTTGAGGCGATCCCTAAACCAGCATCGGCGATCATGGTTGAGCAGCCTGCAAACGATTCCTGGGCTGTGACGATCTGGTCGTTGGATAGCACGGGGTCCAGGAGGAAAATGGTTACCGCAATGCCGTCCATGGATTCCTGGAAGGGGCCGGAAAACTGGACGATCACGTTACCTACGGAGTCGGGAACGATTCGACTATCGCGGGAAGCTGACAAAGTATCCTTCGGAGACGGCGGCGTAATGCCTTCCACACAGCTCACGCTGGCGAGATCTGCAGGAGTCGATCAGAAGATCGTTGACCTGCACGCTGCCACCGAACGTGCGATAAGAGAGTATCGAAAGCCGAAATTCCAGGACGCAATAGACTATCGATTCAAGGCCACATACTTTTCACTTTTCCTGCTCGTTCTACAGGAAGCATTCTTCGCTATCTACAGGAGAATTACATCCAAGCGCTATGTTCTGTTGCGCGGTCTCAGTGCAATTGCCTGGGTTGGGGTGGGAATCTGGCTGGTTGTGATACGGTACCGATTGGTCTGATTATGCCTGAGACCGTCCAAGAGAATACAGAAACTGCGATGAGAGAACGAAAGATTACATGGCCGGGTGGAAAAGATTTTGCCTTCACGATCTTCGATGATCCGGATCATGATACGGTGGAGAACGTTGCAGCTATCTATCCTTTCCTGCAGGGGTTAGGCTTGCGAACGACGAAAGCTGTTTGGCCCATCAGGGGACATGGTGCCCCGAAGGTCGGTGGCGCTACCTGTGAAGATGAGGAATACCTTAAGTGGATTCAGGATCTGAACGAGCAGGGGTTCGAAATAGCCCTTCACAACGTGACGCATCATACTTCGACTCGGGACCAAACGGTTCGTGGGTTCGAGGTATTCCGCCGTCTCTTCGGACACGACCCCTATTCGATGGCGAATCATTCGGGCTGTGATGAGAGCATCTATTGGGGGAATGCGCGACTGACAGAGGGTCAGAGGCTGGCGTACGATCTGTTACATCTGTGGCCGATTCGGAACAACGTTGTGTCTGATGGGCACAACAAGGATAGCCCCCTATTCTGGGGAGACCTTTGCAAGGCAAAGATCAAGTATGTGAGAAATTTCGTGTTGGGAGACATTAACACTCTCAAAGCCTGTCCCATGATGCCCCATTACGATCCGGATCGTCCTTACGTCAACTTTTGGTTTGCCGGTTCAGAAGGAGCGAAAGTCGAATCGTTTAATGAGACCTTGAGTGAGGAAAATCAGGACAGACTGGTGAGAGAAGGCGGTGCCTGCATCATGTATACGCATTTGGCGTCAGGGTTTCTTGAAAATGGAAAAATTAATAAACGGTTCAAGGTCCTCATGGAACGACTGAGCAAAATGAACGGGTGGTTTGTCCCGGCCCGTACTCTGCTGGACTTCATCGTACAGACCAGGGGCAGTCATTGCATTACTCAATCGGAGAGAAGTGATCTTGAAAGAAGATGGCTCTGGCATAAGCTCTTCCATACAGGTGGGCGAAGTTGATTCGATGCGACCTCTTTCTGAATTGACTTTCCGTCATAGAGCGACGGGATGCCTCGTTCACAGCGTGGCATCCGTAGCTGGGGGTTCGTGAAGTGCCCCACCATCCTATTCGGCGACGATTGAACCTGGCTGCACGCCTGAGCGACCGACGCTCGGTGGTTTATGCGCTCGAACGTCTGAATATCAGCGGCAATGACTGGCCGGCCAAGATCGACATCAAGCTTGCCGGAACAATATACCAGACACCTGCTTGGCTGGCATTTCTCTCGATCACTCAATCTGGTGAACCTGTCGTCGCAGCTTTAAAAGAGGGCCGGAGGACGCTCGGTTATTTTACCGGTTTGATCGTGCAGAAATTCGGTGTGCGGATACTTGGCAGCCCATTTCCCGGATGGAGTACCGACTACATGGGGTTTTCTCTCTCTGAGAGAGCGGACCGACGCCAGGCGGTCCTGGCCCTGATGGATTTTGCTTTTCAGGAACTAGGCTGCGTCCACCTGGAGATCATGGATCGGAAGATCGCTGTGAGCGATCTCCGCGGACTCAGAATTCAACATCGAGTCTATCGCGGGTTTGAAATTGACCTGACTCCTAGCGAAAATGAGCTTTTCTCCAATATGACGAGTGCCTGTCGTCGCTGTGTCCGAAAAGCTGAGAAAGAGGGGGTCTTGGTCGAGGAAGCGCACGATCTGGAATTTGCAGATGAGTATTATGCTCAGCTCAAAGATGTGTTTGGCAAACAAAACCTGGTGCCCACATATGACATCGAACGTGTCCGGCAGCTCATCCAACACGTGTATCCCACAGGACACCTTCTCTTGCTTCGGGCTCGCGACCGGCTGGGACGTTGTATCGCAACAGGGATTTTCCCTCACATGAACGGGGTCATGTATTTCTGGGGAGGAGCAAGCTGGCGGCAGCATCAATTATTACGTCCGAATGAGGCGATTCAATGGCACGCTATGAAGATCGGCAAGCAAAGAGGGCTTCGGGTGTACGATATGGGAGGCGGAGGTGAATACAAGAGAAAATACGGAGGAAGTGAAATCGCGGTACCGTGGCTTAGGAAATCCAAATATCCGTGGGTTCAATACCTGCGCGACACGGCACAGCGAAGCTACAAGATGAGTCGAGAATCCTTGGGGCGGTTTAACCGCTTGCTCGCTCGCTAAGAGTCACAAGTAACCAGGAAGACAGAGAAATCGGAATCAGCACGTTGCCTTGACAAGAAGTTCCGCCATACTGTTCCGCTGTTAGACTTGAAAGCGCGTCACCAACCACGTTGTAAAAATCTGCTCGCGGCTCTCGATCAGGTGCTTGTTAAGAGTGAAGCTCCCCGTATCAGCCTGCTCCGCCGTAGCTGCCGTTTCGGCTGCGAAAGATGGAAGCTTACGGGTATTCGGCGAGGAAGAATACCCAAGAGGTGTATAGGAGTACATAGTTGGGGATATTTGGACAGTCTTACAGACTATCGTTTTCAAGAATGAGAAAGATTGACAGGGAATAGTGCGAGGCCTATAGCGCTCGTAATTTTGAAGGTGCGCTAATGACGACCCATGATCAGCTGATCCGCGCTAGACTAGGTATCTTGGCAATAGCCGCTGAACTCAAGAACGTGGCCAGGGCCTGTCGTCTGGCTGGGGTGAGTCGCTCTCATTTCTATGCCATGAAGAAGGCCTATGAGACACATGGTAAAGAAGGCTTAGCCCCGAAGATACGACGGAAGCCCACGATGCCCAATCGCACACCTGTTCCAATAGAGGACCGAATTCTATTGACAACCTACGGAAATCCGGCCGTCAGCTACATCAGGATCGCAGGACGTATGACGCTGGAAGGGATCAGTGTCACTCCGGCGATGGTCCGATACGTCTGGCAGCGGCACGGGCTGTCGACTCGCTCTGCCCGTATCCGATGGCTGAAGAAGCGAAATGAGAGCACCAATGGAAAGACGGCGGAGAATGGTCCAAACGCATTGCCTGGAATCCATTCGGTAAAACATGTCACAACCGCTGCTATGCTGCCGCTTCCAGAGGTCACCAACACGGATTAAGGGCTGGTCTATGTCACCGGGATTTGGAGTGTCCATGAATCTCTAGCTAAGTGGTATCAGGGGGATAGATTCTCGTGTACGGTTTGTACGTAACCCTATTGTGTGTATTGAAACAGCGACGCCCAATGGCATAGTTTCTTTGCATACGAGCACATATTTCCATAAAGAGTGGCGCTGGTTGTCACTGAGTTGTAGAGACGAAAGGAGGTATTTTCAAGCAACAGATACAAGGGCTGGATTTACGGATGTCGCTTTTGAAGCGTAATACACAAGGAGTACCACAATGGTAAGAATGTCGAGACCAACGGGGGCATTAAAGAGAGCGAAATGGATCCTGTCTACGTTAGCAGTTTGCATGTTCTTGCTTGGGATGAGCAGGATTGCAGAAGCTGCTCCCATCATATGGAATCTCACGGGCTCCGGAAGCGAAGGAAATATCGGGAATGAGCGGACGTTTACGGCCGGTGGAATCACGGTTACGGCCAATGCCTGGAGCTATGGTACGTCTTTTCAAGAAGCACGTCTGGGACGATGGAGTACAGGACTTGGAGTTTGCGGGGTGCCGGAGACCTGTGGGAACCCTGCTCATCAAGTGGATAATCATGGGCAACAAGAATATGTGCTATTTCGCTTCGATGCGCCGGTCGATCCTCTAACAGTCCGCATCGATCCCTATGGCACGTTCGATCGGGACGTATCTTACTGGGTCGGAAATGTGAATTCATCGATCGACGGGCTCCTCACTAACAAGGGGTACGGCGATCTGGGGAGCCTTGGATTTCTTACCCGGATTGACAGCAATGGAACTTCGAGTTCTTCGTATCGCGATGTTTTGATCAACAACCCTTCCTCTGTGAATGCGATCCTTTTCGGAGCCAAGTATTTAGGAACGGGTGATGGAGCGGATAAATTTAAGATTACAAAAGTGACCGGTAATGCAGTGCCCGTACCGGGAACGTTGCTCATGTTTGGTGTAGGATTTGCGCTCTTTATTGGATGGCATGTCCGTTCACGCCGTCATACAAGCCTACGGATAGCATAGTTAGCATGACCCACTCGCTGCGAGTGTGGCAAGCGAGTGGGTCTTCCCTCCTTTCCAATATCTGTTTGCCTCCGAGGTGTCCTTACGGTATCTCTTGGCAAGATCCTGCTGCTTAATGATTTGCCGGTTTCTTTGTTTAGCTCCTGAATTGTTTCTCCGATCCTTTTGCATGAGGCCAGACGGTGCGCATACATAATGAGGTAAGGACCATGCTACGCGTCCCCATAATTGGCTTTGCGTTTGCCGCAGTCCTGATGGGACCTGTTCTCTCTGGCTGCTCGTCTCAGTCGAACGAGGAAGCTGTAGCGGCTTATCGCGACAAAGCTCGAGACTTTGTTGCGAAAGAGCAATTTCATGAGGCGCTGAACGCATACGAACAAGTTGTCAAGCTCGATCCTCAAGACGATGAGGCCTATTATCAGTCGGCGCTTCTGTATCTACGCTCTGGGAAGGCCGAAGACATGGATCTCGGCCATCAAGCATTATTGAAGGTCGTCAAGCTCAAGGGATCGCGGGTTGATGCGCACGTGCAGTTGGCATACCTCTATCTCCTCGCAGAGCAGCCGGCAAAAGCAGGACTGCATGCCGATGCGATTTTAGCGGCTGAACCCGCCCACCAGGACGGGCATTTGATCCGTGGCATCAGCCTGGTTCGAGAGGGAAGACTTGAGAAGGGGATTGCCGAGTTGCAGAAGGCCATTGAGTCGGATCCTAAGCGCCATGGCGCGTACCTTGAACTAGCCAGGATTTATGCGCAAAATGGCCGCCTTCTTGAAGCAGAGGGTGTTCTGCGCAACAGTCTCCAGATGGATCCTCGGTCTGTTGAGACGCTGACGGCCTTGGGAGATGTCTTGGCGGCAGCAGGGAAAGAGTCTGAAGCGGTAAAGGAATATCAACGCGGGCTTGAAGTGGATCGGAACAGCGGCCTGCTCTACTTCAAGTTGGCGGGGATTAGTCAGAAGCAGCGCCGCTTCAGCGAAGCGGAAGGATTGTATCGTCAGTGGACCGAGGTTCTTCCCAATGATGCACAGGCGTATGTCGCCCTCGCCCAGTTCTATCGGTCAACGGGGCGAATGAAAGAGGCGGAGACGTCGTATGAACGCGCTAGACAGGTCGATCCTTCGTCCCACATTGCGCAAGAAGCATTGATCACATTTTACCTGGAGACCAACCGGCTGAAAGAGGCTGGTCTCGAGATTGACGCACTGTTGAAGCAGAACCCGACGGATACGGCAGGACGTATTCTGCAGGCACGCCTGATTCTGGAGCAGGGCGATACGCAGAAGGCACAGTCACTCTTGCAGGAAGTGGCCCGTCAAGCGCCGAAATTACCGGCTGTCCATCAGTATCTGGGTATTGCGTGGGCACGGCAGCACAATTTACCGGAGGCAGTTGCTGCATTGAAGGAAGCGCAAAGGCTTGCTCCTAATTCGAGCGATATCCGTACCAGCCTGGCACAGGTATATCTGGCTCAAGGCTCATTCAGTCTGGCGATCAAGGAGGGGGAAGCTGCGATAGAGCTTCATCCTAAGAACGTGTCCGCTCTGAGGGTACTCGCTGATGCCAATCTTCTTGCCGGGGATGCAAGGAGAGCGAAGGAAGTCCTGAGAGAAATGTTGGCGCTCTTACCTGATGATCTGATTGTTCATCATCGCCTCGGAGTCGTCTCCCGCACACAGCACCGCCCTGCTGAAGCATTGGCACACTTCGAGCAAGCGCTTGGAAAGGACCCGAAACTCGTAGAGGCTCTCGAGCAGATCGTGGCGATTCTGGTATCTCAAGGCAAGGTTCCCCAAGCACGTGAGCGAGTGGGACGCCAAATTGCCATGAACCCTCAAGATCCAAGGCTGCACAATCTCCTGGGCAGAGTGTTCGTGCAATCCAAGAATTTTGTAGAAGCAGAAGCGACGTTTAAGAAGGCGATGGCGCTTGACGGAACAATGCTGTCAATCTATGCCAATCTCGGCGATCTCTATGCCCGGCAGGGGAAAGTGGAACAGGCGATCGGAGAGTTTGAAACAATTGTAGCGAAGAGGCCTCAGCATCTGTCGGCGTTAATGATTTTAGGCATGTTGCATGAACAACGAAAGGACTACTCTCGCGCTATGGCCAAATACGAAGAGGCTCTTCGGGTTGACGCCACATTTGCTCCTGCTGCCAATAACCTTGCCTGGATCTTGATCGAGTCTGGTGGTGACAAGGAGCGTGCACTGTCCTATGCCGAGGCCGCACGAAAGGCCATGCCCGGAGATCCGTATATCGGCGATACGCTCGGGTGGATTTACTACCACAAACAGCTGTACGTCAAGTCCGCAAGCTTGTTGAAGGAATCTGTGGATCGATTACCGGACCACCCGCTCTTCCTTTACCATTATGGAATGGCACAATATGCGAATCAGAACAGTGCTGAGGCAAAAAAATCGCTTGCCAAGTTTCTGAGTCTGAGTCCTGATAATCCATACGCTCCGAAGGCGAAAGAAGCCCTCGCCGCATTATCCTAGATAGACCAAGTGGCATTCCGCTTTTCGTCGAGTTGATCGTCCTCAAGACTGAAAAAGGAGTTTCGCAGATCCTTATGGACACAAGAGCAGGCGAGAGCATGAGAAACGTTGTTCACGGCGCAACAACGAGCGTCGTTCCGGATGCCCAGCCGTTTTCGACGGGGTGGGGGCTCATGGGGCTAGTCGTCTGTACAGCAAGCTTGTGCGTGGTTGGTCTGTTCTGGGAGACTGTCCGATCGATGATTGACATATGGGCTGGCTCCAGGACCTTTGCCCATGGTTTTCTGGTGTTGCCCGCGATGGGGTATCTCATCTGGTGCTATCGGAACAGGTGGATGCAACTGGTGCCAGCTCCGAGTGCATGGGGTGTGGCTGCTCTCATCCTCCTGGGAAGCGGATGGTTTGTCGGACATGTGACAGCTGTGGCCTGGCTCCAACAGGGCCTAGTCCTCGCGATGCTCCCTGGACTGATGTGGGCGATCTTGGGGAAGGAGATTGTCAAGACTCTATCATGGCCATTGGGATTTCTTGCCTTTATGCTTCCAGTCGGGACTTCCATCGAACCCTGGCTTCAGGATTTTACGGCTTGGTTCATCCAGGTTGGGCTCCAATTTGCCCATATTCCATATCTTTATCGCACCGACACGTATCAGATCGTTATTACCTCAGGCACATGGGAAGTGAACCCGGACTGTGCAGGCCTACGTTATCTCCTACCCGGTTTGGCGTTAGGATATGCCTTCGCGACTCTGATCTACCGGCAGCCGACTCGTCGTCTTGTCTTTCTCGTCCTCTGTGCCGCGGTGTTGATGGTGGCCAATGGTTTCAGGGCTTACGGTGTGATCATTGGAGATCACTTTGGGATCGCCGAAGGCACTGACCATCGTGTGTTCAGCTATGCCATCTACGGGTTGACGATACCACTATTGTTTTGGTTTGGATTCAAGTGGTCGGAGAATATAGCGGTCAATTCTCCTGAGCATCGTATGATTGATGTGCATGACAGCTTCGATGCTCGCAAGAGCATCCTCATGGCTATCGCTGCGGTAGCCATGCTTGCGGTTCCCCCCTTGGCGGTTTTGCTGTGGTTCGAGCGTTTCTGACGACGGCACACCGGAAGGAAAATCTCCCACCCCTCCCTCTGATAACGGACTCTGGCACGTCCACTGATCGAGGATCATCAGCCTCGAAATCGTCGACCCTCCGCCAGGGTATCCCGCAGACAATCCACCAAAATCTTGGATGTTCCTACATATTCGGCTGGCTGCACCGGTCGCTATTCGCTTTCGGAATATACACATATGTTGTGCTCATGGGGTAATGGGCCCCCTCTAAAGGTGGGTTGTTCTTTCTCCTGGTTGTAGCCAGACTATGCGCTCTGCAAGGCGAAGATCTGTCAACGCATGGAGAACATCTGAATGGAAGGGTTTCTACCGTTTCATAGGGCTGATTTGGGCGTGGAAGAGATAGAAGGGGTAGTCGATGTCCTCCGTTCTGGGTGGTTGACCACCGGACCCAGGGTGATGGAATTCGAGCGGCAGTTCGCTGCGGTGGTCGGCGCGCAACACGCTGTTGCAGTCAATTCGTGCACGGCGGCCCTTCATCTCGCCCTTGAAGCGGCTGGACTGCGTGAAGGAGATGAGGTGCTTGTTCCGACGATGACCTTTGCGGCAACCGCAGAGGTTGTCATCTATTTCAAAGCGAGACCTGTTCTCATTGACTGTGTGCAAGACACGCTGAATCTGAATCCGGACCTGATTGAAGGGGCTATTACAGACAAGACAAAGGCGATCATCCCTACCCATTTTGCAGGCCACCCCTGCGAGATGGAGCGAATCCAATCGATCGCTCGTACCCATGGCCTGAACGTCATAGAAGATGCCGCTCACGCGTTCCCTGCACGGTACCAAGGAAAAATGGTGGGGAGCATCGCCGACAGCACCTGTTTTTCTTTCTACGCGACGAAAAACATCACCACCGGCGAAGGGGGAATGGTTACCACTGATAATGCCGAGCGGGCTGCCCGTATACGGATGATGAGTCTGCACGGTCTGAGCCGGGATGCCTGGAACCGATATTCTGCTGAAGGCTCGTGGTATTACGAAATCCTGTCTCCCGGGTTCAAATACAACCTGACTGATATGGCTGCTGCGTTGGGTCTGGCGCAACTCAAAAAATGCGATCGATTCTGGAAGACACGCGAGCGGTACGCCACTCTCTATCACGAGGGCTTTCAAGATCTGCCGGAAGTTATTTGCCCGAAAGCGGCGCCGCACGTGCAACACGCCTGGCACCTGTATGTCATTCAACTGGACCTGGATCGGTTGCGTATCACTCGCAACGAGTTTGTCAGTCGACTGCAACAAGCCGGTATCGGGTGCAGCGTGCATTTTATTCCTTTACATCTTCATCCCTATTATCGTGACACGTGGAGCTACCGGCCGGATGATCTGCCGGTTTCCAACATGGTATTTCAGCGCATTCTTTCGTTGCCGTTGTATTCCAAAATGACCGAAGCCGATGTGTATCGTGTTATTGAAACGGTGCGCACCCTCGTGAAGGAAAACCGGCGATGATTAAACGGACATTTGATATCTGTGCTTCTATTCTAGGGTTGCTCTTCACTTGGCCGCTTCTGGTGATCATCGCGGTTCTCATCAAGCTTGACTCGCATGGGCCGGTGATCTTTAGCCAAGTCCGCGTCGGGAGAGAGTTCCGTCCGTTCAAAATGTACAAATTCCGAACCATGGTTGAGGAGGCTCCAAATCAGGGGCTGCCTCTAACGATCGGGCAGGATGCTCGTGTGACAAGGATAGGCAGAATCTTGCGGAAGTTCAAACTGGACGAATTGCCACAACTGGTGAACGTGCTTGTGGGCGATATGAGCCTGGTAGGCCCAAGGCCGGAGGTTCCTCGTTATGTTGAGCCGCTGCGTTCAGAGTATTCCGAGGTACTTTCCGTTCGCCCAGGAATCACCGACCTGGCCTCGGTGAAGTACATTGACGAAGCCAGTATCCTTGCGTGCTCAAAAGACCCTGAAGAGGAATATCGAAACAAAATCCTTCCGGAGAAACTCAGATTGGCGAAGCTGTATGTCCGTCATGCGTCATTCCGGCTCGACTTCGCCGTTATCGTTCAAACGCTGTTGCGGATCGTCAACCTACCGGCTGTAGTTTGTGAAGTCCCTGAATGGAAGGCCTCACAGCAGCTTCCAGCTGTCTCCCTTTGGGCGCGCGCCTCGTCATCAATTGGAAAATGGCGGAAGCTGATTATCGTGCTGCTCGATGTCGCGATGATAATTCTGGCGAACTGCTTCGCGTTTATCTTGAGATTTGACGGGTCCGTTCCGACAGAGGAGATCGGGCGATTCCAGCAAACTGTACTCTGGCTGGTAGGGATTCGGGGAGTGACATTCGCTTTATTTGGACTCAATGAGAGTCGACGAAGGTATACAAGTATCTGGGACCTGCAAAAAATTCTGGGAGCCGTGTTTGCCAGCACGATCATTTTCTATGGGTGGGTGTACATGGTTTTGGGCATCGCCGGATATCCCCACTCTATTTTTGTGATCGACAGTGTTCTACTGGTTGGGCTTCTCGCTGGGGTGAGACTGCCGGTGAGAATTTTGCGGGAGAAAGTAATTTACCGAAAAAGAAAGAAGGTTCTTGTAGTCGGGGCTGGCGACTCGGGAGAACGAGTGGTGCGTGAGATGAAAACCCGCTCCGAATACCGTCGCCAACCGATTGGATTTGTTGATGGCCAAGTAGCCCTTCTGAATCAACGTATCCACGGCGTCAGGGTCTTGGGCACTTTCGGGGATCTCCCAGACCTGGTCGAGAAGTACAAACCCGAAGAGGTTGTGGTTGCGGTTCCCGATGCGACGCCAGCTTTTCTCAGGGACTTGGTCAGCCAGTTGGAGCCTTACGAAGTTTCGATTAAAACATTGCCCGGCGTAAACGAGCTAATGGCCGACGAAAGTACGGTGAGTCAAATTCGCAATATATCCCTTCCTGATCTGTTGCCGCGAGCGCCCGTGAATTTATCCATCGGCGCAACAAAGCAGATGATTTCGGGTAAGAGGGTGCTGATCACCGGTGCCGGCGGCTCCATCGGTGCTGAATTGGCTCGTCAGATCGTTGCGCTGGAACCTGATACCCTCGTGCTCTACGAGCGCCATGAAAACAGCCTGTACACCATTCATAAAGAACTAGGAGACCAAGAGCTTTCTTTCCATGTAATCCCGATTATCGGGGATGTCACCGATGCCCGTCGGCTCTGCACGGTGTTGGAGGAATATAGGCCTCAGATTTTGTTTCATGCGGCTGCCCATAAACACGTCCCTCTTGTGGAACTTAATCCTGCAGAAGCCGTGAAGAACAACTGCATGGGCACGCGCATCGTCGCTGAGGCTGCCAGTCGATACAAGGTTGAGCAGTTTGTCCACATCTCGACCGACAAGGCAGTCAACCCGTCAAGTGTTATGGGGGCCACCAAACGGGTGGCCGAACTGACAATTCAGGATATAGCACGGACCAGCCAGACGCAGTTCCTTATTGTTCGGTTTGGCAACGTACTCGGCAGTAGCGGAAGCGTTCTGCTACGATTCCAGGAGCAAATCAACGTAGGTGGGCCGGTGACTGTCACCCACCCGGACATTCAACGATATTTCATGCTCATTCCTGAGGCGGTTCAGTTGGTGCTTCAGGCCGCCACCGTTGCCGAACAAGGGGGAATCTACATTCTGGACATGGGCGAGCAAATCAAGATCTTAAGTTTGGCTAAAAACCTTATCAAGTTGTCCGGTTTCGTTCCCGAGAAGGACATTCCCATTCGATTCGTTGGGCTCCGAGCTGGAGAAAAGCTTTACGAAGAATTAGTTGGCAAAGGTGAGGTCGCGGTGTCATCATCTGTGGAAAAGATTTTACAGATTCGAGCCTCAAACTCGTTCGGCTTCGAAGAGTTTAAGGAAAAACTCATTGCTCTAGAATCAGTAGCCTGTCTTGACGATCCCAGTACAGTCATCGAGCGACTCAAGGAGATTGTTCCAACCTTCCGCTATTCTTCTGAGTGTGAAGCATCGGTGATGCCAATTGCCAGAAATACTGTCGAAGAGGGAATTGCCGGACAGAGTTTTGCTAGATCTCCGCACATACTTGCTAATTAGTGGTGAGGCAAGCTCGTGAGAATATGTTTTCAAACTGTCGGAATCGCATTCCCCCGATTGGGATCAGTGTGAAGGAGTGAATTCTGTGAGTGGGACTCCCCCAGTAGGTCAATCAGGTATCGCCGTGCTGAACGAGTATGCCGGAATTGCACGCCGGAACATATGGATTATCGTGGGGTGCATCGGTGTCTCCGCGGTACTAGCATGGAGTTACTGCATCTTCGCGCCGAATTACTATCAGTCGGAAACCTTGATTGTTGCTGAGGACCAGAAGCTGCTTGAGAGTGTCGTTCGTGAAACAGAACAAGGAAATTTTGACCGGCGCCTGTTTATCATCCAACGGCAGATCATGAGTCGCGACTTTTTAAGCGGGATTATTATGGAGTTGAATCCATATCCCAAAGAACTTGACGAAGGCCGTGAGGATAGTGCCGTCCGAACAATGATCGGCGCTATAAAGGTCGAGAAGGTCAAAGCGGACATGGCAGGGAATGTATTCGGGCCAGGGATCGCAATTGATGCATTTACCGTATCATTCCTACATGAAAATCCAAAGACTGCAATGCAAGTGACTGAGCGGATGGCGAAGAAATTCATTGACGAAAATGTCAAGGAACGTGAGTTTGATGCTGAGGGCACATTGAGGTTTCTTGATGAAGAGTTGAGGAGGATAAAACTTGAATTGGAGAAGAAGGAGGCTCAGATCAGTGCATTCAAGAAATCAAACACGGGTAAACTTCCTCAGCAGACTGATGCCAGCCTTCGAGCGTTGGATAGATTGGAAAATGAAATCAATTCAGTTAACGAGAATATGCAGCGGCATTCTGACAGGTTGGCATTGCTGAATAAAGCGGTGGAGGAGTATCAGCTATATGGGTGGAAAAATCCTGCGTTCGGAATCGCTTCGATAGAACCCGACCCACTTTTCCATCAGCTGAAGGAGTTAAGGGAAAAATTGGTCAAACTAAAGGCGGAATTCACAGACGGGTATCCTGAGGTGACCCTTACTAAAGAAGAGATCAGGAAAGTCGAAGAGGAATTGATCGAATCGTATGGCCCAGATGCAATCAGACCGGACAAGACACCACGCGACCCGTATGTTCAGAATCTCTTGAAACTACAGAGCGATGAAAAAAGTGAAGTGAGTCTTCTCAAGCAACGCCTGAATGCCTTGTATGCTAGCCGGAGCGATCATGAGATACGTGTAGAAAGGTCGCCTGAAGTTGAACAGGAATTGGCGGTTCTCGAACGTGACTATGGCAGCATGAAGGCAAACTACGCCACGCTGCTGGACAAACGGTTGCATGCGCGGGTAACAGAAAACTTGGAAAAACAGCAGAAGAATGGGAGGTTCCGTATACTGGAGCCGGCCAATTTTCCACGGGCACCTAGCATACCGAATAGGCCGAAGATCTTGATTTTGGGATTGTTGTTCGGCTGTGCTTTGGGCCTGGGGCTATCGGTAATGCGCGAGCGGGTCAGCCCTCAGTTCCGTGGACTGGAAGACGTGGAACTTTTGGTGGGTCCTCGAGTATTAGTAGCCATCCCAGACTTCTCACTTCTGTGGAACCTTACGAACGGACAGCGCCATATTGCCTCAGGATCCCAGTTGGAAGTCGCAGAGACAAAACGACCGCAAGGGTATCCGCAGAATGGCCTCCATTACGAGAGAAGGTTCGTGGCGAAACTTTTCCCTCATTCTATGGCTGCTGAACAGTATCGCGTAGCGGCCGCGAGGTTGCAGCTACTGAGCGCTGACACAGAACCGAAGGTTGTGGCCGTGACGAGTTCAGTCAAAGGTGAGGGGAAAACGACAACCGTTGTTAATCTGGGCTACACTCTCGCACGCGATTTCGGAAAGCAAGTGCTGCTGCTCGATTGCGACTTTGTCTTCCCAGAATTGAAGTACTTCTCCGAAACACAGCCAGAATACGGACTAGTTGATTGTTGCAGAAACAGCAATATTCCTGTGGAGGAGGCAATGACCTCCTTTTCCGATATCCCTTGTTGGATCATGCCGGCTGGTGCGATGGGGCCTGGCTCTACCGAGTTGCTAAAGACGGGTCCTCTCGAGCGTGTTCTCTCGCTCTTGCGCAATAAGTTTGACTATATCCTGATCAATGCCCCACCGATCCTTCCAGTTGCCACGATGAACGTGCTGGAAAGACACCTTGATCTTGTCCTTCTGGTGGTCAGAGCGAATTTGACGTCGCAGCAGGATGTCAAGCAGGCGCTTAACTCGCTTCGCGCCTCAAATCCCATTCACGTGATTCTCAATTGCGTACCGATGCAAGCGCTTCCATACCACATGAAGGAATATGCTGTCTTAGAGAGTCGAAAGCCTGTTTAGTTCGCACACTATCTATTGTGAGTTCAACAGGTCCTTTTCTCCCTAGGCCTAAGAGATGTCACCCGTTGCACCAATTGACGGACAGGGGTGGTTGGATATAAGCCCACTATGTACATACTAGGCATTTCCGCTTTTTACCATGATAGCGCCGCTTGCTTGGTGCAAGACGGCGACATTGTCGCGGCGGCACAAGAAGAGCGGTTTACACGAAAAAAGCACGATCCGGGATTTCCCCGCCGTGCGGTTGAGTATTGTCTGACCCAGGCTGGGATTGGCGTTAAGGATCTAAAATACATTGTGTTTTATGACAAGCCGCTCATTAAATTTGAACGGCTGTTGGAAACTTACCTGGGATTTGCCCCTCAGGGAATCCAATCGTTCCTGGCTGCGATGCCTGTGTGGATGAAAGAGAAACTTTTCCTGCGAAATTTGCTTCAAAAAGAAGTGCTGGCCTGTTCGAACGGACTCTCTAAGGCAGAATTGCCGGAATTCCTTTTTGGAGAACATCACGAGTCACACGCAGCGTCTGCCTTCTTTGCTTCACCCTATGAACGGGCAGGTATTCTGTGTATGGATGGGGTTGGGGAGTGGGCCACCACCTCGGCTTGGTTGGGTGAAGGGAATACACTAACTCCTTTATGGGACATTCCATTTCCTCATTCGATCGGCCTCCTGTATTCAGCCTTCACCTATTATACTGGGTTCAAGGTCAACTCCGGTGAATACAAAGTTATGGGTTTGGCTCCATACGGAGAGCCCAAGTACGTCAAGGCCATTTACGAACATCTGATGGATCTGAAGCCGGACGGTACGTTTCGAATGAACATGGAGTACTTTAATTACTGCACAGGCTTGACGATGACGAGCCGTAAGTTTGACGACGTGTTCGGCGGTCCCCCCCGCAAGGCTGAGTCAAATCTCACTCAGCGGGAAATGGATTTGGCTCGATCGATTCAGGAAGTGACCGAGGAGGTCATGCTGCGGCTGTCGCGGACGATGCACAATGAAACGGGGGTAGACTATCTCTGTTTGGCTGGGGGTGTCGCGCTCAATTGTGTTGGAAACGGGAGGATACTCAGAGAGGGACCGTTTAAAGGGATATGGATTCAGCCGGCGGCCGGCGATGCAGGCGGGGCGTTGGGGGCTGCACTGAGTGCGTGGCACCAGTATGAGAATAAGCCCAGGACCGCGGACAATATCCATGACAAAATGAAGGGGAGCTATCTGGGGCCGGCAAACAGCAATGAGGACGTCGAAGCCAGATTGAAGACACTTGGAGCTGTCTATCGTCGGCTTGATGAGCAGGATTTGTACGATTGGGTGGCCGATGAGCTGGCGGGGGGAAAAGTCGTGGGGTGGCATCAGGGACGTATGGAGTTTGGGCCGCGATCTCTTGGTGGTCGCAGCATTCTCGGAGATGCTCGGAACATGAAGATGCAGTCGGTGCTGAATCTCAAGATTAAGTACCGTGAGTCGTTTAGACCGTTCGCTCCTTCTGTGTTGAGGGAGAGCGTATCAGACTATTTCGAATTGAACTGCGATAGTCCTTATATGTTGCTCGTGGCTCCTGTGCTTGAAAAACGACGACTTCCTTTCAACCCGGGCCGGAAAGAACTCTGGGGTATTGATTTGCTCAATGTGCCGCGCTCGGATATCCCATCCGTGACGCACATCGACTATTCTGCCAGAATTCAGACAGTTCACCAGGAGACGAATCCCCGGTACTATAAATTGCTCAAGGTATTCGAGGAAAAAACCGGGTATGCCACCTGTGTCAACACGTCTTTCAACGTGCGTGGCGAGCCAATTGTCTGCACGCCGGAAGATGCCTATCGTTGCTTCATGCGAACAGAGATGGATGTCTTGGTGATCGAGAATTGTGTTCTCAGGAAAGAGGATCAGAAGCCTCTTGAAAAGGATTCTGATTGGAAAAAAGAATTCGAGCTCGACTAGATGAACCGGGGATAGGAACAATGGCTCAGGTTGCGACACGCAAAGAACTACGTCAATTTGGATTCTTGGTTGGAGCGGTCTTTACTGTGATTGGCCTTTGGCCGCTCGTATTTCGTGGGGAGCCGTTACGCCTCTGGGCAATCGTAATCGGAGGCTTGCTTATCGCCTGTGGAGGAATTTTACCAGCCGTGTTATGGCCCGTTCATAAAGGGTGGATGTGGGCCGGGCATATTCTGGGGTGGATCAATACCAGGATTCTGCTCGGCATCGTGTTTTATGCTCTGGTGACGCCGATTGGACTCGTATTTCGTCTCATGGGAAAGGATCCGATGAGTAAGAGGTTTAACGAGTCCAATACCTATAGGGTGGTCCGACCCCCACGACCCCCTGCTCATATGAAATACCAGTTTTAACAAGCAGTTCGTCAACAGGAGGTGTGTATGGGCGATTTTGTTATGGAACTCTGGGCGTTCATGAAAGAGCGGAAGAAATTTTGGCTTCTCCCGATCATCATGGTGCTGGTACTTCTTGGAAGTCTAATTGTCCTGACCCAAGGGTCAGCTGTGGCGCCATTCATTTATACCCTGTTCTAAAGATATCTAGTTGAGGGTCGCGGTTAGAAAATACTCTTACTGACTTCATTAGAGGCGCTACTTTCATTTCCATTGGTGTCGTAAGCTGTGACAACAAAAAAGTAAGTCGTTCCCACCTGCAACCCAGTCGCAACATAGTTCGTGACATTCCCAGTGAGTGTGGCAACCGGCACACCATAGGTGCCGGAAGCAGTTGCGCGGTATACTTTGTAGCCTGCCAAATCACTTTCCGTATTAGCATTCCATGTCAGGTCGGCGGAGGATGTCGCTGGAGCATTAACCGTTAGGGTGACCGCTACAGTTTTCGATGAGACCCCTGCAGCGCTCACAGTGATCGTACCAGTGTGAGGTCCAACAGCTAGTCCTGTCGTGTTCACACTTGCGGTTAGTGTATTGCTGTTGCTCCCCGATGCGGGACTTACAGCCAACCAGGAGACGTCATCGCTTACGGCCCAGCTTGATGTTCCGCCGGTCGTCGTCAAAGAAACGGTTTGGTTGGCCGGATTTGCGGCTCCCTCCGTTGCTGCATAAGTAAGGCTTGATGGATTTAGTGTGATATTCGGCGTGGCAGTGATCGTGAAGGTGACGGGGACCGTCACGGGGGTCACGCTGCTCCCCCCACTGAGTGTCACGGCGCCGCTGTGGCTGCCGGTTGCCAAGGTCCCGGTGGCCGCACTCAAGGTGACGGTGCCTGCGCCACTGCCGGACGCGGGACTGAGCGTTAACCAGGCGGCATTCTCACTGGCGCTCCAGCTCAAGGTGCCGCCCCCCGTGTTGCTGATGGTGATGGCTTGATTTGCGGGGTTCGTCCCGCCTTGCGCGGCGGTAAAGGAGAGCGCCGTGGGGCTGGCCCCGATGGCCGGCGGCACGGGCGCGGCGGTAATAGTAAAAATTACCGGCACCGTCATACTGGAGGCACCTGAGGCGGTGAGTGTGATCGCTCCGTTATAGGTTCCTGCCGTGAGGGTACCGGTGGTGGCGGTGAGAGTGATGATGCCATTGCCTGTACCGCCAGTAGTTGAGAGTGTCAACCACTGCGCACTGTTGCTAGCAGTCCAACTGAGCGTACCACCGCTGGTATTGCTGATGCTCAATGTCTGCACGGTGGGGGTGCTGCCTCCTTGTTGAGCCGTAAAGGACAGGCTCGTTGGGCTCGCTCCAATCGCAGGATTGATGGAGACTACCGGAGTTGAAGTAGGAGAAATCAATTGTGCTAGCCCAGGCATCTCCGAAGCTAATCTGCTCATCGATCGCCCACCAGCATTTCCTGAACCTGAAGAGCCGCCTGCCGCTGCGGGAGACAAGGGCATCGTTCCGGTTGTTGCTGTGCCGGCTGCATTGAATTGCATGGCCGTTGCCGATAACGGGGTGACGGTTATGGTCGATAGAGGCGCGGCTACTCCGACACTTCTATTGAGCAATGAGGGCTCCTTGGGTTGAGAAGTCGTGCTGTTGGTTTGTAGCGACTGTGCGGGAGTCGACGAAGACCCGAGAAGAGTAGAGTCGGCTGTAGAACGTTCGATGGAGGCGATGGGAGCGTTCTGTGGCTTTCGAATCAGTCGATGCGATTTTTGAGTAGAGGTTTGTACATCCTTCGTCTCCAAGGATTTCATTGGATATAGATTGGAGAGATCACTGCTCCCAATACGCCGTCCCTGAGTAACTGCGCCACCGGTTTCATGGGTGGTGGCCCCTATCATCTGTTGGGCGGAGACAGTGGGATGAGGCTGAAACAGTGTCAGCAGAACCGTTACACAACCGAATGAGATTATCTGAAGCAGGCTAATAGGCTGGTGCATCACTTGGCGCATGATCTAAGTCCTCCGTATTTCGGTACCTGCCACCGCACGCACCGTCAAATGTATTGCACACATGATGAAAGCATGCGATCCGTACGTCTTGACTAGGGTCTGCGCTGCCTCTAGGGAAGGTCGAGCAAGAGCAATGCCTTGGTTTTCGAGAGGCTCATTAATCTCGAATTTGGCTGTCAAAACAATATCTTGAAATATCGACTTCTCCAGGTTGGGGTGTAGGGGTGAGGTGGGGCCAGTGTATGTGAAACGGACAATCTCCAAAGACTTGAACAAACAATGTTTATCATTCAGTATTCGGCGCAATCTATTGATGTTACATGATGGCTCAAGTTTTCCATGAAGCCATTCATTGAGAACCAGGCGAGATCACTTGATTTTCAGATCAGGGTCAGCGCACTTGTCTTGGTCGCCTGGAAGTTGGGGAAACAGGCGGTGAACATTCCACGTGATAAATTGCATTTGCACGCAAATCAGCCAATAGAATAAACTAGTGCAAATAACTTAGTAATAGTATTCTGGATTATGTCAAAAATGTTTGCTGGCTAGATCCGACGCTGGTTTTTACTACACGGGAAGGGCTATTCACGAGATAAGCGTTGTTTGTTGGCTTGAGGGGGAATATAAGACGGTTAGCGTGAGGATGTTCTGAGAGTATTATATGCTTCCATAGAGAGAAACCACTTGAATTCGTTGACGGAGGTCTGAGGTTCTGCCATTCTGACAAAAATCTAGCGGAGAGGATTCATGACACAAGAGAAAAAGAGCACTCGGAAAATTGCGGTTGTTGGACTCGGCTACGTCGGCCTTCCTATCGCCGTTGCCT
>Ga0187893_10004906_pt1 | contig 24761 bp, 21 predicted proteins | sample MA1701074metaG_FD_139574 | JGI IMG/M metagenome (GOLD analysis project Ga0187893, IMG submission 139574) | White microbial mat communities from a basaltic lava cave in the Kipuka Kanohina Cave System on the Island of Hawaii, USA - MA170107-4 metaG ... | reverse complement strand
TTGTCGGTCTCGCGGATGCGTTGCGCTCGTCGGGCGCTCAACTCGCCGACTTGCGGTTGAAGCGGCCCTCGCTCGAAGACGTTTACCTTCAGCTGATTCAAGGAGGCCGCTCATGATGCGCCAGACACTGGCGCTGCTCCGCGCCCTGTTCACCGAGATCCGGCGCTCGAAGACCGCGATCTTCTGGATGACCGCGTTCCCGCTCGGCTTCCTGCTGCTCTTTGGATACGTGATGGCGCGCGGCGACCCGCGCATCATGGCGGTCATGATGCCGGGCCTGCTGACCACGACGTTGATGTCGGGATCGCTGTTCGGCGTGGCGTTCCCCCTGGTGCAGCAGCGCGAGCTCGGATTGCTGCGGCGTCTCCGCGTGACGCCGGTGACGCCCGCGGCGGTGGTGCTGGCGCACGGCGCCACGGCGGTCGTCGTCGGTCTGATCTCGGTCGTGGTGTTGATGAATCTCGGCCGGCTGATTTTTGGCATGCAGATGGCGGGGTCCTGGCTGACCTTGATCGTCGTCTACCTGTGCGGCGCCGCCGCGCTGGTGCCGATGGGTCTGCTGGTGGGCAGCGTGGCCCGCGACATCAGGACCGCGTCGGCGATCTCGAATCTGCTGTTCTTCCCGCTGATGTTCCTGTCGGGATCGGCGTTTCCGTTTGCGATGTTGCCCGACGGCGTGAAGCGATTCGCGCGTTTCCTCCCAACCACCTATCTCAACGAAACCTACGCCGGCGTGATCGTGCGTGGCGAAACGCTTGGCGCGCTCGCCGGAACGCTCGTCGTGCTGCTGGCGCTCGGTGTGATCGGCATCGTCTTGACGTCGATGCTGTTCCGGTGGGAAGGCACCGACCCGATCCCGCGGCGCTCGCTGGCGATGATCGCCGCCGCGTTCACGGTGACCATGGCCGCGGCGGCGATTGCGGCGCCGGCGTTGCGGATGAGCGAGATGCCAGGCACACGGCGCATCGATCCTGGTGAGGCCCGCGACAAGATCGTCGTCCTGCGCGCCGCCACCGTACTCGACGGGCTCGGCGGCCGCATCGAGAAGGCGCGAATCGTGGTCCGCGACCACCGCATCGCCGAAGTGTTGCTCGACGATGACCGCGTGGCGCTGCCGGAAGGCGCGTCGGTGGTGGACGTCAGCGGCCGTTACGTGATCCCCGGCTTGTTCGACTCGCACGTCCACTGGGGCGGTTCAGGCGGCGTCGGCATGTCGCCGATCGAACAGAGCGACGTGCGCCTCACTCACGACCACGACGCCACGCTGGCCAGCGGCGTCACGTCGGTGGTCTCGCTGACCGACGCGCTCGATGAGATGGAGTCGGTGGCCAACGACGTCGCGTCGGGGAAGAAACGCGCGCCGCGGACGTTCTATGCCGGCCCGTCGCTGACCGCGCGCGGCGGACATCCCGCCGCGATGTTCGGATTCATGCCGGGCCTCGCCGAGATGCTGACGCGGCAGGTGGACACGCCGGACGCGGCGCGCGCCGCGATTGCCGAGCTGTATCAACGCCGCGTCGATCTGGTCAAACTCGTACTCGAGCCGGGTTTCGAGCAGCGGCCGTTGCCGCGCTTGCAGGAAGCGGTGTTTCGAGCCGCGATGGACGAAGCCCGGAGCCGGCGGATGCGAACCACGGTTCACGTCGGCACCGACGCCGACGCGCGGCTGGCCATCGAGGCCGGCGCCAACGGCCTCGAGCACACCGCGCGCGGATTGAGCGACGGGACCATCAACCTGATGGCGGCGAAGAAGGTCACCTTCACGCCCACGCTGGTGGTGCTCGACTGGGAATGGAAGCGCGGGTCGATCCGCGGCGCCGACCCCGACGTGCGCCGCCTGGCGATGCCGGAGATCATGCAATCACTGCTCAATCCTCAGTCACCGCTGGCGCCGATGCTCAACGACGGTCCCGCCGCGGCCACGATGGCCGCCGCGCTCGACGGATCGATCAAGCAGGTGCGCAGCGCCATTCGCGCCGGGGTTCCCGTGCTGGCGGGATCGGACGCCGGCAACCCGGCGACGTTCCATGGCATCTCGTTGATTCGTGAGCTGGAACTGCTGGCGCAGGCCGGAATGCCGCTGACCGACGTGTTGAAGGCCGCCACGTCGCGTCCCGCCGATCGCCTCGGCCAGTCCACGCTGGGGCGTGTTGCCGCGGGCGCCGTCGCGGATCTCGTGGTCCTCGAGGCCGACCCGACCGAGAGCGTTGCCGCCTACCGTCGCGTGGCATCCGTGTATCTTGGTGGCGTCAAAGTGCGATGACCCTGTTGCGACGAATCGGGTGGGAGCCGTTCGCGTGGCTGATCTACTCGCTGCCGTATCTGTTTACGTCGGCGCTGGCCTCCATCGATCCGCTGACCAAAGCGTGGCTGCTGGCTCTGTATCTCGTCTTCCTGGTCTTGTATCTGGGAGGACATCTCGTTCGCAGTCCGCGCATTTTGTGGATTGTGGCGGGACTCGATCTGATCGCGGTCCTCGGCAGCATCAAGAATCCGTCAGCGTCGGCGTTTTTCATCTACGGGTCGGCGCTCATCGCCTACGGCTTTCCGCAGCGCCAGGCCATGCGCGTGCTGGCGGCGCAGGTGCTGATTGGCACCATCGCATCCTCTGCGTTGAACATGGAATGGTGGTACTACGTGCCGTCGGTGGTCATCTCCGCGCTGATCGGGACCATGACCATCCAGGCTGCTGCAAAGGCTACCGGCGACGCGAAGCTGCGAATGGCGCAAGATGAGATCGAACGCATCGCCAAGCTCGCCGAACGGGAACGTATCGCGCGCGATCTGCACGACCTGTTGGGCCACACCCTGTCGGTGGTGGTGTTGAAGAGTGAGCTCGCGCAGAAGCTGATGTCGCGCGATCCGGCGCGCGCCGCGCAGGAGATGGCCGAGGTGGAGCGCATTTCGCGGCAGGGGCTCGCGGAAGTCCGCGAGGCCATCACCGGTTATCGCACGAGCGGCCTGGCCGCGGAAATCGAGCACGTCCGCGAGACGCTCACCGCCGCCGGCATCGACGCCACGATCGAAGCGCGGCCGCTCGCCCTTGCGCCGGCTCAGGAAACGGCGTTCTCGCTCGCACTGCGCGAGGCGGTCACCAACGTCATCCGCCATTCGGCCGCACAGCAATGTCACATCCGTTTCTACGCGCAGGACGGATCGGCGTTGATGGAAGTGCAGGATGACGGGCGTGGCGGCGACGCGCCGTTTGGCAACGGCCTGATGGGCATGCGCGAACGGATTCAGGCACTCGGCGGCGTGTTATCGAAAGAGGGCGGTCACGGCACGCGACTGATGATCAAGTTGCCGATCGCCAACGCCTGATGCCGATCAAAGTTCTCATCGCCGAAGACCAGGGCATGGTCCTGGGCGCGCTGGCCGCGCTGCTGGAGATCGAGCCCGACATTCAGGTGGTGGCGCGCGCGAAAGACGGCCGCGAAGCGCTGCAGCTGGCCCAGCGCTCCGACGTGGACGTGGTGCTGACCGACATCGAGATGCCGAACATGACGGGGCTCGAGATGGCAGCGGAGCTGCATCGCACGCGCAAGGGACAGCGGCCGCGGGTGATCATCCTGACCACGTTTGCCCGGCCGGGGTATTTGCGGCGGGCGCTCGACGCCGGGGCATCCGGATACCTGCTGAAGGACGCGCCAGCCGAAAAACTCGCCGACGCCATTCGTGGCGTTCACCAGGGCTTGCGTGTGGTCGATCCGCAACTGGCGCAGGATGCCTGGGGCGAAGCCGATCCCCTGACCGACCGCGAGCGCCAGGTGTTGCGCGCGGCCGAAGAAGGGCTCGCCAGCGCCGACATCGCGAAGCGCCTGAATCTGTCCGAAGGAACAGTGCGCAACTATCTCTCCGAGTCGATTGCGAAGCTTGGTGTGAGCAACCGCATCGAAGCCGCCCGTCTCGCCCGCCAGAGAGGTTGGTTGTAAGCTAGGCGGGCGTGAAAACCTTTTTCCCCGTCATCGCCGCGACCGTTTTCGCGGCGCTGCAACCGACCCCGCTTCACAACCTTCTGACGAAGTCGTCGGCCGATTTTCCCGGCCGGACCGGCATCTGGGTCAAACATCTCACCACCGGCGAGTCCGCCGGCGTGCGCGACAACGAGATCTTCAACAGCGCCAGTGTGATCAAGATCCCGGTGATGGTGCTGGCGTTCCAGATGGCCGATCGCGGCGAGCTGAAGCTCGACGAGCGCATCACCATTCGCAAGCAGGACATTCGCGGCGGCTCCGGGATCTTTCGCTATCACGATGAGGGACTGCAGCCGACGTTCCGCGATGTGCTGATGCAGATGATCATCACCAGCGACAACACCGCCACCGACGTGTCGATCGCCAAGGTCGGCGGCGTCGCACGTGTCAACGCGTGGTTGAAGGCAGCGGGCGACGCGGACGGCCAGAAGCTGACCCAGACCACCGGCGAGCTGTTTGCGAAGTACAACGCGCTCAAGCCAACCGACGATCGCAATGGCAAGACCAATTCCGATCGATCGTACTGGCTCGGTGAAATCAGCCCACGCGGCGTCGGCATGATGCTGGAAGCGATCGAAAAGAAAACGATCGCGTCGGAGGCGAGCTGCCAGGAGATGCTCCGCATGATGCGCGCGCAACAGGCGGGGCAGCGCCGCCTCAATCACTATGTGTCCGTTCCCGTGGCGCACAAGACCGGCGATTTCCCGCCGGTGCTCGCCAACGACGTCGGCATCATCTACGGTCGCAGCGGCCCGATCGTCGTCTCGTATCTTGCCAATGCCATTACCGGCAACTACGGCGAAGCCGAAGACCGCATCGGCCGTTTCGCGCAGCAACTCGTGGAGTTATTCGATAAATGAAACGTCTCTCCCTTTTTACATTCTGCATTCTGCATCTTGCATTTCCCGCGACAGCGCAGGAACAACCGCTCTGGCCCGGCGCCAAGTACGACCCGGCGATTCCCACCATCAAGCAGGTGCTCGGCCACGATCACGGTGAGGTGATCACGCCGCCTGAGGGCATCGCGCAGTACCTGCAGGCGCTGCAGAAGGCGGCGCCGGCGCGGTCGCGGCTGATCGAGTACGCGCGCACGTTCGAGGGCCGGCCGCTCTGGTTGTTCATCGTCGGCAGCCCCGATCGCATCGCCAAGCTCGATCAGGTGAAAGCCGATATCCAGCGCTTTGCCGATCCGCGCCGCACGCCGGCTTCAGAGAGCGATCGCCTCGCCCGCGAGCTGCCGGTCGTGGTCTGGCTGATTCACGGGGTCCACGGCAACGAGATCTCGTCGGCCGATGCGGCGCTGGTTGAGGCTTATCACCTGCTCGCCTCCCAGGGCGACGCCGGCGTCGACGCCGTCCTCCGCGACGCGCTGGTGCTGATCGATCCGATGCAGAATCCCGACGGTCGCGCCCGCTTCATCGCCACCAACTCGCTGGGCCGGGCGATGCACGCGGACGCGGCGCCGTATTCGGCGGAGCACGACGAGCCGTGGCCGGGCGGCCGCAGCAACCACTACCTCTTCGACATGAACCGCGACTGGTTCGCGCAGTCGCAGCCCGAGACGCGCGGCCGCATCAAGATCGGCCTCGAATTCCAGCCGCAAATTACCGTCGACCTCCACGAGCAGGGCGGCGACAACGCCTATTACTTCTCGCCGCCGGCCGAAGCGATCAACCCGCACGTGACCAAGAGCCAGATCGCCGGGTGGGATCTGATCGGACGCGCCAACGCCGCACGGTTCGACGAGCGCGGCTGGCCGTACTTCATCCGCGAGGTCTACGACGCGTTCTATCCCGGCTACGGCGATTCGTGGCCGACCTTCCAGGGATCGATCGGCAACACCTACGAGCAGGCTTCGGCGCGCGGCCTCGCATTCGCGCGGCGCGACGGCGACACGCTGACGTATCGCGACGGCGTCATGCACCACTTCAACGCCGCCATCGTCACCGCGATCACGGCCGCGAGGAATCGCGAGCTGTTGATGCGCAACTACCTCGAGTACCGCCGCAGCGCGATCGCTGAAGGCGAGAAGGGACCGATTCGCGAGTACGTGATCGTTCCGGGGCAGGATGCGTCGCGGGCCGATCTGCTGGCGCGCAATCTCGCCACGCAGGGTATCGACGTGCGCCGCGCCGAAGAGCCACTCAAGCTGGCGGCGCGGACGATTCCCGCCGGCGCCTACATCGTGTCCAACGCGCAGCCGACCGCGCGCATGATTCGCAACCTGCTCGATCCGAAGACCGAGCAGTCGGCCGAATTCATCAAGAAGCAGGAAGAGCGCCGCAAGATGCGGCTCAACGATCAGATCTACGACATCACCGCATGGAATCTGCCGATGCTGTTCGACGTGGAGCTGGTGACGAGCCCGGCGCCGCTCAGCGTCAAGACGAGTGCTGTCTCCTCACAATACGATGCGCCATTCCCGGCTCGTCCGCTTCCGGCGGCGAAGATCGGCTACCTGATGCCCTGGGGATCCGCCGCCGTGGCTCTATCGGCCGACGCGATGCGCCAGGGCATTCGCATCCGCAGCGTCGGCGGCGCATTCACGCACAACGGACGCCGCTATCCGATCGGTACCGCGATCATCCGCAACGCCGAGAATACCTCCGACCTCACCACGAAGCTGTCAGCCCTCGCGGTGAAGCACGGCGCCGAGCTCGTGCCAATCGATTCGACGTGGGTGGACGAGGGCACGTCGCTTGGCAGCAACGATGTGGCCGCCCTCAAGACGCCGAAGGTCATGCTCGTCTGGGACGCGCCGACGCAGTCACTGTCGGCGGGGTGGGCTCGCTACACGCTCGAGCGCCGGTTTGGCGCGGCCGTGACGGCGGTCCGCACCGCTTCCATGGGGCGCGCGAACTTCGACGACTACGACGTCATCGTGCTGCCGTCAGGCAACTACGCCGGCCAAATCAACGAAGCCGTGCTCAACCGCATCAAGGACTGGCTGCGCGGCGGAGGCACGCTGGTGACGTTGGCCGAGGCGTCGCGTTGGGCGATTGGGAACAACGTCGGGTTGCTCGACACACAGACGTTGTTGAAGGATGGACGGCCTGATACGCCGCCGCCAAGCGGCGGTTCCAGCGGTGCCAGCGGTTCAACTGGTTCCAGCAGTTCCAAGCCTGGTGAGGCATTCGATTACGACAAGGCGATCCAGCCCGATCGCGAGCGGCCGGCGTCGCAGCCGGGCGCGATCCTGCGCGTGACGATCGACACCAACCACTGGCTCAGCGCCGGCCAGGACAATGAAACGCAGGTGATGATCGAGGGCAATCGCGTGTTTGCGCCGATCAAACTCAACAGCGGCCGCAACGTCGGCGTCTACGCCGCCAAGGACAAACTCATCGCATCGGGCCTGATTTGGCCCGACGCGCAGGACATCCTCGTGCAGAAAGCGTTTCTCATGCACCAACCCTTCGGGCAGGGGCATGTGATTGCATTCGCCGAGGAGCCGAACTATCGTGCGTTCACGGAAGGCACGATGCTGCTGTTCATGAACGCGGTGTTATTAGGGCCGGGCTACTGACCCTGGACAAGAGCGGCCACAGAGGCGCGGAGACACGGAGCGCAGTTCGCTCGGCGGCGCTTCGCGCCGCGCGCCGAATGAAGGCCGGCCATCGAGCGAACTGCGGACGCCGGCGACAATCATCGGGAGGAATATGAAGAGCCAAAAGCGAATTCTCGTCACGTTGAGTGGTTTAGCTCTGTGTCTCTGTGTCTCCGTGGCGCTTTGGGCTCCGGTGGCCGCGCAAGGCGCCGCCTATTACCCACCGAAAGGCGAATGGGCGAAGAAGTCGCCGGCCGAACTGGGTCTCGATCCGGCGCTGCTCCAACAGGCCGTCGACTACGCGAAGTCGCGCGAGTCGAACCGCGAGATGGACTTCTCCGATCAGGAACGCATCTTCGGCACGCTGCTCGGATCCGTCCCGAACATCCGCGCCAAGACGAACGGCGTCGTCATCTACAAGGGCTACGTCGTCGCCGAGTTTGGCGACAGCACGTGGGTGGATCCCACCTACTCGGTGGCCAAGAGCATGCTGGCCTCGGTGATGGGCATCGCGGTGCGCGACGGGAAGGTCACCAAGCTCGACGCGCCGATTGCGGAGCTGGTCAAGGACGGCGGCTACGAATCACCGCGCAATGCGCAGATCACCTGGAAACACCACTTGCAGCAGGTGAGCGAGTGGGAAGGCAACATGTTCACCAAGGACGACACCTTCATCGGCAAGGACGCGTTCGGCCAGGGCGAGATGAAGCCGCGCGAGCGGATGCGGCCCGGCAGCTATTACGAATACAACGACGTTCGCATCAACCGCTTCGCGCTGTCGTTGCTGCGCGTCTTCGGCAAGCCGGTGCCCGATGTGTTCCGCGACGAAATCATGGACCCGATCGGCGCGTCGAACACCTGGCGCTGGATTCCGTATCACAACAGCTGGGTCGACCTGAACGGCCGCAAGGTGGCATCGGTGAGCGGCGGCACGCGCTGGGGCGGCGGCGTCTGGATCAATTCGTGGGACATGGCGCGCTTCGGCTACCTGTGGCTGCGCGGCGGCAAGTGGGGCGACAAGCAGATCATCCCGGCCGCGTACGTGAAGGAGGCACTCACGCCGGGCGGCGCGGCCAACTCGCCGGGCAACGGCTACGGCTATTTGTGGTGGCTCAACACGACGGGCAAGGCGCTGGCTGGACTTCCGACCAACGCGTTCTCGGCGAACGGCGCCGGCAGCAACACCATTACGGTGTCACCCGATCATGACCTCGTCGTCGTGTGGCGCTGGCACCAGGGCAGCGCCGGCGAATTCGCGCGGCGTGTCATCGCCGCGATCAAACCCGGAACGATGTAACGATTTCGATCTCGGGTCGGGTGGATTGCGGATCAATCGTCGATCGACGATGGGGAGATTAATCAGCAATCCACTCGATCTGAAATCTGAAATCTATTCCTCGGCCGAGTGATGCGGCCTACGCCGCCTTGGTGTCAATCTCAACCCCACCCCTCATCACGAGGACGGCCAGCGCGACGCGCCCGTTGATGGCGAGCTTGCCGTAGATGGTGGCGAGATGTTTCTTCACCGTTTCTTCGCTGATCCCGAACTCGCCCGCGATCTGGCGATTGCGAAGTCCGCGCGCGACGGCCTCGGCCATCTGTCGTTCGCGATGCGTCAGGGGCTCGATGTGCAGGGTCTCATTGGCGATCATGGCTTTCTGCTCCGTGTAGGGGCACAATTGCCTCCGTATTTCCTCAAACGAGGGACCCTGGAAAAGCGAACGCCCTCACGGCCCTTGCCGGAGCCTGATCCGCCGAGCGCCTCCACGATCGTGCTTCTCGAGCGCCTGCGCGCTGGGGACAGCTCTGCCCTTAACCGCTTGCTGGATAGGTACTTACCTCGCCTCAGCCGGTGGGCGTCGGGGCGCCTCCCCCAATGGGCGCGGGACGTTTCGGATACCGACGATTTAGTGCAAGACACGCTCATCCGGACGGTCGCCAACCTCGGCCATTTCGAGGCCCGAGGCGAGGGCGCGCTGCAGGCGTATCTGCGCGGCGCCCTGATGAACCGCATCCGCGATGAAATCCGCCGCAAGCGCCGGACGCCCGATCTCGGGGCTCTCGACGCGACGATTCCCGCGCAGGGCCGCTCGCCGCTCGAAGCGGCCATCGGCGCCGAATCGCTGGCGAAGTACGACCGCGCGCTCGAGCGGCTCGACGACGAGGCCCGCGAGGCGGTGATCGCGCGCATCGAGATGGGCTGTTCGTATGCCGAGGTCGCCGAGCTGATGGGCAAGCCGAGCGCCGACGCGGCGCGCATGGCGGTAAGCCGCGCGCTGGTGAAGCTCGCGCAGGAGATGCGGCGTGGCTGAGGAACCCCTTCTCAACGCGGCGGCGCGGATCGCCGATGGCGAGGTGATCGACTGGGGGTCGATCACCGACTCGCTGCGATCGGAAGAGGATCGCCAGACCGCCGACGAGCTCGCGCTGGTCGCGCAGATTGCGGCCGGTCACCGGCAACTGCATCAGATCCTGCCCGGCGACCCCGAGACGCCGCCGGAGCTGGTGCCCGATCGCGCGCGCTGGGGCCATCTCGAACTGCTCAACGTGGTCGGCCGCGGATCGTACGGCACGGTGTATCGCGCCTGGGACACGCGGCTCGAGCGCCTGGTGGCACTCAAGCTGTTTCACGGCGCGTCGAATCCGGAGGCGGTGATGCAGGAAGGCCGCATGCTCGCGCGCATGCGGCACGAGCATGTGGTGCTCGTGTATGGCGCCGATGTGCTCGACGGCGTGGCCGGCATCTGGATGGAGCTGGTTCACGGCCGCACGCTCGAAAACATCGTGAAGGGTCAGGGACCGCTGGCGCCCGCCGATGCGGCAGCCGTCGGTGTCGAGGTTGCGCGCGCGCTGACCACCGTGCACGCGGCGGGATTGCTGCACTGCGACGTGAAGGCGCAGAACGTGGTGCGCGAATCCACCGGGCGCGTGGTGTTGATGGATTTCGGCGCCGGCCGGCTGGCGCCCGAATATCGCGACGCCGACGAATTGTCGGATGTCGCCGGCACGCCGCGGTACATGGCGCCCGAGCTGTTCGTCTCTGGAGCCACGGCGAGCAAGGCCAGCGACATCTACAGCTTCGGCATCTTGCTCTACTTCCTCGTCTCGGGCCGTTTCCCGATTGAAGGCCGCACGCTCGGCGAGCTCAAGCGCGCGCACGAAGCGGGCACCTTCACGCCGCTGCGTGAGATGCGCAAGGGTCTGCCGTCGGCCTACTACGACGTCGTCTCGAAGGCACTCGATCGCGATCCCACGAAGCGCTACGACTCAGCGGCCGCGATGCAGACGGCGCTGGCGGCGGTCGCGGCCCGCGGCACGACCCGCCCGATCTTTTCGGACCGGCGAGCCTGGATGGCGTCGGCAGTTGTCGCCGCACTCATCGTTGCCGCTCTTGTCGTCCAATCGATCTGCGCGCCGGCGACTCCTGACGTGCGATCGATTGCCGTTCTGCCGATGAGGAACCTGACCGGCGATCCGTCGAAAGCGTACGTCGCCGATGGCCTCACCGAGGTGCTGATCTCGAACCTCGCCCGGATTCGGTCGGTGCGCGTGCCGTCGTTCGCGGCGGTTGGCCCGCTGCGAAACGAGACGCCGTCGCCCGCCATTGCCGACAAGCTGGGCGTGGAACTGCTATTGGCCGGATCGATTTCACAGGCGAACGATCAGATCCGGCTGGCGGTGCACCTGACAGACCGCAACGGCAGCCTGGTCTGGGGTGACGAGGTGACCAGAGAGTTGGCCGGCGTGATGAGCGCGCAGAACGATCTCACGCGGCGGCTGGCGCAGCGGCTCACGCTGGATGTCGGCACCGACAGCCCCACACTTGGCGCCAACGCGCGCGCGCAAGACGCCTACCTGCGTGGTCTCGCCCTACGCGTGTCCTCGCCGAACACGCAGGAAGAGGCGGCGCGAGCGTTTCGCGAGGCGGTCGATCTCGATCCCGGACTGGCGGATGCGTGGGCGCACCTGTCGCTGATCGAAACGCTGTTCGCCGAGAGGCCGGTGACTCCTGACCGCGAGCGCAGCCGCATCCTGGCCCGCGAGATGGCGGAACGCGCCATCGGCCTCGACCCGTCTGGGCCCAATGGCCACGCCGCTCTTGGGTCCATCCAGTTCTACTCAGACTGGGATTTCGCAGCGGCGGAACAGAGCTTGAGGCGCGCGGTGGATCTGTCGCCCAGCGCGGCGTTCGCGCGGCAACGCTACGCGATGCTGTTGTCGGCGCTCGGCCGCCACGACGAAGCCATTGCCCTTGCGCGCGAAGCGCAGCGCATCGAGCCGAGCGTCGCGCTTCGGTCGACCACGCTTGGCACGGCGTACTATTACGCCGGCGACTACTCTCGCGCCATCCAGGAGATGCGCCGCGGTCTCGCCGTCACCCCCGATTTCGGCGTCTCGCATTTCGGTTTGGGCCGTATTGCATCGGCCCAGGGTCGGCACACCGAAGCGATCGCCGAGATCGAGCGCGCATTGGCGCAAAGCCGAAACTCCGGCTGGCTCGTCGAACTGGCGCGCGTCTATGCGGCCGCCGGCCGCCGTGCCGATGTCGAGCGCACGCTCAATGAACTCGACGTGCGCCAGAGAGGTGGCGACACGTTTACCCTCGATAACCTCGCCTATATCGCCGCCGCGGAAGGCCGCATCGACGATGCGTTCATTCTTCTGGAGGATTCCTTCAGTCGCCGCCTCATGTCGATGCTCTGGATTCGTGTTGACCCGCGAGTCGACCCGTTACGCAACGATCCGAGATTCGACGCGCTGCTAACGCGCATGAAACTTCGGCCGTAGTCACGGCGCACCGTCCCACACCGATGCGCCGCTGGTGACGTTTGTGTGGTCCCCCAGGAGCAGACGAATGGCAAAGGCAAAGAAGAAGAGACGGCGGGCGCGGCGCGAAAAGTTCAATCTCGGTCGAAAGGCGCTGACACGTGCGTTGCAGGCCGCGCAGAACGAGGCGGAGGACGCCGTTGTTGTCGGCAGGAAAAGCGTCAATGACGCGCGCAGGGCAAAAGACCCACAGGCCCTGCAATTCAATCTCGTGAACTTGCGCGCCGCCCGCAGCGCGGTCCGCTACTTCCGCGGTGCCATTCGACAGGTCGGGCTCATGGAGTGCCCCGACCAATGGATGAACTGCGACCCGGAGTTCATTTTCGCGCGCCGCCTTGGCCGCTAAGCGGACGTACTACCGATCGCCGTCACTCGTCTTTCATTGGCAGAAGTCGGGACTTGTGTGTACAGACTGCACCTCCGGACGCCGGTTCGCCGTCGATCCGGAGGTGATCCCGCTGCTCGATCGCCTCGATGGGCGGCGGCTCGAGCGCGGCGCAGCCGTGCGGCATCTGGAGTCGGCGCGGCTGATTTCCGCCGACGAGCCACGGCAATGGCCGTGGGCGAATTGGACGCCGGAGGCGGCGTTCTTTCACTTCGGCACGCGCGCGTCGCGGTTTCAAACCAACGGCGCCCTGCGCGATCGCGAATTACGGACGAAGGCGATCAAAGGCCCGCCGCCAGCACCGGTCAAGGTTCTCGACGGGCAGCGGCGGCAATTGCCTGACGCGGCCGATCTCGACGGCCTGAGCGACGTTCTGCTCGACCGCCGGACGTGGCGGAACTTCTCGAAGCAGCGCGTGACGGTGGAGCAGCTGGCGACCGTGCTGCAGTTGACCTTTGGCGTCCAGCAGTGGGCCACCGTTCGAGGTCAGGGCCGCGTGGCGCTCAAGACCTCGCCGTCCGCGGGCGCACGACACCCAATCGAGGCCTATGTCGTCTCAGCCGGCGTGGCCGGGTTGCCGGCCGGCGTGTATCACTACGACGCCGGTGGGCATGCATTGGTGCAGGTCCGCCGCACTCGTCCGAGTCTGCCGTCATTGCTCGCCGGGCAGCACTACTTTTCGAGAGCGGCGTTTGCGATCGTGATGACGGCGGTCTTCGAGCGATCGATGTGGAAGTACCCCAGTTCGCGCGCCTACCGGTCGATCCTGATCGACGCCGGGCATCTCGGTCAGACGTTTTGTCTCGTCGCCACCGCGCTCGGCCTGGCGCCGTTCTGCACCATGGCGTTCCGCGAAAGCCAGATCGACAAGGTGATCGGCGTGGACGGCGTGTCCGAAACGGCGATGTATGTCGTCGGCGCCGGCGCCCGGCCGCGGCAGTTACGCCGGCAGCCGGGCAGCATCCGAGGAGGCCGGCCGTGAAAGCGATTGTCAGGCTCAAGCTGTTTTCGGGGTTTCCGAACCTGCATTGGGAATTGCCTTCCGACGAGGCCAAGCGTCTGTTCAAAGCCCTCCTCGAGCTGCCGCTCGAGGCCCCCGGATTTGTCCCCAAGCCCGGATACGCCGAACCGCTAGGGCGTCCGCGAGCGGGCTATCGCGGATTCGTGATCACGTTCGTCGATGGCGCTCGTGAGCGCGTCTTCGAAGTGTTCGAGCATTTCGTGCTCGACGTCGAGATCGTGCGGGTGCGCCGCCACACCAACCGATCAATCGAGAAGGACGTCTACGCATCGGTCCCGAAGGCGCTCGCTGCGGAATTCCTCGAGGAGGCGACCTACGACCAGATCATTCATCATGCCCACGAGGCGCGGATCAAAGGGGTAGAGCAGGCGCAGCTGACGCTGCGGTGCCGGACCGGGACCGAGTACGTGGGCAATACCGGCCCGTTCAAGACTCACCGGCACACAAACAACTGCTACAACTACGCCACCGGCGTCGTGAATACGGTGGTGCTGAAACAGGCGGTTCCCGGCACGCCAAACGTGCGGCGGCCCTTGACACTGGCGAACCTGCGGGCCGCGGTCGAATCCGATTTGCTCAAGCCGCTCGGGATGGAGCTGCCGAACGAGTGCCCGCCGGCCGGATCTCACTATGTCGCAGTGCTGCTTCGCCACAGCCCGACCGGAGCGATCAAGGACTTCCACTGCTTGCGGCTGGATCGCAACGGCGTGTGGTCACACAAGGATGGCGACGATGAAGTCAGGGACGTCGACGACCTGGGCAACCCCATTCTCAATCTGCAGACCGCCCTGTTACATTGGGACCCGGAGCTGGCTGGGTTCTACCGGTTCGACGCCGCCAACCGGCACATGATCAAGTAACCCTGCGGGGTTGTCAGATGAACGAGTTGACGCGGGCCGCGCGCATCGCGTCGATCAGGCCGAAGCCCAGACGCCGCGCTTTACGGTAGGTTCGGAGGAACAGGATCAGCCTGCGCATCGGTCGACTCTGATTTCTATTCTCGGACCGGCAGACGCGTCGTATTATACGACACGAACCGACAAAGCAGCGCTCTCCAAACGTCAGAAACGTGCACCAACGTGCAAGTGTGATCGACCACGTTAGACCTGGATCAATACGATGCCCGATAGCTCGGCGCACTGGCTGCTGGCGTTTTCGGCGATGGCCGCGGTCGGATTCTTCTGCGTCGGCTTGACCTCCTACTTCGAGCGCCGCCCCGATCGCCCGCTGTGGGTGCGCGGCATCCACGACGCCGGCATGCTCTTGTCGCTGCTGCACCTCGCCGCCGTCTTCCTGCTCAGCGTGCGCTCGGCGAATTTCGCCATGGTCGGCATGCTGATGTACACGGTGTCGGTGGCGCTGTTTCTGTCGGCCATCGAAGCGGCGAATCGTACGCGCCTGCAACGATCCTTCGTCGACCATCCATTGCCCGATCGACTGATCACCGACGGTCCGTACCGCTGGGTGCGTCATCCGTTCTACGTCGGCTACATCATCGGCGCGCTGGCGCCGGCCGTGGCGATCGACAACCCGTTTGTCGTGGTGATCTCCGGGCTGATGATCGCAATCACGGTCGTCGCGGCATTCCGGGAAGAGCGCGTCTGGCTGTCGAGCGCGAAGGGCGAGGCCTACCGCGAATACAGCCGCCGTACCGGCATGTTTTTCCCGACCTGGCGGCGGTAAGCCGCTCCCATCCCGGCGTTCGTCCCCATCCAAACCGGGCTTCTTGTTGACATTCGACAAGAGACCGGCGATGCTCTTGTCGAATGTCGACAATACTCTCTGCTCTCGCCGTGGTCACTGCGGCGTCCGGCCTGCTCGTCTCGGCAGACGAGCTCGCCACGCTGCTCAAGGATCCGGCCGTGGTGGTGGTGGCCGTGGGCAATTCGGCCGATGACTTCACCGCCGGCCATGTGCCCGGCGCGCGATTCGTGCTCTACGACGACATCGCGCCCGCCCAGAATGGCCTGCAGTCGGAGCTGCCGCCGGCCGACCAATACCGGCGCGTGCTCGCCGCCGCGGGAATCAGCGACCGATCGAAGGTGATCATCTACGGCTCGACGATCGCCGCCACGCGGCTGTTCTTCACGCTGGATTATTTCGGCCATCCGGACGTGCGCGTGCTCAATGGCGGCCTGGCCGCGTGGAAGGCTCGCGGCGGCGACCTCGAGATCGCGCCGCCGCGACCGGCGTCGGCGTCGGCCTCGCTCACGCCGAAGGCGCAGACCGATCGGGCCGTGTCTGCCGGCTGGATCAAGGAGCGTCTGTCGACGCCGAAGATGCGGCTGCTCGACGCGCGGCCCGACCCTGAATTCACCGGCAGCGACGGCGGCATGAACGGCATGCACGTCGTCGGTCATCTTCCCGACGCGCGGCAACTGGTGTGGAACACGCTGCTCGACTCGTCGGGCAGATTTCTGCCCGATGCGGAGTTGCGGAAGAAGTACGAGGCCATTGGCGCCACCGCGGGCACCCCGCTGGTGAGCTACTGCCTGATCGGCATGCGCGCCTCGGTGACGTATTTCGTCGCGCGGCATCTCGGCTACGACGCGCGCATGTACGACGGCTCGATTGTGGACTGGACGCGGCGCAAGCTGCCGGCGGTCAAGGGACGGTGAGAGATGGCGAAACTCGATCTGCTTCAAGGCACGCTCGACCTGCTGATCCTGAAAACGCTGGCGCTCGGTCCTCAGCATGGCTGGGGCATCTCGCAGCGCATTCAGCAGATCTCCGAAAACGTCCTGCGGGTGAATCAGGGCTCGTTGTATCCGGCATTGCAGCGGCTCGACACCGCGGGCTACATCGAATCGGAGTGGGGCGCCTCCGAGAACAACCGGCAGGCCAAGTTCTACAGCCTCACGAAGAAAGGTGAACGGCAGCTGAAGGAAGAAACCGCCCAGTGGGCACGGATGACGGTGGCGGTGCAGCGCATTCTCGAAACGGAAGGGTAGGCGCGGCCATGTGGAAGCGTCTGCTGGCGTTACTGCGGCACGGCGAGCTCGATCGCGGCCTCAACGCGGAAGTACGGTTTCACATCGAGATGGAAACCGAGAAGAACCTCAAGCTGGGCATGAGCCCGGCCGAGGCGCGGCTGAAAGCACTCAGGAGTTTCGGTCCGATGGAAAAGCACAAGGAAGAAACGCGCGAGGCGCGCGGCGTCAGCTGGTTCGAGAACCTCATCGCCGACCTGAAGTACGGCGCGCGCGCGTTGTTCAAGCATCCCGGCTACGCGCTGCTGGCGGTGATGACGCTCGGCCTTGGCATCGGCGCCAACACCGCGATCTTCAGCGTCATCAACGGCGTGTTGCTGAAGCCGCTGCCGTACGAGCACGGCGATCGCCTGGTCGTGCTGCAGCAGTCGCGCCCGCTGTCGGGACAGCCGCAAGTGGGTGTCGCGATCGCCGAGTACTTCGATTACCGCGAGCGGGCCAAGGACGTGTTCGACGGCCTGGTCGAATACCACCAGATGAATTTCGATCTGATCAATCGCGGCGAGCCCGATCGCGTCAGCACCGGCGTGGTCTCGCACAACTTCTTCGAACTGCTCGGCATCAAGCCGATCATCGGCCGCACCTTCGTGCAATCAGACGATGTCGAGGGCGCCGAAGCGGTGCTGATCCTGAGTCATACCTACTGGCGGACCAAATTCGGTGGCGATCCGAACATCGTTGGCCAGGTGTTCGAGATGAACGATCGCCCGCACCGCGTGATCGGCGTGCTGCCGAACGTGCCGCACTACCCCCAGGAGAACGATGTCTACATGCCGGTGCTGGCCTGTCCGTTCCGCGCCGCCGGCGAGCGGCAGATCGCGCAGAATCGGCGCGCGTTCGCCGCGCTCAATGTGTTCGGCCGTGTCAAGGATGGCGCGTCGCCGCAACAGGCCGCCAGCGCCGTGGAGTCGATCTGCCACACGTTCACTCAGGACAACAAGCAGATCTATCGTCCCGAATCCTCCGGCTTCCGTGCCACCTCCGTGCCGGTTCGCGAGGCGCTGACCAGCGGTGCGCGCGAGCTTTTGCTGATTCTTCTCGGGATCACCGGCTTGATTCTGCTGATCGCCTGCGCCAACGTCGCCAACCTCACGCTGGCGCGGATGCTTGGCCGCGATCGTGAGCTGGCGATGCGTGCGGCGCTCGGCGCCGGGCGCGGCCGTCTCGTCCGCCAGCTCCTCACCGAGAGCACGCTGCTCGCCGGCGTGGGCGGCATCATCGGTGTGGCGTTCGCATGGCTGACCATCGGCATGCTGACGACATTTGTCGGCCGGTTCACGTCGCGGACCGGCGAGATTGATCTGGATCCGATGGTGCTCGTGTTCACGCTCAGCGTGTCGGTCCTCACCGGGTTGCTGTTTGGCACGTTCCCGGCGCTGGGCAGCCGGGTGGACCTCGTGTCGGCGTTGAAGCAAGGTGGGGCGCAAACCGGAGGCGGCGGCGGACGCAAGCGAGTGCAGGGCGCGCTCATCGTGGCGCAAGTGGCCGTGTCGGTGATGCTGCTCGTGGGCGCAGGCTTGTTGCTGGCCAGCTTCTATCGGCTCCAGCGCGTCGAGACCGGGTATCGATCGGACGGTGTGCTGTCGGCGCAGATCTTCGGCAACTTCTCGCGCTATCCGAATATCACCGAGCTGAAGAAACTGTACTTGCCGGTCATCGAGCGAGTGCAGGGGCTTCCGGGCGTCAACGCGGTCGCGATCACCAATGCCGTTCCACTCGGCGGCGGCGCGCCCGGCACCACGCGATTCGAGATCGAAGGCCGCGTGGTGGACGATCCTGAGCGTCGGCCGACGACCGATGTGCGGGTGGCCAGTCCGCAATACTTTGCGACGATTGGTGTCCCCGTCGTTGCCGGCAGGGTTTTCAACGACCTCGACAACGAGGAATCGCAGCGGGTGGTCGTGATCAACCAGTCGATGACGCGCTACTGGGACGGCGTCGATCCGATTGGCTCGCGCATCCGGCCGATTTTCGGCGGCCCCAATGCGCCGCAGGACTGGTACACGGTGATCGGTGTCGTCGGCGACGTGCGGCAGTTCGGTCTCGCCCGCGACATGGTGGCGCAGTTGTACCTGCCGCTGCGACAGTCGCAGTTCGGTCTGGCCGGTCAGGTGCTGGTGAGGACTGCAGGCGATCCGGCGTCGTTCGGCAACGTGCTGCGAACCGCGATCCACGCGGTGGATCCCAATCAGCCGGTGGAAAACATGCAGACGCTGGAGGATCTTCGGTCCGAGGCGCTGGCGGCGCCCCGCTTGACGGCCACGCTACTCGGGATCTTCGCCGCGCTCGCGTTGCTGGTGACGCTGGCAGGCATCGGCGGCGTCATAGCCACGTCGGTTACACAGCGCACGAAAGAGTTCGGATTGCGAATGGCGCTTGGCGCACGGCGGGAAGGCGTGCTGGTGATGGTGGTGCGGCAGGGGCTGACGCTCGTGGTGATTGGATTGGCGATCGGCGTCGCCGGCGCGTTGGCCGCCGGCCGCGTGCTGTCGGCGTATCTCTACCAGACCGCGCCGCGCGACCCGCTCATCTTCGCAGCGGTCGCGGCGGTCTTCGTGGTGGCCGGAGTGATTGCCTGTTTGATTCCCGCCCGTCGAGCCACGACGGTCGATCCGTTGATCGCGCTTCGAGCCGAGTAGAACGCACGCTAACCACGCAGACGCGGAGTCTCCGTGGTTTCGTCCGTGGTCCTATTTCGCGTCGAGCTGCTCGATCGTCGCGGTTGACGGCGGCCGCGTTTTCTGAAGACCCGCCGCCACTTTCTCGACCTGGCGCATCACGCGCAACACGTTCAGTCCCAGAATTCTCTTGATGTCATCGTCTTTGTAACCCCGCCGCAGCAACTCAGCCGACAGCGCCGGATACGTCGAGACGTCTTCCAGGCCCTGGATCACGCTCGAGATCCCGTCGAAGTCTCCACCCAGGCCGATGTGATCGATGCCTGCCACCTTGCGGATGTGATCGATGTGATCGGCGACCTGCGACAGCGTGGCTCGTGGCGCCGGCTGGCTGCGTTCGGCCGCGGGCCTGGCATCGTAGTCGGCAACGGCCTGCGAAATGAAGCCGGGCACGAAGGTGACCATGACGACGCCGCCGTTCTTCGTCACCATCTGCAGGATGTTGTCGGGCACGTTGCGGTGCACGTTGCACAGAGCCTTCGCCGAGGAATGCGAGAAGATCACCGGCGCCGCCGTCACGCGCAGGGTGTCTGCCATCGTCTCGGGCGAGACGTGGCTGAGATCAACCAGCATGCCGAGGCGGTTCATCTCGCGCACCACTTCTTCGCCGAATTGCGACAGGCCGCCCAGCACGGAGGGCCCCGGGCTCGCGTCGGCCCACGGCACGTTCGCCGAATGCGTCAGCGTCATGTAGCGCGCCCCGAGCGCGAACATCATGCGCAGCGTCGCCAGCGAGCTGTCGATTGAGTGGCCGCCCTCCATCCCGATCAGCGAACCGATCCGCCCCGCCTTGAACGAGCGCTCAACGTCGGCGGCGGTGTAGGCCATCTCGAACGTCTCGGGCCACCGCTTCGTCAGGCGATGGACGATGTCGATCTGTTCCAGCGTGGCGCGCACGGCTTCCTTGCCCTGCATCGTCGAGGGCACGTAGACCGACCAGAACTGCCCGCCCACGCCGCCCTGCCGCAGCCGCGGGATGTCGGTCATCAGCGACGGCACCGGCGTCGAGATCTCGGCCTTGCTGAGGTCGCGGCCGGGATCGAGCCCGCGCAGCGCCCAGGGATAGTCGTTGTGCCCGTCGATGAGCGGCACCTGCTTGTGAATCGCGCGCGCCCTCGCCAGCAGATCGTTTTGTGCGTCAACAACCAACGCCGCGCACGCGATGGCCGCGACGATGACCCCAATCTTCATTCGCATGACGGATCCTTCATAGACGGAGAAGTGTTTCTCGAAGCAGCCTGGATTGTATTCGACTCACCTGAAGCGTTTGACCGTTTGCCAACTGAACCTGATGCGTGCCCCCGGGCATCGGCGTGACGGTCTTGATCTGATCGAGAGCGGCCAGCGTGCCGCGGCTGAGTCTCACGAAGCGGCGCGGATCCAGCCGTGCCTCCAGTGCGTGCAACCGGTGGGAAATGATGAACCGTTCGTTGGTGATCGTGGTGAGGTGGAGCAGCTCGCCTTCAGCGACGATCGACGCGATGTGGCGCACCGGCAGAATGACGGTTTCGTCCCGGCGCCGGACCGGAATCCGCTCGAGATAGTCGGCGCCACGTTTCCGCGCGCGATCGATGGTGGCCGCCAACCGCTCGCGGTCAACCGGCTTCAGCAGATAGTCCACGGCATTGAGCTCGAAGGCCTCGATCGCGAAGTCGTCGTGCGCGGTGACGAACGCAATCGACGGCTTGGCGTCGCTCTTCAGGAGCCGCGCTACGTCCAGGCCGCCCGTTTCGGGCATGTGCAGATCGAGCAGCGCCAGGTCGGGCCGCTCGGCCTCGATCAAGTCGAGCGCGTCTTTTCCGTTCGCGGCTTCGCCCACCACTTCGACGTCCGGAAACGACTGCAGCAGGTTGACGAGAAACCGGCGCGCCGGCCGCTCGTCGTCAGCGAGGACGACCCGCAACGGCTTCGGCATGTTCGGTCTCCTCGGCGGCGCCGGCCGCGGCGAGCGGAATCGAGAGTTCGGCCACGGTGCGGCCTTGCGGGTCGGAGGTCAGTGTCAGCCGCGCCGCGGCGCCATAGTGTCCGGCGAGCCGGCGGCGAACGTTGTCGACGCCGAGATGCTCACCCGAGATGCGCTCGCTGGCGGCCCGCAGCGGCGCACCGCCGTTGCGGACGGTCAGCTGCAGGCGATCGCCGGCGACGCGCGCGCTCAGTTCGACGTCGCCGCCGGATCGGCTTGGCGCCACGCCGTGCTTGATCGCGTTCTCCACCAGCGGCTGCAGTACCAGCGCGGGGATCGGATGCACGCGGAACGCCTGTGGCACGTCGATGCGTACGCGCAGCCGCTCCTCGAAGCGCTCGTGTTCGATCTTCAAATAGTGCTCGACGAGCTCGAGCTCACGACCGAGCGTGGTGAACTCGCCTTCCGACTTGAGCACGCCCCGGAGCAGCGCGGTCAGCTGCATCAGCGTGTTCAGCGCCCGCGGCGGCGCAGTTTCGATCAGGTAGCCAATCGTCGTGAGCGCATTGAACAGGAAGTGAGGGTTCACCTGCGCGCGCAGGGCCTTCAGCTCCGCCTCGGCGGTGAGCTTCAACATCTCCTCTTCGCGCAGCTGGGCTTCGTAGCGTTCGTTCATCAGCCGGATTTGATCGATGCGCCGCGCGGCGAGCGTCACCACGGAATCGATCAGCGCGAGATCGTCCGACAGCAAACGGCGTCCGGCTGTGAGGTCGCCGATGCGAACCGAGTAACGGGGCAGATCGGTGGTGGCCACCGCGCCGCCGGGATCCTCGACCCACCGCACTTCACGTGCATTCAGGGCGCGCGCCAACCGGTCGCACACGGTGTCGAGCACACCCTCGACCGAGTCTTGCGCCTGCAGCAGTTGGCCAATCGCCGTTCGCAGCGCGGCGTAGTCGACGCGGCCGAGCAACGACTGATCGACGAAACGCACGATTCGCCGATGCAGCGCCGGCGAGATGAGCGACGTGGCCACCCACAGCGCCATCAGCACGCCGGCGCCAAGTGGACCGGCCGGCAACAGGCTGACCACGGTGTAGCCGCCGAACGCGATCGCGACGATGGCAATCAACGTCAATGCGCGCTTGAGGAAGAGATCCGCGAGGGCAAACCGATAGTCCTGATAGAGAATCGCAAACGCCAGCGGAATCGCGGCATGATGGCCGACCAGCTCCACCGCCCACCCGTCGTTGCCTTCATGTGAGCGGCCAAGGTGCGACGCCGAAACCGCGAACAACGCGAGCGCGAGAATCCACAACGCGCGTTGACCGTTCGCCTGTGTGCGGGTCATGACGCCGAGCGCGACGATGATCAGGCCGTAGCACACCGTGAGCAGCAGAAAAGCCAGTGACGAGGGGCCGGGGTCGCCGCTGATCACCGTGGTGAGATGCAACACTGAGGCGGCGGCGCTGCAGCCATACGCGATCGCCGTCAGCGCGAAGCCGCGCGGCAGCTCGCGTGCCACCGAATGCACCACCACGGCGGCGAGCAGGCCGAGGGCCGGGAACGTCATCGCCCACAACGCAATGGATTCGGTGAAGAAGCCAAGGCGCGGCAGTGAATAGGCGGCCAGTTCACCGAGATTCCAGATCAGGCCGAGAACGGCGGTCGCCAGCGGCAGCGTGTTGCTGGCGGGGGTTCGCAACACCAGCGCCAGCAGCATCGCGTAGAGAGCGGTGCCGGTGACGAAGCCGACGAGGTTGAGCACCTCCGCCGCGTTGGGCGCGATCACACTGTAAATTCTAGTCTCGACTGAACCGCCCGATCACCGGGTGGTGGTCGGAGCCGAAACGTGCATCGAGGCGACGCGTCGAGGCATGCCACCCCTCGGAGAGCCGGAAGAAGAGATAGTCAATTCGGCCCATCATGTGCGTCCGTCGCGGATCCTCCTGACGGAGGCTCGTGGACCACGCGCGCGCGTGCCGAAACGCCTCCTCGCGGACTCCGCCTCGCACCATGTTGAAGTCGCCGCCGAGGACCACGCCGGCAAGCGGCCCCTCGGCGAAGCGTGACGATTCGAGCAGGTCGAGCAGGGCTCGCACCTGGCGGCCGCGCGGGTTCTTGAAGATCCAGAGCGTGCGGGGTGAGCTCAACGGCTCGAGGTGGGCGTTGACCAGCTCGAGGCGCTTTACTCCGCCGGCCGTCCTCACATTCACGCCGGCGGCGATCGCCACCCGCCGCTGCCGCGCGAGCGGCAGCTCAATCGCCAGCGGATCGATGAGCGGCTCGGTGGAAATGATCGCGTTGCCGCGATCCTCGCGCAGCGCGGCGCCGTTGCGCATCGAGGGGACATAAACAAACGACAGGCCGAGATCCTTCGCATGGTCCTCGGCATCAGCCGCGTCCGGATCGCGCGCGGCAATGGCAAAGGCGGACCGATCGCGCGAGTCGAATTCCGGAACGTCGTCTCCGCGGCGATAGAGTTCCTGCACCAGCAGCGCAAAATGCCGCACCGGTCGGCCATCGGTCACAACGCCGGCCTTCAACCCGGCGATGAGATCCGCCAGCCGTCCTTCAGCCAAATGCGCGTTCCACGACAGGGTCACGAATTCGTCGAGTGGCGGGGCATCGGCTGTGGCGATCGCATTCGACACCACGGGCACACCAACCGCCCGGCACCAGCGTGCGAGCTCGACCGAGTCGGTGGCCTCGGCCGAGTACCACCTCACGTGTGGTGTCGCGTCCCGCGCCGCGCACGCGGCGCCAGCCGCAGAGGTATCGAGAGAGGGCGTGTCCAGCGCCACGGTGCCGACGGCGCAGGCGGATACCAGCACCGTGGCAGCCATGGTGTAGAGGAGCTTCACCATGATTGGATGCCGAGCGGGTCGCATCCACTTCAGCAGTAACATGGAGACGCCGATGCCGCGCACGCACGACGTTTCGAGATTGTCAGGGCTGGCGAGCCGCTTTGCGGCCTTCGTCGCCGAGCGTTATCCATTCGCATTGACATGCGCCATTGAGGCCTTCGAGAGCGCCGGCATCCCCGCGATCAAGGGGCGAGATGCGGTGAAGCTCGACGCCGCCAGGCCGGTGTTGCGGCGGGCACTGGCCAAAGCGCTGTACGAGCAACTGACCGCGCCCGACGGCACGGCCGAGACGACCCCGGGCGTGCCGGCATCGAAGCGGCTCGAACTGGCGCGTGCGGAGTTGGTGGAGGCGTGCGACGGATTTCTGCGCCGCGCCGCCATTGAAGCGTCACTGGCCAAAGACGAGCGGCGCGAAATCCTGAAAGGGATGTGCCTGACGCGCAGCGTCGACAATCGTCTCAAGCAGTTCTTCATGGGCGGCGAAGTGCGCTGGGGCGACATGGCGTTTCAGGGGAAGGGCTTCCGCTCGCTCGGACAGGAAGCCATCTACGCCGGCGCCATTCGCTTGA
>Ga0187893_10004904_pt1 | contig 24774 bp, 22 predicted proteins | sample MA1701074metaG_FD_139574 | JGI IMG/M metagenome (GOLD analysis project Ga0187893, IMG submission 139574) | White microbial mat communities from a basaltic lava cave in the Kipuka Kanohina Cave System on the Island of Hawaii, USA - MA170107-4 metaG ... | reverse complement strand
TCCTGCTCGCCCTGTTGGCCCTCATCGGCGCGTGGCTCGTCTGGAAGACGATGTTTCCGAGCGAGGAAGATCGGATCCGCGCCAGGCTGGACCAGATTGTGGACACGGTCAACGCGCAATCGTCCGACGGACTGGGAAAGCTCGCGGATGCGGCCCGGCTTGCCTCGTTCTTTACCGAGGACGTGACCATCGATCCGGGACAGTCCTATCCGCCGATGCGCGGGCGCGACGCGGTGATCGCCGCCGTCGCGACGGCGGGACGATCGGCCGGCGGCTTCGAGCTGTCCTTCGTGGATGTCCAGGTCTCGGTCGGCGCGGATGCCACCGCCACCGCGCACCTGACTGTCACGCTGACCTGGACGAACGCCCAGACCGGCGCCCCGACTATGGACGCGCGCGAGGTCGAGGTCGCACTCCGCAAGGAAGAGGGGGAGTGGCGAGTCGCCGGAGCGACCCCAGTAGAGACAGTCCGGCGTCCCAGCTCCTAAGCCCCAAGCCCCAAGCCCCAAGCCCCAAGCCCTGATGTAGTCTGAAGGCATGAAGGTCAAAGTCGGGGAGGAAGCGCCGGACTTCGAGCTGGCAAGCCACCGCGGCGGGAAGATCAAGCTGTCGGAGCTCCGCGGCCGCAAGAACGTCGTCGTCGCGTTCCATCCGTTCGCGTGGACGCCCGTGTGCGAGCGTCAGATGACGGGGTACGAGGCCGAACAGCCCCGCCTCACCAGCCATGACGCCCACGTCCTCGGGATCAGCGCCGACGCGGTCCCTCCCAAAGCCGCCTGGGAGAAGAGCCTCGGCGGGTTGTCCTACGATCTGCTGAGCGACTTCTTCCCGCACGGGGCGGTTGCCGAGCGCTACGGCGTTCTTCGTCCGGAGGGCTTTCCTGAACGCGCGGTCTTCGTCGTCGACAAGAACGGGACGGTCGTCTTCGCGAAACGGTACGATCTCGGCGAGCTGCCGGATATGGCGGACGTACTCGCGGTACTGGAAGGAATCGATTCCTAGACCCGTGGAGCGGAAAGACTTCGTCGAAGGTTGAAGCCAGTGCTTCAACCCTCGACGGACTGTGGCCGCGGGCAACTTCTGTTGCCCGGGATAGGGGCTGTGGGCCGGCGCTCTTGTTGGCCCGCGAGGCAGGGGCGGGCCAGCCGGCTTGGCGGGAGAAATCACATCGTCAGGCGACCGACTCCATCCGGCCTCCAGGCCGGCGCGGCTTGAAGGGGGCCGAGGGCGCCGTGTCGTATCGGATGTAGGCGCCGTCCCGCGTCTGTCTCAGGAAGTTGGCGTCGACGAGCGCCGCAAGGAGCGAGGAGCACGTCTCGCGGTCGAGACCCCAGAGCCGTTCGGCCTGGGCCGCCGTCAATCGAAGGCCGGGCATTTCCAGATACTCTCCTTGAATGCGCTGAAGCACTTGCTCGACCCGCATATACGCTCCGCCTGACGTCATGCTCGAACTTTCTGAGATAACTTCCTTCAAGCAACGCGCGTGCCCGTGCCTTCCGCGGTTCAATTCGTGACGGACAACTTCTTTGGGGCAGTTTCAAAAGCAGGACAGGTAGACGATTACGTCGGTCGGTACGGGGAGTACGAAAAACGGCCGATCGTGAGGCTGGCCGTGATGCGTAAAGCTGGAGTACGGGGGCTGTCGGGAAAGAATTCACGTCGACTAGAGAGCGCCGAGGATGCGGAGGACGCAGAGAGAAAGGCGGGGGAGAAGAGACGCGGAGACGCGGAGACGCGGAGAAAGTCGCCGGCTGATCCGGCCCCTTTGGGTCCCCGTGGAGGGCCCGGGTCAACCGGCGACCCTCCGCGCCTCTGCGTCTCAGCGCCTCTTCTTCCCTGACTTTCTCCGCGCCCTCCGCTACCTGTGCGACCTCTACAGCTCTCGAAGCGCCGTGACGATCGGCAGGCGCGCGGCTCGAATCGCAGGAAAGAGGCCGCCGAGGAGCCCCATGACGGCCGCCGAAGCGATCCCCTGGATGAGGAGCGCGGGCGTGACGGCAAAGGCAAAGGCCACCTGGCTGAAGCTTTGCCAGTTCATTGTGGCGGTCGTGAAGCCATCGAAGGCCAGGTAGGCGAGCGCGCCGCCGACCACCCCGCCGATCAGGCTGAGCAGCATCGCCTCGACCAGCACCGACACCATCACCGCGCTCGCCCCGAAGCCGAGCGCCCGGAGCGTGGCGATCTCGCGTGTGCGGGTCGCGACCGCCGAGTACATCGTGTTGATGGCGCCGAAGACCGCGCCGATGCCCATCAGGATGGCGATTCCGTAGCCGATCGTCCGGACGATGCCATGGAGGATCGTCGACTGCTGGGCGTAGTAGTCGGTCTCCCGAACGACTTTCACTTTGAGCCTGGGGTCGGTCGTCAGCGCGTCCTTGAACGTGTCGAACGCCTCAATCGACTCGAGCTTGGCGTGGACGGACTGGAACGAGTTGCCGCGGCGGTAGGCGGGCTGGAGCACGCGCGCGTCGGCCCAGATTTCGGACTCTGACGCGCTCCCGTCCGCTTCGAACACGCCCACGATGTCCCACTTGTTCTCGCCCCACTGAACGGAGGCTCCGAGGTCGAGATCGAACTCGCGCTTCGCCGCCCGCCCGACGATGATCTCGTTGCGGCCGGGCTCGAAGCGGCGCCCCTCGACGATCGAGAGATCGCGCCGGACCTCGAACGCCTCGGGAAGCACGCCTCGGAGCGGGACGTTGGCGTCGGTGCCGGTCGAGCGCTTCGGCACGTCCGCGATGACCAGCAGCTCGGGTGATGCCGCGGCGCCGTTCCCGTTCCCGCCGCGCACGACGGCCGGAGCCTCCGCAATCAGCTTGGCCTCCTCCCCGGACAGCCCGCTCGTCATCTCCGTGTCCGCTCCGCCGCGGAGCACGATGACCGTGTCGGGCGACCCCGCCTCGATCATCACTTTCCGGAAGCCTTCGCCAATCGACAGGACCGCGATGAACACGATGACCACGCCGGCGATGCCAACGACGGCCACGGCGGACGAGCCCAGCCGCTGCCGGATCGTCCGGATGTTGAGCGCGGTGACCGCGACGATCTGGGAGATCCAGTTCACGTCAGTTCCTCCGCAGCGCGTCCACGATCCTAAGCCGGTTCGCCTTGAACGCCGGCAGGATGCCGGCGGCGATCCCCAGGCCGATCACCATCGCCGCGCCGATGACCAGGTGACGCGCCGGATAGTAGAAAGCCGGCAGGAACCCGCCCGTCGGGTCCCCCGCCGACACGAGGAGCCACCCGACGAGCAGCCCGGCGCCGCCGCCAAGGACGGCGATGAACACCGACTCGAGCAGGACGAGCCCAAGCACCTTTCCGTCGCTGAACCCGAGCGTCTTGAGGACGGCCAGCTCGCTGATGCGCTCGCGGATCGACTGCGCCATCGTATTGCCCACGACGAGCAGGATCGTGAACAGCACGGCGGCGGTGATCGCCGTGACGATGCTGCCGATATCGCCGATCTGCTTCGCGAAGTTCTGGACGAACTGCGCTTCGGTAGACGTCTTCGTCTCGTTCGGCGAGTTTGCGAAGAGCGCGTCGATGTTCTGGGCGATCTGATCGGCGTTGGGCGGATCGCTGACCCGGATGATGAACCACCCGACGTTGCCTTCGATGAAGTCGACCCCGCGGAACGTCTCCGCCATGTACCGCCGGTCGAAGAAGAACTGTGTGTCGTCGACGCCTTTCCGCGCCGCCGTGTAGATGCCGCGGATCGTAAAGGTCCACGGCCCGCCGTCCGGCCGGTTGAAGATCGGGCTGATCAGCGGGACGCGGTCGCCGATCTTCCAGCCGAACCGCTCGGCCGTCGGCCGGCCGACGATCGCGCCGGTCCGGTCCTCGAACCAGGTCTTCTTCTGGTCCTCCGGCACGATGTATTCCGGGTACATGCGGAGAAACGGCTCGGGATCGACCGCCATGTTCGCAAAGAAGTTCGTCTCGGTCTGGTAGTACGCGCCGAACCAGGTCGAGTGGGTCACGTCGGTGACGCCGCGGACCGACTGCATGCGCGGACCGTAGCTTTCCGGCACGAACATCATGAAGCCGACCTTGTGCAGCATGACGAGCCGGTCGGCCCCGGCGACCTCGACGCCGAGCGTGAACGCCGCGCGAATCCCGACGAGCACGCCGAAGAGGATGAACGCCACGAAGATCGACAGCAGCGTGAACGTCGTCCGGATTTTGCGCCGGAGCAGGTTGCGCCAGACGAGGTGGAGGTATTTCATGAAAGCTCCAGCAGCCCTAAGGGCTGCGCTACAGCACTGCGCTACCGACTAAGAGGCCGCGCTACCGACCGCCGCCTGTTCCATCAGCTTGCCCTTCTCGAGGTGCAACGTGCGGCGCGCGCGCTCGGCGGCGTGCGGGTCGTGCGTCACCATGACGATCGTCTTGCCGTGCTCGCGGTTGAGCGTCTGCAGCAGGGTGAGGATCTCGTCGCCGGACTTCCGGTCGAGGTCGCCGGTCGGCTCGTCGCAGAGCAGGAGCGTGGGGTCGGTCACGATCGCGCGGGCGATGCCGACGCGCTGTTCCTGGCCGCCGGAGAGCTGACGCGGATAATGCTTTGCGCGCTCGGTCAGACCGACGACGTTCAGCGCCACTCCTACGCGCCGCTTGCGATCGGCGCGCGAGAGCTTCGTGAGCAGGAGCGGCAGCTCGACGTTCCGTTCGGCCGTGAGGACGGGAAGCAGGTTGTACAACTGAAAGATGAACCCGACGTGCCGCGCGCGCCACTGCGCCAGCCTGCCGCCGGACAACTTGTCGATGCGGTCGCCGCCCACCTCGACCGATCCCTCGGTCGGCGTGTCCAGCCCGCCGATCAGGTTGAGCAGCGTGGTCTTTCCGGATCCGGACGGCCCCATCAGCGCGAGGAAGTCCCCCGACGCGATGTCGAGGTGGACACCCTGGAGAACGTCGATGCGTTCCCCGCCGCGGCGGAATACCTTGTGGAGGTCCCGAATCTTGACGAGAGGCTCAGCCATGTCGGTCATCTCTTTTTGCCGCAGGACCAGATCCCACGGCTATCTTTTTCTTTCGGCTCGCGGGGCCCCACCCGCTCGTCCTTCGACAAGCTCAGGACGACCCTGAGCGAAGTCGAAGGGTCGGTTGCGCCGGTTTGCGGCTGGCGCTAACCCTGCACGCGTACCTTCGATCCATGCGTCAGTTCCGGTGGCCCTTCGACGACCACGTGCTCGCCGGCGCTGACGCCCGAGACGATCTCGACGCGATCGCCCTCCGCGGTGCCGACCCGTACGGCGCGGCGCTCGACGCGGTCCTCCTTGAGGACGAAGACGACATCGCGCCCCTCCGCTTTGCGCACCGCGGCCTTCGGCACGAGCAGCCGCGCCTGGACGGGCGCCGCCGCGGCGGCCGTTTCGCCTGCCGCCGGCCGGGCCGAATGGAACGCCACCTTGACGCCCATGTCCGGCAGGATGCGCGGGTCGAGCTTCTCGAATGCGATTCGCACTAACACGGTCGCCTTCTGGCGATCGGCGGTCGGCACCGTCGTGATGACGCGGGCCGGAATCCGCCAGTCGGGATACGCATCCAGCACCGCCGTCACCGGCTGGCGATCGCTGACGCGGTTGATGTACGCCTCGCTGACGTCGACCTCGATCTCGAGCGACGACATGTCCACGATCGTCGAGATGCCGGTCCGGGTGAAGCCGCCGCCGGCCGAGACGGGCGACACCATTTCCCCGGGCTGCGCGTCCTTGGAGATCGCCACGCCGTCGAACGGCGCGCGGACGACCATGTCGTTCAGATCGGTCTGGCGGATCGTGACCATCCGCTCCGCGACCTCAATCTCCTGGGCCGTCACCGCCAGCCGCGCGCGGAGCGAGTCGAGCTGCGCTTCGGCGGCGTCGAGGTCCGCCTGACCGATGACGCCTTCCTTGGCGAGCTGCCGCTGCCGCTTGAGCGTGAGATCCGCCTCCCGGATGCGAACCTCGATCTCGGCGCCGGCGCGGCGCGCCGACGCGAGCTGCGATTCGGCCAGGGCGAGCTCAGCGCGCGTCTGGGAGTCGTCGAGCCGCGCGAGGACCTGCCCGCGCTTGACCGCCATGCCTTCCTCGACGTTGATCTCGACGACCTTGCCCGTGACCTTCGAGGAGACCGTCGCCCGCCGACGCGCCGTGACGTACCCGGACGCGTTGAGCACGGCGCCGGGGATCCCCGCCGCGCCCTCCGACCGCGCCTCGACCGCGACGGTCCGCACGGTCGCCGCCTGCGCGCGGGTCGCCCACCACCATCCGCCGCCCGCGACCGCGACGACCGCAATCCCGAGCGCGATCCACAGGCCTCCGCGGCCGCTCCCGGCGCGGGAATCCCGATCGATCTTGAGCGATGCGAGTTCAGATTTCAGGTCAGCCACGAAACCTCGATCTTACCGCGTCCAGATCAATGTTACGTAACCGGTCGGCTGCGGGTCGAGGCTATCGGCGAGCGGCGGGGAAACATCGGTGAACGGTGGCGGGAGCCACTTTCGATGCGTCCTCTGGATCCAAAGGCACGCAGGCGGCGGCCATTACCTCGCCGCGGAGGGGAACGTCGAGAGGACCCGCTCGGCCTCTCGTGATTCGGATCGGAAGTGAGGCTCGTCACGCAGACGGGCGTGACCGGCGGTCAGTAGCGTAAGGGCTTCATCCCACTGGCCGAGCGCCGCGAGACACGCGCCCAGCCTGACCTGGGCCTCGGCCGTGCGTGGGTGGTTCTCCCCCAGGCGCGACAGCCGCGTGCGCAGCGCACGGCGAAGCAACGGTTCCGCTTGATCGGCCGCGCCTCGAACGGTCAGATGGTGGCCGAGACCGATCAGGACCGGCTCGAGCGTTGGATTCGCAGGTGTCAGCGATTTCTCCAGCCCCGCCGACGCCTCACGGTACAGCGCCTCGGCCCCGGGATCGCGTCGCGCGCTGAGCACTCCGGCGATCGCACCCTGCACCATGCCGATACGCCAGCTGTCGTCGCCGTACACTCGACGAAACATCGCAAGCGCTTCCCGCGAGCGGCGCTCGGATTCGTCGTAGTCCCCCTTGGCCGAGAGCACGCCGGCCAGGTTGTTGAGCACCGTGGCCACGTTCGGATGCTCGCGCCCGTACAGCCGATGGTCGATGTCCAGCGCAGAGCGAAAGAGCCGCTCTGCATCGTCGTACTGCCCGCGGTCTCGCAGCACGAACGCGAGGTTGTTCGACACCGTCGCCGTGTAGGGATGCACTTCGCCGAGCCGCCGGAGATCGAAGGCCAGGACTTCTCTGTACAACCGTTCCGCTTCGGCCAGCTCCCATCTCTCGCGATGCAGGATCGCCAGGTTGTTCATGGCGGTGGCGGCTTCGAGGTGATCGGGGCCGAGCACCTTTTGTCGGATCACGAGCACCTGTCGCGCCGCGACAACCGCAGCCTCCGACTGGCCGCGGGCGCGGAGAATCGATTGCAGCCCCTCGAGATCGCTGGCGACTTCCGCGTGCTCGGGGTCGAACTCGCGCTGATTCAGCGCCAGCGCTTCGCGTTGAAGCGTCTCGGCCTCGTCATATGTGCCCCGGCTGGTCAACACCATCGCCAGGTCGCGCAGGGTTTTGCCGACGTCCGGATGATTCGGCCCGAGCAGCTGGCGACGCAGCGTCAGTGTCTCGCGCTGCAGCTGTTCGGCATCCTCAGGCCGCCCCATGTCGAGCCAGAGACGCCCGAGCTCCGCCATCACGGAGGCCGCCTGAACATCTTCAGGTCCGAATCTGGTTTGTCGCAGATCGAGCGATCGCTCGAGCAGAGGCCGCGCGCGGTCGTAGACGCCGAGCTCGCGATAGATCCGGCCGAGGAGGAGCATCATCTCGGCCTGGACGTCGGGCTGGCCGGCCAGATCGGTTTCGATGCGGGTCGCACCGCGCGCGCCTGGGGGCGTAGGGGTACCTGCGTGCTCCGTACTTGGATACGTCAAGTGAGGGGGAAATGGAACACTGACCTCGACCGGTCCAGGGTAGAGGTACGTTTCGTACGAAGATCGTACCATCGCCGAGGCACCGCACATCTGTCGACGGGACGCTGGTCAAGGCACCTGCTTGATCGTGATCGGCTCCCGCAGCACGAAGGTCAGCTCGGTCTCGGCCGGAATGGTGGCGGCCGCGCCGCGCGTCGCTAGCGTGTGCGCCGTGCCGGCGCCGCCGCCGACCGCCGCGCCTATGGCGGCCCCGCTGCCGCCGCCGGCGATCGCGCCGATCGCGGCGCCGACGCCCGTCGCGATCCCGATCTTCTTGGCGTCCTTGCCTTTGGTCGACTTCGCCGCCGCTCCGGCCGAATCCACCGCGAGCTTGACCGTCCTCCCGTCCGCCAACGTCAGACTGTTGATGGTGACCGAGAGCGAGGCCGTTCCTTTCACGCGACCGCCCTGATCGGATTCGACGATGACCCCGCGCACGTGTGCGCCTTTCTTCGCGATCACCCAGCCGTCGTGAACGATCGGCTCGGCGAGCGTCGCGGTAAACGCCTCGCCCGTCTTGTTGCTCTTCGTTGACAGCGTCGACGTCGTCCAGACGCTCAGCGGTGTGCCGGCCTTCAGCGTGTAAACCTTGGGTGGTGGCGGTGGCGGCGGAGCAGATTTGACCTCGGGCGGTGGAGCCGGCGCCGGAGCGGCGGCGGTCGCAGCCGCCGAAGCGGCCGGCGCCGCCGACGGGGGCGCCCCGGAGGGTGATGCAGCCGGAGCGCTCGACGCAGGTGCAGGTGCGGCAGGTTCAGAGCCCGGAGGCGCCGCAGGCTGAGCCGCCGGTTGCGCGGGTGCCGCCGCTGGTGCGGCAGCAGGTGCGGGCGCGTTGTCAGAGGAGGGCTTGTTGCAAGCCACCGTCACACACATCGAGCCGGTAGCGGCGACGATCGCAGCGAGGACGGTTGATGGCATCCGCATGACGTTCCTCCTGAGCTGGCGGGTCCCTGCGTCGGAGCATAGGTCCTACCAACCGCACGCGCAAGCTGGCCTTACGTCCTAGAGCAGCCCCGGGAGCTCACTTGTGTTGTCACTTTGCGGTCGGGCCTGGGGGTTCGATCCGGGCGCCTGTGCGGCTGGGAGGAGGCCCGACGCAAACTGACAATCACAAGTGAGCTCCGGGCTCAGGGTCGCGCTACGACGCGTTGCTTCCACACCGACCGAGTCCACGCGGCCAGCCCTCCAACGGTCGTCCACCACGCCGTGGACAGAACGAACGCGATGACCGCGATCCAATAGGACTCAGCCCTCGTTGGTCTGGTGGTGAGATACCCGGCGGGCACTACATGCAGTTCCGCGAATCCAATAGCTGGCCCCGACATCAGCAGCAAGAAGCGGTGCGAAGGGTTGACCGGCCAGAAGCCAGACTCACGAGCCGCGAGCACCGAGGGGCCGTCATGGATGATGTCGACTCCACCTTCCAGCCAGCGCGCGTCGTCATCCGCGCGCTGTCGGATAATCGAGTCGAATTCGCTGTCCGGCATCGCGGGCGTGAAGACGATGTACGACAGCCACGCCAGACAGTTAGCTGCGACAAGGATCGCCGTCGCGCGACGAACACGGGACCTCGGCGCGAGCAGCGTCCAGAGAAGTACGCCGAGAAACGCACCGGCGCCGGCGCCAAAGACGAGCCGCATGTCCCAACTCCGGAGTGCATCGAGCACACTCATCCCGCGGATCGGGCGCATGGACGCGAGCATCGTGGCGACCGATCCTGCCAGGGTGCCCGCTGCGACACATGAGATCAGGCTTGTGGTCGGCGCCTCTGGAGGTTAGACACCACTCCGGGCGCGCTGGAGTGAACCCTCGCGAATCCCTCGCCCCCTCTTGTGACTGAACGTGACTTCGCGTGACACGCTCGGACGGAAATTCACAAGGAGGTTTTGGAGGTCAGAGGGAGGAGATCACGCTGACGGGCGGCCAGGCCGACGCCGCGCAACGCGCGGCGCTGGGCCTCTCACGACCCAGCCAGGCCCGGATTTGCCGGGCCGTCGGCATGGCGGAGGGTCGATCCGGATCGCGCTGCATCCGCGAAATCCGTGTAATCCGTTCGATCCGAGCGCCTGAAACCTCGAACTCTCGAACCCTGGAACCAATGGAACCCTGGAACCCTGGAACCCTGGAACCCTGGAACCCTGGAACCCGTGACCCCTAGATTCTCGGCACTCCCGGCTGCGGCAGCCATCCGCGCGACAGGTAGTCGGTCAAGCCAAGAACGAACAGGATTCCCAGCCAGATGAAACCTGACGCGACGACGACCCAGGTCAGTCGCGAGCTGTACTTGACGTGCATGAAATACAGGATCACGAGCGTGGCCTTCGTCACGGCGATGCCCATCGCGACGGCGGTATTCGCGAAGCCGAGATCGAGATACGCCACCCAGACGGTGGCGGCCGTTCCGACCATCAGGGCCAGGAACACCAAGTAGTAAACGCGCGTGGGGACGATATGCTCAGACATGCCTGACGTGTGCCCCAATGAGGTAGAGCAGCGGGAACAGGAAAATCCAGACGATGTCGACGAAGTGCCAGTACAGCCCCGAGACCTCGACGGGCGAGTAGTACTGGGCGCTGAAGCGGCCGCGGCGCGCCATCCAGAGCAGCCACAGCATGATCCCGATGCCGACCACCATGTGGAGCGCGTGGAGGCCGGTCAGCGCGAAGTACAGCGAATAGAACATCTGGACCGGCGCTCGAAGCTTCTCGTCGGGCCACTCGAAGTGCGGGCCGGGCACGAGGTGATGCGTGAACTTGTCCGCATACTCAAACCCCTTGATGACGAGGAACGTCGTCCCGAGCGCGATTGTCAAAAGGATGAACACGATCTGGCCGCGCCGCCAGCTCGTCTGCGCCGCGTGTACCGCCAGCGCCATCGTCAGGGAGCTGAAGATCAACACGGCCGTGTTGATCGCGCCGAGCGGGATGTCGAGGTGCGCGCTGCCCGCGGCGAATGCATCGGGATGCCAGGTCCGGTAGACGAGGTAGGCCATGAGCAGGCCGCCGAAGAACATCACCTCGTTCGCCAGGAACACCCACATGCCGAGCGTCGAGGCTTCCTGCTGCTGCTCGAGCGAATCGAAGTGATGCGCCTGCGCCGGATGGTGCGCGTGGGCGGCGGAGGTGCCGGTTTGCGCGCTAGACAACGTTCATCCTCCCGTGCGTGTAGGCGTAGGCCCCTTCAGTCACGACCGGCGTCTCGACGAAATTCTCCGTGATGGGCGGCGACGCGATATCCCACTCGAGGCCCTTGGCGCCCCACGGGTTCGCGCCTGATCTCGGACCGTACCGCATCGACCAGAAGAAGTAGACGAGCGGAATCAGATAGCCCACGCCAAGGATGGAGGCACCGGCCGACGACATGACGTTGAGGACCTGGAACTCCTCCGGGTACGCGTGATAGCGGCGCGGCATCCCGAGGTAGCCGACGATGAACTGCGGAAAGAAGGTCAGGTTGAACCCGACGAACACGACGAGCGCCGCGAACTTGGCCCACCCCTCGGGGTAGAGGCGGCCGGTGATCTTCGGCCACCAGTAGTGCAGCCCGCCGAGATACGCCATGATCGTCCCGCCGACCATGATGTAGTGGAAGTGCGCGACGATGAAGTACGTGTCGTGCACGTGCACGTCGAGGCCAAGCGTCGCGAGGAAGAGGCCCGTGAGCCCGCCGATCGTGAACAGGCCGATGAAGCCGAACGCGTACAGCATCGGCGCCTCCCACGAGATCGATCCCTTGTAGAGCGTCGCGGTCCAGTTGAAGACCTTGACCGCGGACGGGATCCCCACCATGAAGCTCAGAATCGAGAAGATCATTCCGGCGTACACCGACTGGCTGCTCACGAACATGTGGTGGCCCCAGACGAGGAACCCCAGCACGGCTATGGCCAGGCTCGCGAACGCGACGAAGCTGTAGCCGAACACGTTCTTGCGCGAGAACGCCGCGACGAGCTCGCTGATCACGCCCATGCCGGGCAGCACCATGATGTAAACCGCCGGGTGCGAGTAGAACCAGAACAGATGCTGGAAGAGCACCGGATCGCCGCCGCAGGCGGCGTCGAAGATGCAGAGCTTGAGCACGCGCTCGGCGAACACGAGGAGGACCGTGATCGCGATGACCGGCGTGCCCAGCACCATGATCAGGCTGGTCGCGTAATGCGACCAGACGAAGAGCGGCATCCGGAACCAGGTCATGCCAGGCGCGCGCATCCGGTGGATCGTGACGATGAAGTTGAGGCCGGTCAGGATCGACGAGAAGCCCGTGATGAAGACGCCGAGCGCCGTCGCGACGACGTGCGTGTTGGAGACAGCGGAGCTGTAGGGCGTGTAGAACGTCCAGCCGGTGTCCACGCCGCCGCTGATCACGGCCCACATCGTGAACGTGCCGCCGATCATGTAGATGTACCAGCTCAGAAGATTCAGCTTCGGGAACGCGAGGTCCTTGGCCCCGATCATGATCGGGATCAGGAAATTGCCGAGCGTCGCGGGGATCGACGGGATCAGGAAGAAAAACACCATGATCACGCCGTGCATCGTGAACAGCTTGTTGTACGTCTCCGACTGGACCAGGTCGCCAGCCGGCGTGAGCAGCTCGAGCCGGATCGCGACCGCGAACAGCCCGCCGAGCGCGAAGAACGTCGTGATCGAGCCGAGGTACAAGAGCGCGATGCGCTTGTGGTCGCGCGTGAGCAGCCACGACATGACGCCGTACTCGGCGTTGATGTAGTTGCGGGTGCGTGCCGTGTCTAACATTCAGCCTGCTTCTATTTGCGCTCGCGGGGCCCCACCCCCGCTCGCTCTCGCTCGTCCCTCGACTGCGCTCGGGACGACCCTGAGCCTGTCGAAGGGTCGGCGGTCCGGCCTCCGGCCGGACTCCCCTCCGGCGCCTCACTCGTGCCTGGGGCCTTCGGCCCCAGGGTCTTGATATACGCGATGAGCTGGAGCAGCCCTTCCTCGCTGATCAGCCCCTGGAACGTCGGCATCAGCGGCTGGTAGCCGGCGACGATCTTCGCCTGGGGAAGCACGATCGATTCGCGGAGGTAGTTCTCGTCGGCCGTCACGGTCCGGCCGTCCTGGAGCTGTACGCGCTTGCCAAACAAACCGTCGAGGACCGGTCCGCGTCCCTGAGAGTCCGGCATATGGCAGGTGTGGCAGGCGAGATCCTGGAACAACCGCTCGCCGCGCGATGCGAGCGATCCTTCCACCGCGCCGCCGCTGAGCCAGGCCTGGAACGCCGCCGGTTCCATGACCTCGATCCAGCCGGTCATCGCCGAGTGCTTCGTGCCGCAGTACTCCGCGCAGAACAGGTGATAGCGCCCCGGCTTCGTCGCCTCGAACCACAGCGTCGTGAGCTTGCCGGGGACGACGTCGAACTTCGTGCGAAACGCCGGGATGAAGAAGCTGTGGATGACGTCCTCGGTTCCCATCAGCAGCTTGACGGGCCGGCCGACCGGGACGTGAAGCTCGTTGATCTCGCGCTGGCCGTCGGGGTGCTGGACCTTCCACATCCACTGCTTGCCGACGACGTAAATCTCCATCGCGGCCTGCGGAGGACGATTGAGGGCGAAGTACACCCACGCTCCCCAGACGAACATCACCATCGTGATGCCGAACGGGACGATCGTCCACAGCAGCTCGAGTTGCAGCGAACCGGTGATTCCCGCGCCGACGTCGTCTGGCGCCCGGCGGCGGTAGCGGATCGCAAAGACGATGACCAGGAGCGCGATGAGCAGCGAGAAGAACGCGCTGACGGCGATCAGGAAGAAGTACAGCGCATCGACCTGACCCGCTAAGCCGGATGCCTGCGCCGGGAAGAGTGGAAGATTCTCGATCATCTATGACCTGGTCCGGCTATGCTCGAACCACAAGAACAGTCCAAACGCCGCGACCGTCAGAATCCCGCCGATCCGGACCAGCGTCAGCGCGACGAAGCCGTAGCGGCCGGTCGACGGGTCGTAGTGATAGCAGAGCAGCAGAATCTGGTCGGCGAGGGATCCCACGCGGTTCGCGGACGCTTCGACGAGGCCGAGCCGCACGTCGCGCGGGGCGTACTCGATGCCGTAGAAGTACCTGGAGATGACCCCCGACGGCGTGAGGATCGTGATCGCGGCGCCGTGCGCGAACTGGTCTCGTGTCCGGTCGTACACGTAGCGGAAGCCGACGGCCCTCGTCAGCCGCTCGATCGCTGCCTGCTCGCCGGTCAGAAAGTGCCAGCCCGCGCCGGTCCCTGGACGCCCGTAGCGTGCGAGGTACGATTGCTTCTTCGCCGTCGCCAGCCCTGGCCCCTCGGCGGGATCGAAGCTCACCGCGACGACGTCGAACTCGCGGCCGGCGTCGAGCGACAGCACGCTCAGGGCGCTCACGAGCCCATTCAAGACCTGCGTGCAGAGCATCGGGCACTCGTAGTACACGAGCGCGAGCACGACCGGACGCGCACCGAAGTACTCACCGAGCCTGACCTGACGCCCGGTCTCGTCCCGGAACGGAAGGTCGAGCGGGACGCGTTCGTCGAGACGTTGATCGATGCCGACCTCACGGAGAATCGCCGGCTTCTCCGCGGCGGGGAGGCCGGCTGGTTCCTTCGAGATTGGCTGCGCGGAGGCTGACGCGGCGCAGAGCGCGATCATCATCGCGAACACCGAGCCAGCGCCGCCACGCCCGACCTGGCCGCCTACGCCAAGGCTACGGCGGTCCGCCGAAGCTTCACGCGAAGGCGGAAGGTCGGGCCTACATTCGATCATTCTTTTCCTCGCACCGGCACGCCTCGCTCGACGATGAGCTGCTTCGCGCGCTCGATCGGAATCCGGTACACGCCCGGCTGTTCGCCGGCCTGTCCCTCGCCATGGAGCAGCGCCTCTTCCTCCGCGCGCAGCGCCTTCAGATCGTTGACGGGCCGCGTCTGGAGCCGCGGGCTCGGCGGAAGCTGGCCGGCCGGCTGCGCGAGCGGCGCCGGGGCCGGGTCGGCCGCGGCCGTCCGGCGCTCGAACGCCACGAAGAGCAGCCAGACCGCGACGTGGATCACGGCCGCGATCGCGATCAGCCCTACGCAGAACCACAGAATGCTCCGCACGTCGACGTCGCTCTGCTCGTGCGCGACGGGATCGTGACTAGTGGTGGCCATGCGCGAAGATGTCCTCGAAGTACGGGTCGTTGACCGCCAGCAGCCGTCGGCGTGTCAGCTCACGCGCGAACAACGCGAGCCACAATCCGCCGAGCGCCAGCGGGAGCGTGACGTCCAGCCAGTGAACAGGGAACCCGTGATGATCCGCACGCGGAGCGATCAGCCAGACCAGGTCCACCAGCCGGATAATCAACACGCCCGCCGCGATGGTCGCGAGCATTGGCCGGTTCCGCTTGAGGTCGCGTGACAGGAGCAGCAGAAACGGCAGCACGAACGATCCGAGGAGCACGACGAGCGCGACCGCTCCCCATCCTCCTTGCAGCCGCTCGAGGTACCACGGAATCTCTTCCGGCAGGTTCCCCGACCAGATGATCAGGAACTGCGAGAACGAGAAGTACGCCCAGAGCATCACGAACGCGAAGAGCAGCTTGCCGAGGTCGTGGAAGTGCGACGGATCCACGACCTCGGCGAGCGGCTCGTAGCGCGAGGTGGCGGCGAGCGCGGCGATCGCGAAGGCCATCGCCGACAGCCCCTGCGCCCCCATGAACAGCACGCCGAAGATCGTCGAGAACCAGTGCGGGTCGAGCGACATGACCCAGTCGACCGACGCGAACGTAATCGTCAGGCCATACGCCATCAGCCCTGGCGCGCTCAACTGGCGGAACTTCCGTTCGGAGCCGATCGGCTGGCGTCCGCCCGCATCCTGCTCGAGCGACCAGCGGTTGATGACGTAGGCGAGGAGGTTCCAGACGACAAAGTAGAATACGGCGCGGCCGAGGAAGAAGGGGGCATTCAGGTAGAGCTGTTTGGCCTGCAGGACCGGATCCGCGGCGACGACATCGGGGCGCGCCCAGAGGTAGAGCGCGCGGAGGCCGATCGCCAGCGGCAGGAACGCGAGCGTCAGGAACGGGAGCGTCCTGGTCGCCGCCTCGAGATGGCGCCGGATCACGAGCCCCCAGGCGCCGCCGGTCAGATGGTGAAGCATGAGAATCGCCAGCGACCCCAGCGCGACGCCCAGCCAGAACATGAACCCGATCAGATACGAGCGGAAGAACTGCTCGGCGCCGGCTCCCGTCAGGACCGCGAGGAGGAGGGAGAGCGCGAGCAGCGCGCCGCCGCCCACCGCGGCGTTCCGCCGGACCCGAGCGAGGCCGTGTTCGGGCAGCGTCATCGCTTCGTGTCCGACTCGCTGGCGTGCTGGCTGAGCTGGAGCGCGCGGATGTACGCCACGACCGCCCACCGATCTTCCGGCCGGATCTGCGCGCGGAAATCAGGCATCGCCCCGAAGCCGTTCGTGATCGCGTCGAAGAAGTGCCCGGGCGGCGCGTCGCGCAGGCGGTCGATGTGAAACGACTGCGGCTGCCGGTAGCCGCGCTTGACGATCATCCCCTCGCCCCGGCCGACGCGGTCGTGGCACGGGGCGCAGTAGATGTCGTAGCGCTGCTGTCCCCGGTCCATCAGCTCCCGCGTGATCGGGCCCGGGAACGTCGTCGCCGGCTGGCCGTTGACCTTGCCGGTGTAGAAGTGCTCGTCTTCACGGAGCTGACCGCGCGCCACCGTTCCCTCCACGAGCGGCCGCGACGCCTGGCCGTCCCGGAAGAACGCGCTCGCCTCGAGCGGCTCGTACTTCGGCTGGTCGTGCATGTCCTGACGGCAGGCACACAGCAGTAGTCCCAGCAAGGCAGCTTGCCAGCATTTCTTGATGCTCACGGGTCCGGACCTCCCGGTCCGGACTTCCCTCCGGCCGCTCGCGCGGGCCGCAGGCGCTTGCTGCAAAGCCCCAAGCCCTGAGCCCCAAGCCCTAATGCGCAACTTCCACCACCTCGCGGGGCCGCAGGCTCCGCAGGAACCGCGCCGTTTCGTCGCGGTCGAACTTCCCGTCGCGCGCCTCGACCAGCAGGAAGAACCGGTCGCGGCTGGCCAGCGCGAATCCCGGCGCGTTGAACACCGGGTGGTACGGCATCGGCAACCCGTTGAGCGCGAGCATGCCGAGCACCGCCGTGAACGCCGCGAAGAGAATCGTCATCTCGAAGGTGACGGGGATGAACGCCGGCCAGCTGTTGTACGGCCGCCCCCCGACGTTCAGCGGATAGGCGAGGACCGACGTCCAGTACTGCAGCCCGAAGCCCGTGATCGCCCCGACGATGCCGCCGACGAGCACGAGCAGCGGCAGCTTCTTCTCGCGGAAGCCGATTACCTCCGCGAGCCCCTCGATCGGAAACGGCGTGAACGCGTCCAGCCGGCGGTATCCGGCCTCGTACGCCCGCGACGCCGCGACAACGAGCTCGTTCGCGTCATGGAACTCGGCGAGCAAACCATACATCGGCGTTCTTGGCTTCATCGCAGCACCTTGAGCACCCTGAGCACTTAGAGCACCCGGAGGTCCTCGACCTCCTTGACCTGCGCTTCCGGCAGCAGCGTGCGCATCTCGAAAATCGAGATCATCGGAAGCACGCGCAGGAACAGGAACAGCAGCATCAGGAACAGACCGATCGTCCCGAAGAACGTGGAGAAATCCCAGACCGTCGGGTAGTACATGCCCCACGACGAAGGCAGAAAGTCGCGGTGCAGGCTCGTCACGATGATGACGAACCGCTCGAGCCACATGCCGACGCTCACGACGAGCGCCACGACGAACAGAACGACGAGGTTCGTCCGCATCTTCTTGATCCACAGAATCTGCGGCACGAGCCCATTGCAGAAGATGAGCGCCCAGTACGACCAGCCATACGGGCCCGTCATCCGGTTTATCAGCATGAACCGCTCGTACTGGTTGGCGCTGTACCAGCCGAAGAACGCCTCCATCGCATAGCCGTAGACAACGATCAACCCTGTCACGAGCGTGATCTTCGCCATGTTCTCGAGATGGCGGTTCGTGATGAAGTCCTCGAGCCCGTACATCGCGCGGAGCGGGATCGCCAGCGTGAGCACCATCGCAAACCCGGCGTAGATCGCGCCGGCGACGAAGTACGGCGGGAAGATCGTCGCGTGCCACCCCGGCAGGATGCCGACCGCGAAGTCCAGGCTGACGACGGTGTGGACCGAGAGCACGAGCGGCGTCGCCAGGCCTGCCAGGAGCAGGTACGCCGTCTCGTACCGATACCAGTGAACCGCGGATCCGCGCCAGCCCATCGCGAGCATGCCGTAGATCATCTGCGTCCAGCGGTTGCGCGATCGGTCGCGCAGCGTCGCCAGGTCCGGGATGAGGCCGACGAACCAGAACGCGAGCGAGACCAGGCCGTAGGTCGAGATCGCGAAGACGTCCCAGATGAGCGGGCTCCGGAACTGCGGCCAGAGGCCCATCGTGTTGGGGTACGGGAAGAGCCAGTACGCCGCGAGCCAGGGACGCCCGGTGTGGAACAGCGGAAAGATGACCGCGCACGAGACCGCGAACAGCGTCATCGCCTCCGCGAACCGGTTGATCGACGTCCGCCAGCTCTGTCGGAGGAGCAGCAGAATCGCGGAGATGAGCGTGCCCGCGTGCCCGATGCCGATCCACCAGACAAGGTTGATGATGTCGAACGCCCAGCCGACGGGGACGTTGTTGCCCCAGATCCCGACGCCCGTGAATACGAGCTTCGTCAGCGACACCAGGAGCACCAGCGTCAACGCGGCGCTGACCGCGGCGCCGACGAACCACATCTTCGGCGTCTGCCGCGTAAGAACGATCGCGCTGATCTTGTCGGTCAGCGAGCCGAACGTGTGCCCGGGCTCGATGACCGGCGCGGTCTCGTACTCCGCCGCTTCGGCGAGCCGTTTGTGGGAAGAATCAGTCATTCCTGTCTTTATTTATTTCTGCGCTGGGGCCCCCGGCCTTCGCTCGCCTCGTTCGTGTTGGCGAGCTTCGGCCAGGCTCGCCGAAGCCTTGGCGGAGTCGGCACCCCCGGCGCCTACCATTTTTCTTCCTGCTCGCGGGGCCCCACCCCCGCTCGCTCGCGCTCACCGACTGCGCGGTTCGCGCGAGCTGAAGGCTCTTCGCTCTCGCTCGGCGCGGTGATGCCTACGTCAGTCTTCATGTCGAACAGGCGTCTCAGCCTGACCTTCCTTTTCCAACGCCGGGTTCGGGTTTCTCAGCGCCGCCAGATACGTCGTCCGGGGCCGCGTGTTGAGGTCTTCGAGCAGCCCGTAGTTGCGCTGTTCGGCCTTCAGCTTCACGACGCGGCTGTTCTGGTCGTTGAGGTTGCCGAAGACGATGGCGTCGGCCGGACAGGTCTGCTGGCACGCGGTCTTGATTTCGCCGTCCCGGATGTCGCGTCCTTCTTTCTTTGCCGTGATCCGCGACTCGTTGATCCGTTGCACGCAATAGGTGCACTTCTCCATGACGCCGCGGCTGCGGACCGTGACGTCCGGGTTGCGCATCGGCTGCAGGGACGGCGTCGTGAAATCCTGGTACAGGAGGAAATTGAATCGGCGCACCTTGTACGGACAGTTGTTCGAGCAGTACCTCGTTCCGACACAGCGGTTGTAGACCATGTCGTTCAGCCCCTCCGCGCTGTGCGCCGTTGCCGCGACGGGACACACGACCTCGCACGGCGCGTTCTCGCATTGCATGCAGGGAACGGGCTGATGGTACGTTTCCGGGTTGTCGGGATTGCCGCGATAGTACGTGTCCACACGCAGCCAGTGCATTTCGCGGTTCACCATCACCTGGCTCTTGCCGACCACCGGGACGTTGTTCTCGGCCTGGCAGGCGACAACGCACGCGTTACAGCCGGTGCACGCGTTGAGGTCGATCGCCATCCCCCAGCGGTTGCCTGTGTATTCGTACTCCGGGTAGAGCGTCAGCGTTTTAGGCGGCGTGTGGCCCATGTGGCTGATGGTCTCCGGCTCGCGCTTGTATTCCTCAACCGTCGCCACGCGCACGACGTTGCGGTTCTCCATCAGGAAGTGGTTCTGTGTCGTGGCAAGGTCGTAGCGTTCGCCGGTCTTCACGATCTCGCCGCGGGTGGTCCAGGGCGCGTCGGATGTCCGGAGCGGATACGCATCGAAGCCGACACCGGTGCCCACGCGACCGGCCCTGCGGCGGCCGTAGCCGACATGGACCGTCACGGCGTCGGCCGCGTGTCCCGGCACGATCAGGACCGGCATGCGGATCGATCGGCCGTTGGCGCGCAGCTCGACGAGGTCGGCGGTCGCCACGCCGAGGCGCTCGGCAGTATTCGGGCTGACGTACGCCGCGCCGTCCCATGTCAGCTTCGTCAGCGGCTTCGGAAGCTCCTGAAGCCAGCCGTTGTTCGCGAATCTCCCGTCGCCGATGGTTGGATCCGGGCGGAACTGGATCTCGATGGTGGCCGACGAAGCTGGGGGCCGGTTATCCATGTAGCCCACGGCCTCTGGCCTCCGCCCTCCAACCTCCGGTCCCTGCATGTTTGCCGAATTCGCAATAAAGCCGTCGTGCAGCGCGCGGCGCCACTGTTTTTCGTCCATGCCTCGCGTCTTGAGCCAGTACTCGCGCACGATCTCGTACGACGTGCGCTCCGGGCGCGACGTCAGCGACGCGACGATCTCGTGTTCGGTGCGGCTGTTATAGAGCGGGGCGATGAGCGGCTGGATGATCGACACCGTGCCGTCGTACGCGCGCGCGTCGCTCCACGCTTCGAGGGCGTGCGACAGCGGGATGTTCCAGTGGCACAGCTCGGACGTCTCGTCCTCGGAGAGCGAGACATGGACGGCCAACCCGACCTTCTTGAGGGCGTCCGCGAACGTCAGGTCCGAGGGCGCGTCGAACACCGGGTTGCCGCCGATGATCACGAGAACATCGACGGCGCCGCCCGCCATATCCTCGGTCAGCGCTCGGATTGACGAGAGGTGATCGACCGGGCGCGGCTCGATGCCTTGGACCGGAATCACCGTGGAGCCGATGTTGCCGAACGATTCGTTGAGCTGACGGACCGCCGCGTGGATCTCGGGCGGCTGCGTGTCGCAGGCGATGACAATGGATCGGCCAGGGTGCGCCCGAAGATCCGCAATCGCGGCGTTCGGGAACCCGGATGCGGCACCGTTCCCGAGCCGGGCATCTTTAGCGTGCATGACGCTCACGAGGCGGAGCAGTTCCGCGGCTTCCGATGCCGTGAGCGGCAGCCGGTGATCCGCCTTCGCCCCCGTGATCGTCGGACAGCTCTCGACGGCGTAAAGCCGCAGCGGCGGCCGGTCGCCGCCAACCTTCCGACGAAGGGCGAAATCGCGCGCGTATCGCACGTGGCCCGGTCCACAGCCGAGAAAATCCGCGTCGAGCGACAGCACGACATCCGCGCGATCGAAGCGGTAGAGAAGCTCCTCGCGCGGCGTGATTCGACCCGCCGGCTCCCATTGGTGCCACTTCGCAGCCGGCAGCTCGCGGAGGAGCGCTGCAAGCTGATCGGCAAGCGTCGGCGACGTGATCGTCCCGGTGAGGATGCGCAGCCCGGCCCCTTGCTTCGCGCGCTGCGCCGTCATCGCGAGTTGCATCGCCCCGAGAAATCCGCCCCAGGGACGGACGTCGCCGCGATACGTGATCGTCTGGGCGCGATCCGGATCGTAGAGCGTGAGGATCGCCGCCTGGGTGCGCGCGTCCGTCGCTCCCAGGCTCGCGGGGTGCTCGGGATTCCCCTCGATTTTCGTGGGGCGGCCCATGTGGCTCTCGACGAGGACCGGCATCGCGACGCCCGCTTCCGGGATCGCGGTCGCGAAGTACAGCGGACGGCCGGGGACAATCTCTTCCGGCTGGCGGACGTACGGGACGATGCGCTCGTCCGGCTGGCGCGTGCAGGCGCCCGCCCCGGCGAGCGCGAGCGACGCTCCCATCAGCTGCAGGAAGCGGCGGCGGCCGACCGGATCGGTGAGCTCGGACGCGAGCGCCGGGAACTCGCGATACACGAGTTCCTCGATCTCCTTCGAGGCCGCGTACTCCTCGACGCTCCGCCAGAATTCAGCTTTCATCGGTGGCAGGTGGAGCAACTCGTCAGGTGCTCGACGTTCCCGATCCGGTACTCCTTGACGAGCCTCGCGCCCAGGTCCGGATCGTCCGCGGGCGGCTCCCATTCCATGTTGAAGACCTGGTCGCGCGGGCGGACGAACCGCTCCGGCGCCCGATGGCACTCGAGGCACCACTCCATCGTCAGCGACGAGTACTGCGACATGAGCGGCATGCGGTTGACCTCCCCGTGGCACGTCACGCAGCCGATTCCCTGTTTCACGTGGATCGAATGGTTGAAGTACGCAAAGTCCGGCAGGTCATGGACGCGGGTCCATTCCATCGGCTCGCCGGTGCGGAAGCTGCGCCGCACGGGCTCGAGCATGGGGCTCTGCGCCCAGATCTGCGAGTGGCAGCTCATGCACGTCTTGGTCGGCGGCACGTTGGCGAAGGGAGATTCCTCGACCGACGAATGGCAGTAGCGGCAATCGATGCCCATGCCCCCGACGTGGTGGGCGTGGCTGAACTGGATCGGCTGCTCGCGGGCGATGCCGGCCTGGGTGACGTAGCCGGATCGGCTGACGACGACGGTGATCCAGAGGAGGAGGCCGAGGATGATGAGCGCGCCGAAGATGCTCAGCCGGGAGACGCTGTTCGTGCTGCGGTGGAAGATCTGGCTCATCGGGAGAGACGACGACGGCGCGCGCCGGCGGGCCTGTCCGCCATAATGTGAAACATTTCACAATCTGTCAACCGGCCCGGTGCAGCATACAATGTCCGCGCTTTTCAACCCGTAGACCTTGGGTCCCGGTTCCACCATGACAACCGATCAGGCCATTCGCATCCGCGACGTCACCAAACGCTTCGGCGCGGTCGTCGCCGTGAACCGGCTCTCGCTCGACGTCCCGGCCGGCTCGATCTACGGGTTCATCGGCCCCAACGGCTCCGGCAAGACGACGACGATCCGGATGATTCTCAATATTCTTCTGCCGGACGAAGGCGAGATCGAGGTGCTCGGCAGCCGCGAGACGCGCGCCGCGCGCGATCGCGTGGGCTACCTGCCTGAAGAGCGCGGGCTCTACAAAAAAATGACGGTCCGGCGGCTCCTCCGGTACTACGGACGGTTGAAGGGACGCGCGACGGCCGACGTGGACCGCGCATCCGAGCGGTGGCTGCGCGCGCTCGGCCTCGAGGCCTGGGCCGACAGGAAGATCGAGGCGCTGTCGAAAGGCATGGCGCAGAAGGTCCAGTTCATCGCGAGCGTGGTCGCCGACCCCGAGCTCGTGATTCTCGACGAGCCGTTCACCGGGCTGGACCCGGTGAACGCCGAAGCGCTGAAGGACGCGGTGCTCCAGTTGCGGCGGGAGGGGAAGACCATCGTGTTCAGCACGCACGACATGGCGACCGCCGAGCGGATGTGCGACCGGATCTTCATGATCTTCAAAGGGCAGAAGGTGCTCGACGGATCGCTCGAGGACATTCAGGCGCGCTACGGGTCCGACACCGTTCGCGTACGAATCGACGGCGGCGCGTCCGTGCTCGAGCGGATGGCGGACGTCGAATCGGTGAACGACTACGGCCGGCTGCAGGAGGTGCGGCTGCGCGGCAACCCGCAGCAGTTCCTCACGCGTCTGTCGGCGCAGACCGCCGTGCACCACTTCGAGGTGTGCCGTCCCTCGCTGCACGACATCTTCGTCCGCATCGCGAAACCCGGGCCACAGGACGAGCAGCCGGAACTTGTAGGAGTTTAAGCCGGTCGTTGGGAGGGCGGGCCTCTTAGGCCCGCCGACGCGAATGTCCCGAATTTTCATCGTCGCCTCATCCGAGTTCCTCACGCTCATCCGCACGAAGGCGTTCCTCATCGGCGTCTTTCTGATGCCGGCCTTCATGGGCGGCGCCATCGTGATGCAGAAGACGATGATGGAACGGCCGGATACCGAGCGGCGCGAGTTCGCGGTCGTCGATCACACCGGCGTGCTCTACGAGCCGCTGGCGCGCGCGGCGGAGGCGAGAAACCGAGCGGTGATCTCGGGTGACGAGGCGGCGCGAGCCGGCGCGTTCGTCCCCTCGGAGGTCGATACGTCCGGCCGTCGCATCGAAGACATCCGTCTGGAGTTATCCGATCGGATCCGTCGGGAAGAGTTGTTTGCCTTCGTCGAGGTCCCGGCCGCGGCGCTCGAGATGGGATCCACCGCCCGGCTGCGGTACCACTCCAACCACCCGGCGCACGACGACCTGCCACGCTGGCTGGAGGCCACGCTCGGCCGCGAGATCGTCCAGCGCCGGTTCGAGGCGGCGTCGCTCGACCGGAAGATGGTCGATCCCCTGACCCGCACGCCCGACGTCGACGCGCTCGGGTTGCTGGAGCGGAACGATCGGGGGGAGATCGCGGAGGCGACCGAGGTCGATCGCACGCGGACGTTCGCGATGCCCGTCGCCTTCATGATGACGATGTTCCTGCTGGTGATGACCAGCTCGCCCCAGCTTCTCAACAGCGTGATCGAGGAGAAGATGAGCCGCATCAGCGAGGTGCTGGTGGCGTCGGTGACGCCGTTTCAGTTGATGATGGGGAAGCTGCTGGGCAGCGTCGGCGTCTCGCTCGTGCTCGCCACGATCTATCTCGCCGGCGGCTACGGCCTCGCGTCGTACTGGGGCTACGGGACCGTGCTCACGCCGGGCCTCATCGCGTCGTTTTTCTTCTATCTCGTGCTGGCCGTTCTGCTCTTCGGGTCGATGTTCATCGCCATCGGCGCGGCCTGCACGGACCTCAAGGACGCGCAGAACATGATGACGCCGGCGATGA